>Ga0134105_1001434_pt1 | contig 17217 bp, 16 predicted proteins | sample 16_3_2metaG_FD_94457 | JGI IMG/M metagenome (GOLD analysis project Ga0134105, IMG submission 94457) | Switchgrass degrading microbial communities from high solid loading bioreactors in New Hampshire, USA - 16_60_3.3_214_A3 metaG | ecosystem: Engineered > Bioreactor > Semi-continuous > Anaerobic... | reverse complement strand
GAAAGATCCGATGGCACATACTTTTTTGCTTCTAATCTCTAAAAAGCGTTAATCCATACGCAGTATAATATGCAGAAGAAAAAAGAAAACGCGCTGACAACATAAGCGATTTTGCTCGGATGAAACGGGAGAAGAATTAATAAAACTATCGATACAACCAATCCTATTGCCGACAAGACGGCTATTATTTTGTCTTTCGATGTTATTTCGTATCCGTAAGTTTCATACGCTTCGGTCTCTAATTCCTTCATTCCTGCATAGCTTGAATCTCTTCTTCTTTTGTCAGCGGACTGCCGAGCTTATTCTTGCATTCCGTACAATAGATTACGTTATTTTCATTGAACGAACCGCATTGACTGCATTTTTTCATTTTAAACTCCATAAAAATTAAATTGTAAGTTGCGTTATTATATAATATTTCGACAAAAGAGTCAATATTATTTCACAATTTATTGGAGCAATTTTTCGTAAAAAAATCATTTTTTTGCATTTATGCAATTTTTATGGTATAAATAAGCTATCATTTTCACATGCGAGGGTTTCTTTTATGCCGAAGTTTACAGACGCCGGTCTTCTTGGCAACATCAACGATTTGCTGGACAATCTGATCGATGTGCCGAACTCTTTAAAAGAGCAAAACATTCCGCCAAACGAACTATACTGCGAAGCCTTCATGAAAAAATACACCGATGCCGCGACGTTCGCGGAGTTCTTACGTTTGGGCGGGTTCAAAGCGGAAACCTCCGCCGATTTGGACGCCATTCCGGTTTCTGAGCTCGACAAACTGACGGCGGAGCATACGCAGTTTGACGCATGGCGCGAAATGCAGGAAGCGGCGGCGAAGTTCTATTTGGAGAAAAACTAAAAAAGCAGCGCCTTTTTGGCGCTGCTTTTTTATGTGTTATTCGTTTAAAAAATCTAATGTAAGCGTATGTTTTGCGAACTTGTAGGTGTTGTGGTAAACGTCGTTGAGCTTTTTATCCTTCGAGAGGAACGCCTGATAAAACTCGCCGGGGCCGCCGCCCTGATAATACATATGAACAGCGTTCATAAATCCGGTTTCGACGCCGACGCGCAGGTATGCGTTGTAGCGGTCGATGTGAACATCCGACGTTCCGCCGATTTCCATCTCGTACGCCATGCCGAAGCGTTTGACATACCGCTCGTTCGCGTACAGAACCCAGTCGGTTTCGTTGTTGTAGAACGAATAGTTGGGCTGCATGCAGGCGTAATCAATGCCGTAGTCGCGCCAGACGAGATAGCCGTTCGCTTGGAAATAGGGGATCCAGATGACTTTCAGTCCGAGTTTATGGACATAATCGGTCGCGAACCTGAGCATCTCACGCTCGCCTGCGTCGGTGGTCAGCAGCTGCTCCTCGAACCAGTAAAACCCGCACAGCTCGGTGTTCTGGTAGTTGCGCTCCTTGTATCTTCTGTACTGCTCGTCGATAATCCATTTTACAGCTTTTAAGCGGTCGGACTGCTTTGAGAAGTCGAGTGCTTCCCCGTTTCCGTACAGGTCGCCGAAGTTGGTTTGCGTTTTGAACGGATAGAGGATCGACAAGAACACCTTTGTCTTGTAATCGGGCAGCCCCAGCTCCTGCTTGACCTTTCCGGTCGCGATGTCCAGCGCGTCCACGTTATACCCTTTTTCAAAGGTGTTGTCGACGTACCAGCGCCAGTTTTTATAGGTAACGTCGGGCGTACGGTGCGGGAACGCCGCGAACGGCAGGAATAGGTACGCGTCAAAGAAGGTGTCGACCATCTTGCCGCTTCTGTCAAAGTACGCGACGTAGGGCATAAACTGCTCGACCGTTATCTTGCCCTCGTCCGCGCTCGGGCGGCAGTTGTACGCCAAAAGCAGGTCGTGAATGCCGAAAAACTCTTCCGGCATTAAGTATTTGTTCAGGTTTATTTCTTTTCTCGGTTCTTCCTTGACCGGCTTTACCTCCGCCGCGGTTTCGGGAATGGCTTTGGTGCCGATTACCTCAAGCTCGCCGATCATAACCCAGATGTCCACGTCGAACGAGAACTTCACAAAGCGCGCCTTGCGTCCGACCGAAAACCGCTCGTCCAAAATGCAAATCTCGTCGGACTGTACCGCGGCGATGTCGTCGTTTTTGTAAACCGGCTCCCAGTCAACGCCGTTTTCGGACAGCGAAACGGTGAAGTTGCGGGGATAATAAATCGCGGCGTTCACCATATACAAAAGTACCGCTTTAAAGCCGTTGACGCAGGAGGTCTTTTTTAAATCAAACACAATATCGCGGTAAACGCCGTGACAGCACTTGAACCACTCGCCCGTTGTATAATCCGCAACAGACGGTATCACGCCGTCTGTAAGCTGCTTTGCATCCGCTGGCGAATTATGAAACCTGATTGAAGGCATATCGTTCTCGCCTGCAAAAATATAAAAGGACCGGCCCGCAATCAGATTCTGCTCTAAATAATAATCAGGTTCGCTTTTATCCCATTGCTCCGGTATGTTGACGATTTTTATCTGCTGTTCCTCGTAAATCTTCATACTTACTGTTTCCTTTCCCCCGGTTTGCTCGCCGGAAAACGCTGCAAGCAGCGTTTTAAAAATGCATTATTCATTGGGATTGTATCTTGTTGATGATAGAGTAAAATATAAAAACTGTCAATACTTTATTTTAATTACTTTTTAAACACCCAATGAAGCTGTACATTATAGGAGACAACTGCGAGCAGCTGGTCTAAAAGCAGTTTAGATATCCATGGTTCTATACCTGCATACATCTTTACGAAGTAGATTGCCAGATTGGAAAACTCAAGCTGAACTACCCAAAGTAACGCATACTTTATAAAAAATGTGATGTCTGCGCGCTTCGTATCGAAAACAAATCTGCGGTTTATCTCGTAATTCACATACGAAGAAGCAACACGCGCAATAAAGTTGGCTACCGAGATTTTCAATTTTTCTTCCATATTGAACAGAATCAAATAATATAGAATCGAAAACAGAATAATTTCTAACAGAACGGTTATTGTCCCCGACAGCACATATTTAAAAAAACGTATGTATTTTTCTGTTTTGAACTTTTCCGGAATGCATTCGATTATCTTCATAAAGAAAAACCCTTGTATATCAGCTGTTATGTTTATTATGCTAAACCGTTGCTTATATGCCTTATTCTGGCAAAATTTTATTTTATTTTTTAAAATTATTAACTTTATGTTTATACGTATTTTATTATTTCATATATTATACCATAAATGCTTACTGATTTCAAATAAAAAGAAGGGTGAAGCTTGTCGATTTTTCGGGAAACATCATGCTTTACATTATGCAAATAAATGCAGTATAATGTAAATAAAAATCGACTTTTACGGAGAAAATAAGAATTATGGAATATATGACGATTCAGGAAGCAAGTGTAAAATGGGGTGTAGGCACGCGGATCATTACAGTGTACTGTGCAACCGGCAGGCTTGAGGGAGCGGTGAAAAGAGGCAATCTCTGGCTGATTCCCGAAACTGCCGAAAAACCGTTTGACCGACGGAAAAAAGCAACACAAGAAAAAAGCACCCAAAACAACCGGAGTATGCAGAACCCGCTTGAAACGGCATACATGTTTCAGTCTCTGTACGAGTACAAAGAGCTGTTCACAACGCTTTTCAAACACTTCCCCTATCCAATGCACATCTGTGCGCCGGACGGCACAATGCTGTTGGCAAACGAAGCATTTTTGCGTTTCGCAAGGATTAAAAACCCCGAAAAGCTGTATAAAAAGCACAACATTCTTATCAATCCAAATCTTAAACGCTGGGGGATTCAGGAGTTTACCGAGCGGGCATTCCGCGGAGAAGTTATTCATGAACGTGATATAAAAGTTCCGTATACGGAAATTGTCGAACGCTTAGGAGATGATAAAGCTTCGTTCACCGGCGCGCTGTACCAGGATATAACAGCTTTCCCGATTCGAGACAGCGGTGGGAAACCGCTGTATATTGTATTTATATTCATTACTTCCAGAGAATATCAAGGCAAAGAGGAAATCATACGGGGAAAAGAGTACATAGACACACATTGGCGTGAAGCGTTTGATATGGATAAGCTTGCCGAAGCTGTTTATATCAGCAAATACCGGTATGCACGGTTGTTTAAACAGCATACCGGCATGACGCCTTACACGTATTATCAGGAGGTTAAGGTTAAGAAAATAAAGGAAAAGCTATGCGACGGCAATCTGACCGTTGCACAGGCCTTTGCTCTGTGCGGTGTGGATTATAACGGGAGTTTTTCAAAGGTGTTTAAGCGAAAAACCGGCATGACCCCGTCCGAATACCGCGCACGTATGACAGAAAACGGACAGTAATCAACGTAGTTAGCAAAAATCGTCTGAATGTCGGCAATTATTGGAGTATATTGCCTTCTTGTAAATTCGTATAATACATTGTAGCCTTTTATGCACAATCATTAAAAATTTACAAGGAGGAAAATATGAAGACGAAAAGGCCTTTCGCGCTTCTTTTTGCATTTTTATTTCTGACCGGTGTTCTTTCCGGCTGCACGAAAACACTGGAAGGAACTATTAGCGTAATCAGCCAAGACGCTGTTTCCACTGACAATGTAGACACGGAGAACACGATTCCCGTTTTTACTTACAACGATAAGTACATAGGCGACGACAAGGACGAAGACGACGAGAACCTGCTGGAAGGACCACTCGGCGCTTCCGGAAAGAAGGTCGCTGAGTATGACGGTTTTCTCGGCTACGGATACAATGTAATCGACAGTCCATATTACCGGTCGGAGGATGTTAAGCAGTGTATTCTTGATATCGAAAGCATGGCGGAGGACGGCTTGGTGTATGAGGAACTGAAGAGCCAGACCGCAACCTCCTTCAGCATCGATACAGGAGAGACGCTCCATTCTTATATGAACAGCCTTGCAACCAGCGCCGGTATGTCCACAAAGTCGCTTTTCGGCGGCAGCCTGAAGGTGGATTTCGGACTTGACACCTCCTCCAAGGTCGATGAAAACAAAAGCTTTTCGAAAGGCAGCGCAATCCTTACCCGGTCAAAGCAGTATGTCCATATGAGCAAAATCACCTACAAGACACTACGGAATAAATATGTTTACGAAGCGTTTAAAGAGGATTACCTGTTGAACGAAAAATACAGTCCCGCGGATTTGTTTAGAGAGTTCGGAACCCACATCATGCTCACGGTTTACTTAGGCGGGCGGCTGGATATGTGCTATGTCTATAACAACACGCAGAAAGAGAGCGCGATGGACATCAGCACGAAGGTGGAAGCCTCCTTTAGTATGGTGGAGGGCAAGTCCAGCACCGATATCAAGGAAAAGTCCAGTGAGCTTGAGAAAAACAGCTTTTTAAGAATCAATACCTATGGCGGCAGAGTCGACGTGAATATGACCACGCTTGAAAACGCGAAGGAAAATTACGGGAAATGGGCAGAAAGCATACAGGACGCCGAATATCAGGTGCTCATAAAAGCCGGCAGGCTCGACAGCACCGCGGAGATGTTCCCGATCTGGATGCTTATCGACCCGGAAGCCTCGGAAGCAAACAAAAGGCGCTACGAAGCTATTATGGCAGAGTTCAACAGACAGCTTGAGCTGGCAGGGAAAAACTTAGACCAGTTCCAGAAGGTGCCGCAGCAGCTTTACGTAAAGGAAGTTTATATCGGTTCGCATACGGGCAGAGGCGGCGATCTGGCGGTCTCCGATTTATTGAGCAAAACAAGCGAGGTAGTAACCATTATCCGAAAGGATTTAAACCACAACGCAGGCGGAGATTATATTTACTTAGGCTACACAACCACAACCAACCCGGATGAAGCAATCCGCGGCTTGGTGCTTATGTTTAAAAAGGATATCGCGGCAACGCTGACCTATAACGGCGCGTTGTATCATAAGATTAATAATGATCTGAACAAGGGCGCCGGCGGAGATGATATTTTCCTGTATTACTCAAAGGATAAAAAAGCCGGTGAGCCTGTAAAAGCGTTGTTTGTTGAAATCAACGGCGACAGCTCGGGCAAAAGCGGAACAGGCTGGTCGCGGGTTGCAGACTACGAAAAGCCCTCGACCCACTATGACCTCAACAGAAACGCCGGCGGCGCGGATATCTACCTCTGGATGCAAAAGTAAAATAAACCAAAAATACCCCCTAAAGGTATAGCAAAGTGATACGAAAACAGCATCTGTCATGTGCCGACAGATGCTGTTTTTGCATTTTATATTCAACCTTGCAATGTTCGCTATTGAAAAACCGGCTTTTCGAGCTGTGAAAAGCCGGTTTTGTATAAGTGGAGACGCGCTTTACTATTGGCGGATGAAAATTATAATTCCTTATTGACTATGACTTGTACCCGGCAGTCCCCTATTTCTTTCTCGAACCTTTCTTTTAAGCCTTTGTCCAGCAAAGAACTGTCGAGCCACAGCTGATGGATATGACCGTCATATACGCCCGCTCCGGTGACTTCGTAGTTTTTATACTGCTCGTTGAACTTTTTCAGTTCTTCGACGCTGTATTTCTCGGACTGGATCAATGTTTTTCCGGTATAACCCATTTTGGCATAGAATTCTTCTTCGCCCTCGCCGATGCCCAGCACGATATTTTTATGGCCGAGTCTTTTCGCACGTTTTTCGATTTCGACCAAAAGCGATTCATGAATTCCCATGTTTTTATACTCGACAGAAACGCCGTCGCCGCCGATCGTGACGCTGCTGTTCTCCGCCCAGCCGAGGATAACGCCGCAAACCCGGTCGTCCTCTTTCGCAAACAGCAAAAGCTCGGGATTCTTCTTCCATTCCTTGAGCCAGAAATTGCGGGAATACTTGTCGTCGCCCTCTCCGCCGAAATCAAAAGTCAAATCCGGATAAAGCGTTTTCGCAAAAGCAAGAACCTCATCCAACTCATTTATATTCTTTACATTGTCAATAAACGTAGAAATACCTTCTTTCTGAATATTGTTTTTTTGTATTCGCTTGGAGTACAGCCAAAAACAGCCTTGAACGCCTTATAAAATCCCGCCGGCGTTTCGTAGCCGTAATCCAAAGCGATGTCGTAGAGCCTGCGCCCTGTGTACATCTCGCATAAAGCGTGAAACAGCTTCATTCTGCGGATGTACTCCATGATGGGATAAGGAGAATACACTTTGAAAAGCTTGTAAATATGGTTCGCAGAGTACCCTACATTGGTCGCGATTTGAGATGCGGTTATCTCTTCTTTTAAATGCGCTTCGATATATCGAAGGATTTGGTTGTAAACCGTCAATTTATCACCTCGCAGTTCCGAATACTTACGGCCGCGGCCTTATAATAGCATCGATGAGATTGAAAATCTTTTCCTATTTTATCATCTTAAAAATTATTACTGACTTTCCATAAACCGCCGCAAAACTTTTTTAAAAAGCCTAAAATGCTGTATAAAAAGGGCTGTCGATTTCTCAACAGCCCTTGATTTCTTTGTATTTTGGTGCCGGTGGCGGGGGTCGAACCCGCACGGTATCGCTACCACTGGATTTTGAGTCCAGCACGTCTGCCAATTCCATCACACCGGCGTATGCCGCGGCTTAAAACAGCCGCAGGCAGTATTGTATCACAGTTCTTTCAAATTTGCAATAGCTGATTATAAAAATTCCATTTTGTTTTTAAATGGAAAAGTTTACGCGTCCTTTCCGTTATCCGCGCTCTTCTTTAAGAGAATAATGCCGCAGCGCGAGTAGGAGATGCGGATATATCTGCGGTCGAGGTCCAGCGCTTCGTTGATGCAGTCGTTGCCCTCGATGGTGTAGTACTCCACAATATCCGCGTCGATAAAGGACTGGATGTCGCACACGGTTTTCCCGTCGCTCGTGTACGCAAGCAGGCCGTAGTCGCCTTTGAAATAGGTCTTGGCGGACAGCTCCTCGCTCTTCTCGACAATGCCCGTCTCGTCTCCAAAGACAAAGTCGCCGAACTTCTCTCTCCAGATTTTCTTAATCTCAATGACCTTGCGCAGATAATCAAGCTGCTCCGGGTCTAAGAAGAAGCTGTTGTCCTCTTCGAGGTCGTAAATCCAGAAGGTCATGTTTGTCAGGAAGGCTTTGTTGATCATGTCGGTCGAGCGCTGCGCGACGTGAACCGGGCGCATCGCAAGATTCCGCTTCGGATATACCATATCCACAAGCCGGTGCTGCGGGAAGGTATAGCTGTAAAGCTCGGGGAAAGCGCCGCTGTGCAGCGAAATAAACGTGGACACCAGACTGCCGTTGACCAAAGAGCCGTACATGTCCGAGCAGCCCTCGATGATGATCGAAATCGGCTCGCCCGCGTTGGTCTTTATCTGATTCGCTTCCTCCAGCAGTTTCCGATAGCCGTCGCACCAGCCGTCGTACGGATGGTTGTGGTCGGGGTTATGGCAGGCTCTCGGCGCAGCCATGGCAAGCTGGTCCAAATAAACGCCCGTCGCGCCATGTCCGACGACATACCGAATCGCGTCCAAAATTCTATTCCGCCACGCTTCGCTGCCCGCGCACATGGTCGCAAATGATAAACTCTTGTCGCCGTAGCCCTCGATCTCCGGCGTGCCGTCCGCCTTAATCACCGCGTTGTCCTTGATAAAGTCCGCCAGATGCGCGTACTTGCGGTTTGCGATTCTTGTGTTGATGTAAAACGATACTTTGACGTTCTTTTCGGCCGCGTATTTCAAGCCGGTGGCAAGCTCTTCCTCGGTGCCCAAATCCTTATCCGCGACATATTCCGGGAACCCGTTGTCAAACCCGTCGGTATGCCAGCCGGAAATCAGAATGTGGTTGGCGTTCAGTTCCGCCGCCTGATCGACAATCTTAGGAATATCCTTGAAACGGTGCACGATTCCGCCGTTCTGATACTTAAAATCATAATGCGCGGCAAGCGAAACGCTCTTTTCGAACCATTCGGGTTCGGCGCGTCCGGCGGCGTAGGACGCGTGCGCCGCTCTGTAAATATCCGCTCCGTCGTGCCAGTCGCCTTTATGAAGGGCGACGACGATGTTGTTCATGCCGAAGTTCTGCTTGCCCTCGACGATTTTCTCAAAGGAGAAAATCATGCCGGGGCTGTCGGGACCCGGGGTTTCCGCCTTTAAGCGGCAGATGCCGTTCCGCTCGTGCATGCCGAAGTAGATTCCGCCGTCTTCGTCGTAAAGGTCAAGCCATGCCATCGAAAGAGCGCCAGAATACAAAGCCGAATAACTGTATAAACCGTCGGCATTCTTCACGCCGCAGCATCCGTCAATATGATAACAGTAACGGTACTCCTGCCAGCGCCAGAAAATCGACTTCGGCTTTTTCGCGAAGAACTCGACCGGGTTTACAAACTTCATTCCCGAATTGTACGGATAAACCAGCGTGTCGTCCTTGTAGCTCTCGCCCAGATAAATGCTGTTGAGAATCGGGAAGCAGAAGCTCTTTATCGCATATCCGCCGTTGTTTACGACCTGCGCGTCGAGCCTGATTTCGGCCTTATCGTCGGGCATCCATAGGGTCACTTCGACTTTGATGTCATAAACCGTCGTGCCGTCGGAGAGCTTATCGTAGATAATCTTTATCTCGGTGCCGTTTTCCTTTTTCGTATCGGCAATCTGCGCTTTCAGGGCAGGTTCTTTCCGTACCATTAGCAGATTCGGAACGCTCAGTCTGACCTTGTCCAGCGTGACCGCGAACATATTGGGCAGATTGAAAGGCGTGTTCTTTATCAGGTTGTCGCCGTTCGCTTTGTTTACCAGTTCTAAAATCTCGCCGGATGTTGTATCAATAGCAACAGAGATAGAATCGTTCGCATACCTTTTTCTGCTGTTATACATAAACAGGCCTCCTCCGAAAGCAGTGTGAAACGGTGCGTAAAACGTATACATTTTCCGTCATGCATTTTTTAACGGTTAACGTTACATCGTATAAAAATCGTTTAACATTTTTTCATTATTGATATTATATTTTACATCAAAAATCCAGCGTTTGCAATACTAATCCGCCCCAAAAAAGCAATTTTTTGATAGGGGCTTGACAAATATGATATAATATATCGGATTTGTTGATGGAAAAGTTTAGCGAAAAACATCGCTTCGGCTGATTAAGGATAAAATTTTTGTGGGTATAATTTGTTTGATTGCTTTATAACCTTATCCGGCCGAAGCATACAACAACACTTTTAGAGAAAGGATTTTCGTCAATGACTATATTCAATCGAAAAATTAAAAAGGCGCTGCTGTTTGCCGCCGTGATTGTCCTGACCTTTTCACTGGGCGCGACGGTCTATGCGGAACAGCCGGCGCAAAAATCGGCCGTTAGCGACGACCCGCTGGTCACGCTCAGCTACGTCAACGAGGTATTAAAGCCGCAGATTATCGCGGAGATTCTCCAGCGGACCGGAAACGGAAGCGTTCCGGCTATCTCTACGGGCGAATCCGTATATCAGGACATTTATCTCGAACGGGGAAAAATGATTAAACTCGGCGCAGACTGCGAGTTTATTTACAGAGGCGGCGGAGCGGTCATTATTACGACTTCTCCCGAAAAAGGCGACGGCGTGTCCGATATGTCGACCGGCATGGAGTTCTTCTCCGGCAAGCCGCTTGAGTTCGGACATGTTTACTACGCATCGGAGTCGGAAGCGGAAAAGTACATTCTCATCACCGGCAGCAAAGCATACTTTACCATCAGAGGTACTTATGAAATCTGTTAGACGGACGGTATGCTTAATACTCTCCTCTGCAGTGATTTTAACCGCTTTTACGCCCGTTCAGTCTGTTTCGGCAGAAAGTTTGGGGCGTCCGGTGCGCGTCGGTCTGTTTTACGCGACCTCGACAAGGGACTCAAGAGTTTTTTCGGCCGCCAACAAGTCGGCAACCGGGTTTGAAATCGGCATTTCGAGCGGTACAGGTTTTTCCAAGCTGTTCGAGCTGAACGTCGGCGAATTCGTCATCGCGCCGAGCGGAACTCTTCATATTAAAAATAGCGGCGGCCTTCTGCATGCGGGCGCCGGCGGCGTTCATACCTTCGGCGGCTATCATGTGCAGTTGGACGGAAGCTATGCAAGTTATCATGCGGCGAGCGAAGCGGCTTTCGCCGTCGGCGGAGCGTTCGTCGCCTACACCGGTTCCGCTTTCGTCGTCCGCGTCGGCAGTTTTTTATCGTTAGCGGACGCGCAGAATGCGTGCGCGCAGTATCCCGGCAGCGCAGCGGTCTCCCCCTCGCCCACAGGGCTGACGCTCTGCGATACCGCCGGGCACAAAATCCTTTTTGAATTTGAAGGCGCGCGTTTTGCCGTCAGAGCGCGCGGCGGCGGGACGGTCACGATTACTTCGTCGAACAGTTATCCCTATTACGGCTTTTTCGAATACAGCGTCGAGGGCAAAAGGCTGTGTCTGGTCAACGTGGTTGACCTCGAGCAGTATGTAAAAGGCGTACTCCCCAACGAAGTGGGTTTTCGCGCTTCCGACGAGGTGACAAAAGCGTTTTCCATTCTCATCCGCACGTTCGCCTGCGGCAGAAAGCATGGCGGCGTCGGCATTGACGTCTGCAACACTTCCTGCTGTCAGGTTTACCGCGGCGCGTATCTGGAAAACGAGCGGATGAACAAAATCGTCGATTCCACAAAAGGACAGATTATCACCTATCAGGGTGAACTGATTCGGTGCTTTTACAACGTCAGCAACGGCGGAGCGAGCTGTTCTTCCGCCGCCGCGTGGGGAAGCACGCCGATTCCCTATTTAAACAGCGTGCAGCTGGACGAGGGCGAAGCCACCGTCGTCTGGAGCCACTCCTTCACAAAAAACGAGCTGTTCGCCTACCTCAAAGAACGCCCGGCGTTCTCGTCCTTAAAAGGCGGCATCGCTTCGGTTGAGATTGTAGAAAAAGACCCGCTCGGTTCGGATTACGTTACGGCGTTCGCGGCGACCGACATCTACGGGAACACCGTCACGGTCCGGAACGCGGCGTCGGTAAGGGGTTCGCTGGGCTTTGACAGCGCGAACTTCGCGATCAAATTCTCGTTCGACCGCAAAGTCCAAACCGCCGCGGGCGAAAAAGAATCCGCCGCAAGCGTTATCACCGCGGACGGCATCGAAACCATCCGGTTCGGCGAAACCCATTCGGTCATCGACGCGAGCGGCAGCATATCGACCATTACCGCCGACCGGATCACCTTTGACGGAAAAGGCAGAGGACACGGCGTCGGCTACAGTCAGATGGGCGCCGAACAGCTGGTGAAGCAGGGCTACGACTACAAGTACACAATCGCGTTCTACTTCCCCGGAACTGAAATTTCGAAGATTCAAAACTAAACATTGAAATTTATCATATATGCTGTGAAATGTTTTGCAAATTCTAATTTTCAATAATAATAAAGCATAAATCTTATTTTTCAAAAGTGTAAATTATTTCTTCTGCTATTTACAAACCCCTCGCCTTGGTTGTATAATACACGGCGAGGGGTTGGTTGCATATATGACAAAATACTTAAGGCAGAAAAGAATCATAATGTCAATCGTTATTATTCTGAGCCTTGCCGTATCCATTTATCGGATTTTCGTAATTCAGAATAACATAGACGTAAGCCCGACAGCGGAGGACGCAAACTATTACCTCAAGGATACGGACGAAACAGTAGCCTTCGCGGTGATAACGGTTGTACTGCTTGTATTGTTTTCTGTCTGCGCGTTTTTCTTAAGAAAGAAAATGAATAATGAAATAGAATCCGTCGAGCCTTCCGTTATTTTTACGTCGTCGCTGAGCGGCTTTTTAATCATCGGCTGTATTTTTTATTATTTCTTTTATTTTTTAGGCGACGAAAGAGAACTTTCTTTTTTTGTTGTCGCCATCATCATTACCGCTCTGATCAGCTCGGTTTATTTCCTGCTCAACGCAAGCGGAAAAGCCCCTTCCCGCCGGAAAGCGGCCGCCTGGCTTTCGGTCGCGCCGATCGCATGCTACGCGTTCCGGCTGCTGAATGAGTTTATGAAGCGCGGGACCTCGCATTACCCGTCGTCGTCGGTATATCTGCTGCTCTCCATTATCGCGTTTATGCTGTTCTTCCTCGCGGAAGGCAAATTCAAATCCGGAAGCGGCAATGTCGGAACATATATGCTATTTGGATTTTTGTCCATCCATCTCTCGCTTACCTATTCTCTGCCTACGCTGTACCTGTCCGCTTTCTGGGTATTCCCGACCAGCAGCGAGCTGCTTTACGCCGCAGTAGACCTGACGGTCGCGATGTATGTAGCCGCCCGTCTTTTCCAGCTTAAATGCGTCGGATGCGAAAACGAGCAGGAGCAAAGCATATAGCAAAAAACGTCAAAACGTCACAACGCCATAACGTCATAAATCAAATAACCGCGGAATAAAATAAAGCAAAAGTATAAAAAGGAGGACAACCCTTGAAAAACTATTTGCTTTATTTTTTTGCCGTGATTCTGTGGACCGCGCTGCTGCCCTTCACCGTGTCTTTGGCGAAGGTGGAAAGCGCCGACGTTCCGATAAACTATGAGACGAAATACAAAGTAAAAAAATCAAGCGGCGAAATAACCGAAATGACGATTGACGAATACACGCTCGGCGTCATGCTGACCGAAATGCCGGCGAACTACGAAAAGGAGGCTCTGCGCGCGCAGGCGGTCGCCATCCGGAGCTATGCGCTGTATTTGATCGAGAACAAAATCCCCAAACACAAAGACGCCGATTTGTGCTCGGACGGGAAATGCTGCCGTAACTATATTACATACGACGAACTGCTGACCAAAACCAGCAAGGAAAACGCGAACGAACGCTTTCGGGCGATGAGCGCGGCGGTTTATGAAACCAGCGGCGAAGTGCTGACCTACCAGGGGAAAACCGCCATGGCGCTGTACCATATCTCCTCCCCCGCCAAAACCGAGAGCTACGAGAATGTCTTTAAAATAAAGGTTCCTTATCTGGTTTCGGTGGACAATGTGGACGAGTCTGGTTTTGTTCAATATAAGAAAGAGGTGTTTTATAAGTTCGCCGACTTCGAGAAGCTGCTGAACGACAACGGCTACGACTATGCGTACAAAGACGGCGAAAAAGCCTTCCCCGCCGTGAACAGCGCGGGCAGGTGCGAGTACGTCATCTTCGGCAGCGCCGAGATACCGGCCTCCATATTCTGTTCCATCACCGGGCTGAACTCCAACTGCATCGAAATCGTAAAAGAGAGCGAAGGGTACAGAATCGCCTCCTACGGACTGGGCAGCGGACTGGGCATGAGCCAGTACGGCGCGAACATTTTGGCTTCGCAGGGCTATACCTATAAAGAAATATTATCATTTTACTTCAAAAATACAGAGATTGAAAAAAGAAAATAATTAGAAACAAAGTGAATATTTCCCCTAATTTAGGCGCAAAATAACAGCGTAACTACATTTTACAGGGGGAAATATTATGAACGATAAGAATACCGAGAAAAACAGCCGGCCCGAAAGCAACGACAACGAGAAGAATAGCGGAAACGATCTTAAGAGGAATATAAAGATCAAAAAGATTACCGGTTATTCCGCTTACATCTATCTGGCGCTTGCAATCTGCATTTTGACAGCGCTGACGATCGGCATTTTCTCCATGTCGTACGACAGCAAAATACCCAGCATCAGCATACCCGAAGTCTCGCTGCCGCAGAACCAGACCCAGTCGCAGTTGAACAACAACACTTCGAGCTCGCCCGGCAACAGCGAAGCGCCTGTGGGCGGGAACGAATCCAATGTTCCCGACACCATCGATACCAGACCGATGTATGTAAACCCGATTGAAAACGGTCAGATCGCAAAGGATTTCTCGATTGACGCGCTCGTATTCTCCGCCACCCTGAAGGATTACAGAGTGCATACCGGTGTGGACATAGCGGCTCCGAAAGGCACTGCGGTTCGCGCTTACGCAGACGGAACCATCGCGGAAATCAAAAAAGACCCGTTCTATGGGAACACGATTATCATAGAACACAGCTCGGGTCTGCAGACGATTTATATGAATCTTGCGGCCGATATCCCGCAAAACGTCACGGTAGGCGCGGCTGTTAAGGCAGGCGACGTCATCGGCGCGGTGGGCGATACGGCGATTATAGAATCCGCGGACGAGCCTCATCTGCATTTCGAGGTCAAATTAGGCTCGGAGTTTATAGATCCCAAGGAGGAACTTGCGCACGCAGAAAATTAAACATTCCTGTATGCCTCAATATAAAAGAAAAATGCAGCGGAAACGCTGCATTTTTAATTTGCCGTGATGATGTCCCAAAAATAGTGCACAGGGTCGTCCTCGCTTGGGAAATTGACCAGGTATTCGCTTCTGACCGCCGGAACTAAGTAAATCCCGTATCTTCCCGCAAACTCTGAGCTGTCTATATAAAACGCATAATAGGGCATCAGGACCAGGTTATCTGACAGGACGTACAGCTGCATGGCAAAAATACTGCTTTCGGCCGGCACGTCCTTGCTTAACGAAATATAGTGGTTTTTAAGCAATAATTCTTTCGCTTCTTCCAGCGTTATTAGCGGATAGTCGCCAAGTTTTTCATACATTTTATAATCGCGGATTTCAATTGACTTCAGCTCGCCTTTGGCGCTGATCGAAAATCTTACGGGCATCGTGAAATACTCCAACAACTTGCTTGCGCTATCTGCGTCTTTATTATACACCCGAATGCTATAATAATTGTCGCCCATATTAAAAACGGAGGATGCCGGAGACTGAATATCCGTAACATTTAAGTGACGCATCAAGTAATCGGTTATAGCGTCTTTTTGCGCGTTTACAGCGTCAAAACCGCTAAAATCAAATTCTTCCGGAAATTTTAATAAGCAGTCAGAGGATATGCGGATATAACCATTTAAGGAAACCAAGATATAGGTTGTATTGTCGCTTAATATGACTTGTTGCGGCGCGCGAATGGATTCTTCGTCGTACGATTCGCCCCTGCTTTTATAACCATCGATTATGCTGTTCGCTTCTTCCTCGCTCGGATAAACCGACCAGTCGTATTCCGTTATGCCCAGTTTTTTTGCATATTTTTCTGCTGTTGCGATCGCTTCTTCCAAATCAAGGTTTACGATTTTTCGATAAACCGGAAAAGTTTCGATATCGAAATTCTCCGTCCAGAATTTATTCTTTATAATATCCTCAGCCGTAAACGTAACGGGGCCAGTGGCGCTTCTTAAGGGTCTTATATCTAAATCCGCAGTTTCGGCAAACCGGACGCATCGGAATTTGAAGAAACATCCTGCGAAAATGTTGAACTCCCCGCGGAATCGACGGCAGGCAGGATGACCGTCAACACCAGTATCGGTATTAAAACCGCGACGGCCAGGCAGGTCGCCACCGCGAAAATAACCTGCTTGCTGAATCTCGCTCTTTTGGTTGTTTCTTTGCTTTTCAATGCGTTTTTAATTCTTCTTTTCAGACTTTCGGTCGCCTTGATATCGCCGATGGTTTCGCGGTAATCGTTGATGTTCATATCTTCACTCCTTCTTCTGCAAGAATGATTTTCAGTTTTTTGCGCGCTCTTGTCAGGCGGGAACTGATTGTGTTTTCATTTTTGCCGAGTATGCGCGCAATCTCGGGAACCGTATAGTTTTCGTAGTAATAGAGGTATATGACGTTCCGGTCGTCCTTCGGCAGCTTCCAGATTTCGTCCAGGATGCCCAATTGCTTTTCGCCGCGCGGCTTCCATTGTTCGTCGAGCGGCTGCCGTTTCCGGAACCAGGCGGATTTCCGCAAATCCTTGCACTGATTGATCGTGACGCGGATCAGCCAGGCTTTTAAGTGTTCTTCATCGTTGAAATCCGGCTGTTTGAGCAGCTTGATGAATACCTCCTGCGTCACGTCCTCGTCGTCCGCCTGATTTTTCAGATTCTGATACGCGATGCGGACCACCATGTCCGAATACTTCTCGACCACATATTCGATAAAACCGTGATCGCCCGATGTTCTTTCCAACGAAACACCTCCTCTATTACTACGAACGATTTAAAACCGCAAAACCGTGCGCAAAATATAAAAAATTTATTCTATAATACTACAAACGTCAAAAAAGAAAAAGAGGCAAAACCCTCTTTTGCTTACAAAAAAGAAAAAACCGCCAAAATGCACCGCACCAGATTGTGCGGACTGCACAAAAAGAACCCTATGGTAGGTAATTAAAAATCAAGCTGTAAACTGACTTCGTTTTTCAAGCGGAGTCAGTTTTGTTTTAAGCTGGATGCGCTG
>Ga0134105_1001430_pt1 | contig 17268 bp, 17 predicted proteins | sample 16_3_2metaG_FD_94457 | JGI IMG/M metagenome (GOLD analysis project Ga0134105, IMG submission 94457) | Switchgrass degrading microbial communities from high solid loading bioreactors in New Hampshire, USA - 16_60_3.3_214_A3 metaG | ecosystem: Engineered > Bioreactor > Semi-continuous > Anaerobic... | reverse complement strand
TGAGTCCGCGCACTACATCAGAGAGTTGCGGTGAATTGAGCCTTGCCTCGAACCGCGTGAGCGCCGCCTCATAACTCGAGGAGCGCATGTCTGCAGTCACTATGTCCAGTTCACTTGCAAAAGCAGCGCCTGCATTTTTCTTAAAATTCTCCAGAATGGACAGCACATCGCGGCTGCTTTTCAGCGACTGTTCGATGGTCGCCACGAACCTTGGCAGCTCGCTTTCGATCTGCTCCCGTTTGACCTTCAGTTGCTCATCCGCTTTTCTGGTTTCCTTGAAATAGACCAACACGGCGAGCAGCACCATCACCGGGGAAAGCAGCGGGAACAAGAACAGGCAGGGTATCACGCCAAGGAGGATCGCTCCTGCTTTGACGAAGGCATACGCAAGGTAAACCTCCGGTGTCATACTGATGCCAGCCGCTTTGAGGACGTTGGACATGCGGCTTTTGCGGTACTCATCCAGGCGAATAAATCTTGACAGCCTGACAGCGCCGGACATGAAATACGCATCCACTGTTTTGGCTGCGTTTTTGTCCTGCTTACCGGCACTGAGCATGGCCTTGGCTGCTCCCATGGTCGGCAGCTTGAGCACATCCGCAAGAATAAAAAACAGCCCTGCCGCAAGCAGAACTGCAAATAAAAATAACAGTAACAACATGTATGCTACCTCCTGTACTCAATGGGCTTGGTGAGCTTAATGACAAAGGCAGTGGAGATAAAAATTGCCGCAGCACAGATGGCAAGGACAAGCTGCCCCACAAAAGTGTGCATTAACGTGTCGTACCACGACTTATTAAGGAAATACATCAGGGGGATATTGCCGATAACAAGGAGCGCCATAATAATGAATTCCTTGCGAGGCTCGAAGACCAGATATTCCAGCTCCGCGTTGACGATCCGCATATCGGAGAGCTTGCTGACAATGGGGGTCAGCGTTGTCTTGAGGCTGCGGTCATACTGGCATGCGGCAATGGCATCACACCACTCGCGGAACACTTCGTTGTCAATCTTGGGCTTCATAGTTTTCAGCGCCGCATCCACATCGGGGTTGATGAGCCTCACCTGGGTCAGAAACCCGGCAAATACATTGCGCACCGGCGGGTTTAAGTATTGCATATTTTCCTCCACGGCAGTCACAATGTCCTCGTTTCGCAGGTAAGCCGTGGTGATAATGGACAGCGCCGTTTCCAACTCTGCAGCAATATTCTTCTTGTAGTGGGTGACAGTCAGCTTGATATACCAAAACGGCAGGAACATCAGGCCCAGTGCAAGGACAGGGACGAGGAACACATTCTGCAGCAGAATGGCAATACTTACGCCTATAGCAAACAACAAGAGCGAACAGGCACAGATCAGGGAGAAGCGGCTGCTTCGTCCGGTCAGCGCGAGAATTTCCTGCGCTTCTATAATCTCCCTGCGGAGGAAGGAAGGGCGCTTGCGCTTGGTGGCCTCGTTGATTTCATCCTTGATGCTTTTGGGCCTTTTAATTAAAAAGCCAAACAGGCCGTCCGTGAACGCTATAGGCGAGATTCTAAGCAAGATAAAAGCACCGGCAATCATGCCGATGCAGGCGATGAGCTGAATAAAAGTCATTTTGCAATCACTTCCTCTTTTTTCTCGTTTAATTCGCTGGAGGATGAGCTGCTGTTGTGCAATATCTCGGTACGCAAAATGGGTGCAGCAGAAAGGTTCTGTGCCAGATCATCCTGCCCTTTCGTAATTTTCTTCAGTGTCTCCTGCGGCATGCCGTTTTCCAGGAAGCGCTTCTGCAGGCTCTTGGAGATGGTATTCTCCTTCCGATGGCTACCGCTTATGATGAAACGGTCGCCTTCCATGCGGCTCTCCGTGATGTGGAACCGGTATAAGGTGCGGAAGTTGCGTGTGCCGTCAGGCAGGATTTCACACTCCATGATTTCCATGATCTTGCGCTGCTTATTCTCCAGCTGCTTGGTGAACACAACAATCGGAAACGCCTCGGTCACAAGGGACATGAGGGTATCGTCCGCAATATCGTATTTCCGTTTGCAAAGCGTGGCCATCCTGCGCCATGTGGCTTCACAGGAATTGGAGTGGATGGTGGTCAGCACCGTGTGGCCGGTACGGGCAGATTCCTGGGCGGTGTATGCTTCTGCCGAGCGCATCTCGCCCACGCAGATGACCTCCGGATTGAAGCGCAGCGCCATATCCAGGAGCATATCCTGATCAATATTCTGCTTCTCGTTATCACTGGAGCGTGTCAAGGTATGGATAACGCTGTTGACCACCTTGCCGTCCTTTTTTCGCACCAGTGCCAGCTCACGGGAGCCGTTTTCAATCGTAAAGATACGCTTGTTGTCCGGAATGGTGGTCAGCAGCCAGCCGGCCAACGTAGTCTTGCCGGAGCTGGTCGCGCCAGCCACACACACCGAAATGCCGTACCGAAGGCATTCCGCCAGGAAGTCGAGCATCTCATCGGTTGCTGTGCCGCCCTTTACAAAGTCAGCTTTCTCCATGTTTTGCGGATTCACAATACGGATGGAGGCCGCCACACCTACGTCCTCGTCCACGAGGGGTGTTTTCAGCACGGCGATGCGGATATTTTTGCTCAAATGTCCCAAAATAGCGGGACTGGCATTGTCCAGCACCATGCCTGACACATGGAGCATACGGCGGATTACGTTGATGGCGTGTTCGGGAGAGTCAAAGTGTTCGTCAAGCTTGACTGTAGTGCCATTGCTGTACTGGACCTCAATGTCATTCCAGGCATTGATGTCAATTTCCTCAATTCCTGCCCCGAAGATGTATTTAGTGAGAAATGAGAACTCGGCCATTTCGGTATAGAGGGCATCAACGAGCTGCTGGTCGGTCATCCCCTTTACGGCGATGCGGCAATCCATCAGATATTTGCTGATATACCGCTTGACCTGTGTTTTAACCTCATCTTTTCCCCCATCGAGAATGAGGGTGGAATACTTGCTGGAGATATACTCCTGCACTTCGCGCAAAACAGTGCCAAAATCCTTGGAGTTGTTATTTGGCGCAAAAAACAGGCTGTGGTTATGGGCTGCATTCATAGGCCGGATAGTTTGCGGCGATTCTACCGCAAGCACTTCTGCATTTCTTACCTGGAACTTTTCAAGGGTTCTTTGCTTACGTTTTTTGCTTTTCATATGCCAAAGACCTCCTTTGAAATTTTTTCAATCTCCTTGCGGAAGCCCCGGCTGTCCTTGAATACCAGGTCCCGGAACAAATCCCCGGCAAGAGCTTGATTCTCCAGTTCATCGGAATGAGGTATCTTGAACGCCACATTGCCCAGCACCTGTTCAATATGTTCGCTGGCTTGATTGGTCTTTATATTGCTTGCAACCTTGTACTGCTTATCCGCATCCCATTTGTTGTCTTTTAAGAGCGGGAGCTGGGATGAAAGGTAGCTGATTGATTTGAGATCGCAATTGACCAGACGCAGTACCGAGTCCGCTTCCATGAGGGCAACAGCGGAGAGGATGTCGTTGGCGATATAGCTGCTGCAGTCGATGATAACGTATGGCGCAATATCCCGCAGATGATCGAGCAATTCTGTTGCAAGCTCTGCGTTATAGGGCGGGTAAGTGAACACATTCTCTCCTTTAAGCATGCCGATCAGGGTTAAATAGCTGATTTTCTTATGGGTGATGCAGTTCTGTTTGATCAGGGTATCCGTCACATGGGTTGCAGCCAGAATACTGCCCAGCGACCGTTCCCATTCAAGGTCAGAGGGCGGGCAGATGCAGGGCAGCATGGGCGCGGTCATGTCACATAAAAGCAGCACTACATTGCGCTTTTTGTCTGCCAGATGCTTGGCCAGCTTGACACTGACGGTGGTCTTGCCGGAGGAGGGGCTGCCCCATACGGCCAGCACCTGAACATCCTTTTCAGATTCCGCAGCCTGCGCCTCAACACCGGTGTTTCGGGAGAAAATGCTGCCTTTGATAAAATTAAGCATTTATTCTCCCTCCTTTGGCGTGTCGGGTTTTATATTTCCGGTATTCTCTGCCCCGATTGACTCTGTTTTTTCTTCTCCTGTTTGCACCTTGGCGGAGGGATACAATTCTTCGATTACCTTGTCCTGTGCCTCAATAAACTTGGCGGCATTCTCCTTGCTGCCCCGGTACACGAGGGACAGGTGCAGCTTGCCGTCCGCCTCCAGCTCGGCAAGAATTTTCGCTTGCTCCGGCGATGCCAGAAGGGTGACGGTGCTTGGGAGCTGCTTTTCATCCTCATTCCCCCGCTGTCCGCCGGTGTCAGTATCATAGCCGGTGTTGGCGGTGACGGCAATGACCTCCACATACTTAAGCTCCGCAGGAATGACGGTCGTGCCTCGCTTTTTGTAGTCGGGAGCGATGATTGATACGATGTCGCCAGTAGCCAGCTTGCCGGACAGACCGGTGGCGAAACTTTTGAGCGTCACGGAGATGGCCTGCTTTTCACCATCGAGGTGGTAAAGATAGGCATTTTCTGCCGCAGGCACATCGGTGAGCTTGGAGCTTAAGATGTAGTCGCCTGCAGCCATATCAGCCGCAGCATATTTCCCGATAGCCGTATCCACATCTTTGACTACGTTTTTCGGCAGGTTGTAGCTGCCGACCTCCACAATCTTCAGCATCTCCCTGGTGATCTGATCTCCGGCTTTGATATCTTTGATGACACGGACAATGTCGGTTTTTTGGGAGATACTGGAGTTAAAAAGCGGCGCTACCACAAAGCAAATCAAAAGAGACAGCACAATGCAGATGACACCAAGTACGGTTCTGTTTTTTAGAAAGCTCATAGGGTGATTCCTCCTGTATTCATGAAATATATGGCGATACAGCCGATAGATAGAAAAGGCGCAAGAGGGTATGCTTTTAGGCATTCCCTCCCGCGCAGTCTTTGGACTATGGCATGGAAAACATAAAAAAGAAGCATGGCGGTAAGTCCAATGACCATGGCCGCAATGCTTCCTATGAAACCGAGGACAATACCCGATGCCGCCATGAGCTTGATGTCCCCGCCCCCAAGGCCACCCCAAACAAGCGCGGCAAGCAGGAGCGGCAGAGCTGCCAGTACGCCGAACAGCTTCACCGGCTCGAAGCAGATCAGTCCGGTGAAAGCAATAAACAGGCAGATAGTGTCGGGGATAATCCTCTTTTTGATATCGATGACAGATGCCGCCAAAAGCAGGGCAATAAAAATGCCGCCCTGCATAAAGAGTGGCAGATTAGCCTGCATAATTGAACATCTCCTGGATGCGCTCCTTTAAGGTCGGCAATACCGTTTCGCCAAACACGGCATAGAGTCCGGCCAACACGAGTCCGCCGATGACCACAGCCATTAAAATTTTGATTGCCGTATCCACAAAATTTTCACCGCACTGTGACCGAATCAAAGTTTTTGCTATCAAAAGCTTTCCGGTGATTTGATCTTTTACCTTCGTTGCAAGTTTTTTCATCGCGATTTACCTCCATAAATTTAATTTTTAATGATTTTCTAGCTACACACATCTTCAACACATCACTGCTTACATGCTGACCATTCCCATGCAGTCAGTCTGCTTTGGTGCTTCAAAATCGGACGGCTCACTTTTATTAAGGGATCTTTGTTTATCTTGTAGATCTATTTGCCTTTTTCGTTGCTGTTTATAGGTAAAAGCTGGCTCAATTCCTTCGAGATCCTTGCGCCTTTTTACCTTATACCTTTCAGTATCCTGTTTGTACAGGTAGTACCATTCTTCATCAAAGCTGTATACCCCCACCATGCCTGTAGCATTTCCATCCCTGTAAATCAATTGATACTTAAAAAGAGGATTGGGATCGCATACAACCCTAATCAGGTCAAGCTCTAATTCCTCCGTAGCTACCACCTCCGGCACAGGCAGTAAAAAAACACCGGCGGTTTATTCCGGTGTTTGGATACTCCCTGTGAATTTTTATTTCGTTTTGTATTCTTCTGTTTCATCTACATGAAGAAATCCCTTAACTGCAGACTCAACAATACCCGAAGTTACAAGGGATACAGGCGTATCCCCTTTAAATAAAAACCCATCACGTATCGAATAGTTTTGTTGAGATATTGCATTTTTTTCTTCGTCCATAAATATCCCTGCCTCCATAAATTTATGTTTTAGGTGAACTTACTTTCTTTATCCCATCTTTACTCCGGTGGCCTGCTCCGGGGGATCAAAAGGAAGATCGTCCTGGGTGGATGCTTGACTCTGGTTCATGTTCAGCGCCTGGTGATAGGCATTAATGACCGCATCGTTTAGCTGCTGCCTGAAGGCTGCGGTTACCGGAAAACAGATATCCTTATACTCACCGTTTCCCGCCTTATAGCTGGGCATGGCCACGAACAAACCCTTGCTGCTGTCCACCACCTTGACGTTGCGGATAGCGAAGCAGCCGTTCAGATTGACCGATGCGATGGCTTTCACGCTGCCCTCCGGACGAATGGAGCCGATCTTTACGTCTACTTTCATAGGGAGAGAGTGAGCCGTACTTTCTGGAGCGGCGGCTTGAGTATTTTCCGTTTTCTTCATATTCCTTTTTCCTCCTGGTATTAATTTTGGCGACAAAAAAAACAGCCACTTGGCTGTTATTGGAGTTATAGGCTCATGTCTTGTGTACTTGACTGCTTTAGTGCCGGTGCTTGAAAATCAATCTCCTTGAAGCCAAAGCGGTCTACATAATAAAAGGTGCTGCCGCTGTCGTCATAAAGCTCAATAATGTCCGACATGGACAGGGAGTGTCCTTGGTAATCGGGCGGGTGGTTTAAGTTGAATTTCTCATAGATGGCATCAAGATCGTTGGTTTCCAGCTGTCCGTCATACACCACGCGGTAGTTTTCCGGATTCGGCTCGCCAAACCGCTCCAGCAACTCATCATAGCCGATGAATTTCATCATGACATCCACTTCCGGCTTGAGCTGGTGGATGCGGCAGGCTTTCAAAATCGGCGCGTTGCCGTCCATGTCAGGCTTGCTGTTTGCCAGCCGGTCGTACACGCCGTCTGTCCATTGCACGGTAAGTCCTTTCTTCACTGTAAGATAATCCTTTAATTCCTCACAATGAAATATGGGATCGACCACCGCCTTGCCACCGTCCACATACCCTGCAGTATTGCCGTAAAAGAGGACGCGGTCTTTTTTGATGCTGATGCCGTTCATTCTGATCCCTCCTTTGATTTGCATACCATTCAGGCTATTCGAAGTAGTACTTGACCGAATAGGTGATATTTGACTTGTTGTACATGCAGTTGTGGTTGGTGTAATAGTAAAATTCTAATTTGCTATAGATGCCAGGAGCCAGCGTTCTGCTGAAGGTGATACCATTGGTTGTGGTCTGATAATCCAGCTGATCCCATTGGCGGGTATTCTTGTTATATCCCCGCACCCGGCCATAGTCGCTTCCGCTGTGGCCGCTGACTGGAGGAACCGTGAAGGTGTACTCAGTGATGGTTGCTCCTTCAATGCCATTTTCCAGAATAACGGATTCGGGACCAGTCAGGGTCATACCGCCGCCATTGGTGGAATCGGCCACAAAGAATACGATGGCCGTCCAGGGGGATTCTGCCCCGGCGGCGTCCACCGCTTTCACACGGACAGTATTTTTGCCTAACGGGTAGACTTGTGTTTCGGCATTTCTGCCCTCCCATATATAGGTGATGGCATCTCCGTCCGGATCGGTGGAGGATGCGGTGATTTTAACGGGCGTATTGGGCGGAACACTGTTGCCGTTTGGCGTTCTGGTGATAATCGGGGTACTTGGCGCTGAATTGGCAACGGTAAAGTTGATATCCGTCCAATCGGAATACGCACCGTAAGCATCCTTTGCTCTGACCTTTACGGTGTGGGAGCCGGCAGCATAGTAGCCGTCCGCGCTGTGACCGCTGTATTCATAGGTCACTGCATCTCCATCGGGATCGCTGGCGGAAACTGTAAATTTCACAAGAAATTTATGATCCTTAACGGTCCTTGCCACCGTTGCACTGGCGGTCGGCGCGTTGGGTACGGCATTGGTGACTGCTATGCTCTCAGAATGGGTGAACACCCTGCCTGCATCATCAGTTACGCTGGCAGTCAAGGTATAGGTTCCTGTAGTATTTATGACAATGCTGCCGCCACTGTTTGTGAGGCTCCCTGTAAAGCTTGCGGCATTGCCATCCTTGGAAAGCGACCAAACAATGCTCTTACCCTCCAAGCCAGAGACATTTCGCATGGACACCTGAAAGGCCGTACCTGCATGAACGGATGATGGGAGCGTAAAGGAACACTGTGCTATTGGCTTTACGGCAACTGTATCAGACGTAAAAGTAAAGCTGCGATTGTTCTTATCCGTTGCGGCCGCAATGATCTTTACGGCAATGGTCTTGTCCGTACTGATGCTTATCTCGCCGCCGCTGTTTGACAATGTGCCGCTGACATAATCGGTATAGGGCACGGCAGCGCCGCCATTTACCGAAATGCTCCAAGTGATATTAAGACCATCAAGATCTCTTCCGCTGACTGCGACAGGAATGGCTTCCCCACCGTAAGAAAGCGGCGGCAGGGTAATCAGCATTTCCGGTATCGGGTATATGGTAATGGCGCTGCTGTCAGAAAAAGTTCTGCCAAGAGCGTCTATCATGGTAACAGTCAGCGTATAGCTCCCTTTTTCCACAAAGGTGATGGTACCGCCCTCATCGGAAAGACTGCCGCTGGCATAGTCGGTATAGGGTGCGGCATCACCGCCATTTGCTGAAATACTCCAAGCGGTATTAAGGTTGTCAAGATGGTTTCCGCTGATAGCGACGGAGACAGGTTCACCCGCATAGGAAACCTGCGGCAGCGTAAGCTGTATTTCCGGAATCGGTTGCACGCTGACGGCGCTGCTGTATGAGAAAGTTCTGCCGAGGGCATCGGTCATTGAGGCAGTCAGCATATATTTGCCTTCCTCAGTAAAACGAATTTTTCCTCCCTGGGCGTTGAGCGAACCTTCCACATGTTCCGCCAGCTTTACCGCTTTGCCCTCTTTGGTAACGCTCCATTCAATAGGCAGGACGCCGATGTTTCCTGTTGTTCTAAGGTCGATGATTCTGTCCGTGTAGGTTGTCTCCGGCAACTCGAACCGGATGTCAAGCACAGGATACACCTCAGTCTTATTTCCATACTCAAAGAGGAACACCCGGCCTGTGGCATCGGCCACCCTCGCCACCAGCTCGTAAACTCCGGCGTGTTTAAAGCGAATGGTGCCGCCGTTGTTATTCAGCTTGCCATCTACATAAGTCGACCAATCCTGAAAACCATAGGTGTTGTCTACCATCCACTCAACGGTTAAACCATCCATTTCCTCTGCGATTGTTGTGACAGGGATAGCGGTATCGGTATGCGCCGTGGCAGGCAGGCTGAATGAAAAACCTGGGACAGGATAGACCGCTACTTTCGAGGTGTAGCCGTAGGTTCTGCCTGCTCCATCCGTAAAGGATGCTTTCAATACATATTCACCTTTGGAAATGAAGCGGATGGAACCGCCGTCATTGGTCAGCTCGCCTTGGATCGCCTCACTGAGTGCAACCGGCTTTCCGTCCTTGGTCAGGGTCCACACTGCCGTAGCCGTGTCAATATTTTGAAAGGTGGCTTCAACGGCAACAAAGGCATCCGTATGGGTGATTTCTGGCAGATAGAAACCAGCTGATCCAACAGGGTAAACCGTGGTTGTTGCCGTGGTTTCAAAGACTCTGCCTGTTTTGTCGGCAACCCTAGCGGTCAAGGCGTACACACCTTTTTCCTTGAAACGGATTGTGCCGCCGCTGTTTGACAGTTCACCCTCCACATATTCACGGATGGAAACTGCTTCGCCATTGCGGGTCAGGCTCCAGTCGGAGGTCAGCCCGTCCATTTCCGTCAGGGTTGTGACAAGGTCGATGGTCGTGTCGGTGTGCGCTGTTTGGGGAAGCTCAAAGGCCATGCCCGCCACTGGGTAAACGGCGATAGCCTCGCTGTGAGCAAAGATTCTGCCTGTGGCATCGATGATAGTGGCGGCGATGTCATAGCTGCCCTTTTCCTTGAAGGCAATTGTACCGCCATCATTGGAAAGCCTGCCGTCAATGACAGTATCCCATGCAACAGCCTCGCCGTCTTTAACTACCGACCATACAATGTCAAGGCTTCCAAGCCTGGAAGAGGTTGCTTTAATGGTGACTGTCCTGTCCGTATGGGTGTACTCCGGCAGCTCAAAGCCTGCGTTTATCACCGGATAGACCGTGATGCTTTTTGAACAGGAGGCTTCTCTGCCGCCGTAGTTTACAGCGGTGGCGGTCAAGGTGTAGCTGCCGCTTTCTTTAAATACAATTGTACCGCCCTCTTTGCCCAGGGAGCCGTCTACCGCTTTTCCAAGGTCAATGGGTTGCAGCTCACCGGTTGCGGTTTCTTTGGCAAGCGACCAGGTAAGTGTCTTGGCATATTTCAGGTCAGGCGCTATGGTGATACTCGTATCGGTATGCGCAGCAGCGGGAAGATCAAAAGCCACCTGTGCCTTTGGGTGGCTGACAGAGCCGCCGCCTGAACTGCCGCTTGAATTCCCGCCCGTGTTGTTACCCGTACTGTCGGTGATGTCGGCGGGTGGTTTCTCCTGATCCGGTTTGTCCTTTGCTTCGTTCAGGTTATCAATCAGTTCAAAGGCTTCGCCTCTGGTGGTTCCACCGTCCGGACGAATGGTTCCGTCAGGATAGCCGCTGATTAAATCGTCCTCCTTGGCAGTACTGACATATCCCTTGTCGGAGTTTTTGATTGCCTCATCGTCCTTAAAACCGGTATTTCCACTGAACTGCCTTGCAGCCTCGCCTTTGCCGATGGCACGCACCAGCATCCTGATGATTTCAATGCGGGTAATCGGTTCATCGGGCTTCAGGCTGCCGTCATAATCTGCCGGATCAAGGAGACATATGTCTACGAGGGCTTCGATGTTTTTCTCCGACCAGTGACCATCGATGTCGTCAAAGGTGGGCGGCTCCTTCTCTGCCTCTGTTGTATCAAGCTCCAGATTCCTGGCCAGCAGGGCGGCGAACTCGCCTCTTGTAATGGTGTCGTCCGGCCTGATGGTTCCGTCAGGGTAACCCTTAATCACACCCTTTTCCACGAGTCTGATGATTGTCTGTTCCGCCCAATGCCCTGCGATGTCGGGAAAAAGTAGCGTTCCAGCATAGACGCTGCCGCAAAGCAGGAAGGACAGAACAAGGACCATGAGCCAAATTTTTTTGCTTTTCTGTTTCAAAGGTTCTCAATCCTTTCTGTTTATTTTTTTTTATGGATATTCAAAGAGCCAGGGTCATCGCTTTAGACCTTGGCTCCGTTCCATACTTGAATAATCCTTACTCCCTGGTAATTTCTTCGATTAGGGCAATAAGCTGCGCCGCCAGGGAGAGGAGGGTTTGCTTTTCCATGCTCTTTACGGCAGAGAACACATAAGCCTCCACCGCTTGCGGGGACTGATCCCCCACTTCAATGATGTCAACCTTTTTGGCAGCAACAATACCCCTTTGCACGGTAAGCTTTATAATGTCGCCGTGATTCATCCCGGTGGCGGCGCGAAGCTGCTTAGGGATCAGGATGCGGCCTTTTTCGTCCATTACCTTGTAGACAGGCTTGCTGTTACTCATCATAAACACCTCCGTTTCTTATGACTGCCCGAACGGTTTCGGGATTGATGCCCAGGTCATCAAACAGCTGGCGCAGTTCATCGGGAAGGCTGTCCAGCAGATCTGCCTCCATGATGACAACAGCACCCTTTGCACAGACAATTTCAAGATCGCTGTCCACAGGAATCCCAGCCGCCTCCAGCAGGTCATGGGGCAGGGTGAGTTCGCTTTCCTCATCTTCTGCGAGGGCGGTAATGCCATCAGGGGTGATGACAAATTCCTTGAAGGTATTGCGGATAGAATCGGGGGCGTTGCTAATGTAGGCAAGCTTCACCGTGTCTCCGGCCGCAAGCCCCATGTCGCGCAGGAGAGATGCGGGAATGGTAAGCTGCCCGTGTCTATCCACGGCACTTTGGATTTCAATCATTTTCATATTCGGGTTCCTCCTTATTGCCCATAATTGGAGCATTTAAATTTCGCATTGTCTTTTTAAGTTGCTGTTCCGCGTTGTAAAAGTCGTCTGCCATATCAAACAGCCCTATTTGCATGGGGACATCCCGCAGCCGCTCCGCGGTGTCGTAGTTGGAAATGAGCACCTCCGGGTATTCACAGCCTCCCTCATATCGCTGGGCGAGGTTATTAATGCGGGTAACGGCTTCGATGTAGTAGCCCTTATACAGCTCTCGGATATATTCGCAGTCGTTATATGATACCAGCCATTTGCCCTTACATTGTTTCAGCGTATCCCGCAGTCGCACATGATCCTCCTTTTTAAATTCCACCTCGTAATGTCCCTCGGTCTGGTAGTACGGCGGGTCGCAATAAAAAAAGGCGTTGTCCCTGTCGTATTGAAGGATCAACGCCTCAAAGTCTTTATTCTCGATGACCGTATCCTTAAGCCTGCGGCTTCCCGACCATATAAGGTGGAAGGTTTTCCGGATATCAAAGGGCTGGCAGCTATATGAGGTGCAGCCGCTGCCGTAGCTGTAGCGGATCAGCTTGAAGAAGGCGGCGGCGCGTTTTACGTCTGACATGGTCGCGTTTTCAATGAGAATCGATTTGATTTCCTCAAACTGCGGCTCGGTCAGATAGATCTGCGCCAGTTCCAGTTCCTCCCGCAGGTATTCGCTGGTGAATTCCTCCTTTTCAAGATATTTTTTGAGGACGTTGAATTCGTCCCTGCCGTTTATGGGCAGGAAGTTCAACTCCTTAAGCAGGGCAAGAGGACGCTCCTTGACGCAGCGGAACAGGTTGACAAGGTCGGCGTTGAAGTCGTTGTAGACCTCCATGCTTGCATCCGGTTTCCTGCCGAAGAGTACCCAACCGCCGCCGCCAAAGACCTCAATGTATCTTCCATAATCTTTGGGCATCCGCTGGTAAATAAGTTCACGCAGGGCCTTTTTGCCGCCGACCCAGCTGATAATGCTGTTCAATCAGTCATCACCTCCTTGGCCTGCTGATCCTGTCCATATCGGTCCGCATACAGCTCCCGTCTGTACTCCAGCAGATAAAGCCGACACCAGGATAGGGACAGGCTTTGCAGCGCTCGGTGTCTTTTGGTAAGGGTACGGTGTGAATTTTTCTTGGTGGCGCAGGATCGCTGCCGGTTTTTTTCTCCTGTGTTTTCGTGTCTGTGTTCATAGTTCAGCTCCTTTCCGGCAACTAAAAAAGACGCTGCCTCGTAAGGTAGCGCCTCATGCTCGTTTTGCCTTTCATAAAAAAATAGTGGCATGCATTTCTACACACCGCCAATCTTAGGAATTTCATCCGGCTCATCTTCCGTATATTCATATTCGCCGGTGCTTTCATTGTAGATATATCCTGCTTCGGCAAGATCTATATCAAGTATGCTTGCCGCCATTTCGAGGGCTTCGGCAGAGCCGCCCGCCGGTATATAACAGCTTAAGGTTTTGCCGCTTTTATACTCTGCCTTGCCGGTGTTATGCCCAAAGTCCTCGTCCGCCCATTTGTAGTCAAAACGGATATCGGGAAACATAGAGGACAGCTTTTTCATTAGATCGCTAACGCTGCTCCATGCGGTTAAGAATTTTACCGTGCTGCCGTCAAAATTTTCTGCGGTATGTTCGTCATAGCCATAGCTGTTCCATTTCGTTCCCCAGTTTTTTATGCTCCAGTCATACCAGCAGTTTTCAGCGCCGTACTTTTCTATTTCCTCTCTGCCCAGATCCCCCCTGTAGATATGTTCCGGCATCGGTACAATTTTATTGAAGTCAATACTGCCGGTTCCAATCTCATCATTTTTGATGGCTTCAAACATTGCTTTTACTTTTTTCTCATCGCCATGTGCGGTGAGTATGTTTGTAATATGATTTGGCATACTACATTCCTCCCATCGTCTGTTCATTAAAGTTTTGTTCCATTACCTGCTTCAGCTCCTGTTCCGGCTTGATAAAAAAGTCCTCACTGTTCCAGAAGCTGACGAAGATTTCACCGTCATTCGTTTTGATGGGACGCTGCTCGAACCCCTCGCCCCAGCCGTCAGAAAGTTGACCAACGGCAAAATTCAGCAGCTTGGCTGTTTCCGCTTCGGTCAGCTCGCCATAAGCCTCTGCTACCATTACGCCCCACAGCTTGCCGTTCCATTCTTCAACTGTCGGATGGAGGCTGTAGATTTTTTGGGATAGCTCCTGGTCATCGTAGAAGTAAACCATCAGACCACGGTCACCTTCGCTGGGCAGCTTTTCTTTTTCGATGGCGGCAAGGATTTCATCCATGTAATACACCGCCTCCGATGGAGACAATTCTTCAGGCAGATCGCCCGTGCCGCACCCGCCGTATTCATGAGAAGGGTATGTTGTAATCGACAGGGGACTGAAAAACTTGAGGGTTTGTTTGATGTTTGACATTTGATTTCCTCCAATCGTTTGTGATTTTAACCCATAAAAAAGGGCATAAAAAAAGCGGCAGCATCTTTTTTCTAAAATGCCACCGCTAATTTGCTAATAGGGATTCTTTATTTAGTTTTAGCTGTATATAAAATGAAGCTGCGCTATCAGGCAACCTATGAGTACCCGTTCAGATTTATTTTAATTCGCTTTTTGACACCAGCCACTATAATATGGATAATGCAAACGTTTCTGTATAAAATTTAGCTAAAGTGAACATTGTTTGCTTATCAGCTCGGCATTCATGACACCTCTAAGCCGGACTTCGAAGTCCTTTTCCCCTAGCCGTACTTGCCACCCGGCAAAGAGACGTGGAGCGATCGTCTTGAAAAATTACTATCGCATCCCGCACTAATGCTGGTTTATGTGATAGATAAGCCTATCTCAACTTTTTTGATATTTCTTGTAACCACATCTTAATTTCGTTTTTTGGATCCTGTTGCATAATTCTTTCAATTGTCATTTTTGAAGCAACTTCATTATTTAAACGTCTTTTTGCTCTCGATACCTTTTTCTTTTGTACTTCTGGGTCAAGGCTATCCCAAGTGTTTGGAGAACCGGAACGTTGGTGTACCTCCCGAGCGACTATCAAAGGTACATCGTCATAGTCCCCAAAGGTTATTTCAAATCCATAAACCTCTGATATTGCATCTGGGTGTAAGTAGTTTTCCATTTCTCGCTTATTAGTTAGAAACGCTTGTGAACCATCACCTCGAGCGTTAACTTCTTGACAACATACTTGATATTTTGGCGGATTTTCTGTATCACGGTCATATATATGTATTTCAGGTTTGCCTAAGCTTTTTAAGTAATTATTGTATACCCAATCTCTTAAAGTGCTTCCCCCTAAAGGTAAAACGGCTATCCTTTGATCTACTCCCAAAACTGGAATTGACTTATCAATAGAGTTTAATACTTTGCTAAAGTGCTTAAGAATCGAAACGTCGTGTGGTCCTTCAACACAAACGAAAATCTGTACTCTTTCATCTGGAATGACACCTAGTTCATCTGCAACTCTTTTTAAAATTGAGCTGTCTCCAACAGTTACATTGTTCTCTCCATCTTCATCCCTAAAAATATATCGAATACTGTCTATTGGAAGTAATCCGGCTAATCCTGGTACATGAGTTGTAATCATAACTTGACAATTCTCTTGTTCGGAAAGGTCACATAGAGATTCCATAATTAAACGTTGATTACTTGGATGTTGAGAAGTTTCTGGTTCTTCGATTGCATAAATTACACCTGGTGAACCCGTTACTGATTGCTTTCTCTCTACTTCAGCCCTAAAAAAGTTTAATAGTATGAGCCTTCTAACTCCACTTCCCCTTTTATTAATTGGGATCTGATCATCACCAGTTAATGATAATTTGAAGCCATCCCATTTCGGATCTGCCTTAAAGCTTGGGGATAGTTGTTGGGCGAGATCCGGATCCATTTCTCTTAATTTACTCAAAGTTCTCTCTGCAACTTCCATAACTCTATCTCGTACAACATTCTTTATTCTATCAAGATCGCTTTCAACACTCTTTATGGCCTCAGAAACAGCTAGTTTCATTGGATCTTGGATTTCCGCATCTTCGTCCTTACTTGGCCTGTCCGCTTGAAAAAGAGCATAAATTGGTAGTGCTTTAACAAGGTTTTCCCATATAGCCTTTGCATCTTCCTTGTTTAAAGGTATTTTAGTTTCAGCTAAATTTAAATCAGAGAAACTAGCCCATATTGCTCTTCTTATACTTGGATTTGATCTTTGGTCAATACTACTGTCATCAATACCTAATTCTGCAATCCTTTTTTTCAAATCCGAATTTTTAAGTAATAATAAGTCGTTGGCTTTATCTACGCTTGGGTGGTACGCTACAACATATACTGTTTCCTTTGGAGTTTTTAAGCTACAATCATATTCTTTATGTATTTCTAAAAATCCATCTTTATTTAGCAGATACTCTTCTTTTAATGAAGTACTAGATGTAGCATCTAAAACAATCTGATCTGGTAAACCCTCAAAAACACAACCAATGACAACTATTTTATCCGAAGTATGTACACATGGATCTTGCCCCTCAATTTTCACTATTGAATTATTAAAAAATATTTCTAATGCCTCAAGAATTGTGGATTTTCCGATATCGTTTCTACCAATAAATGCAGTTAAGTCTGAAATACTAATTCTTATTTCACTCTTGTATGCCCTAAAATTCTTTAATATAACCTCTCTTAATCTCATTCAATCCACTCCTTTTATTTTCTTTTTACATATCTGCCACTGCTGAATACACAAAGATATTTCGTCTTTCTGCACAATCAAACTTCCATTTATAGACATAATTATATCATAAATTCTGGAAAACTTGTTAAAAGACTTTTTTTTGGCTAATTTTTCAGAATATCATTTATGCTTTCCTGGCGAGCTATATCCCCAGATTTATCAAAGAAAATCCAGTCAGGCAATTAATGCTTTTCTGGTCGTTTATCTTATAAAAGGAAAAACCCGATCATTTTAAAAATAACCGAGTTTTTATCATCGTTTTTACCCCTTAAAAACTGCCTTTCAAAATCCCCCCAAAGCCTTATCCCATGCGGGTTTCGGCGCGTTTTATCTGAACTATGCACTCCACATGGAACGAGCGGGGTGGATTGATGTCTTGGGCTAATTTTTTGAACCTTACGTTTACGGGAACATGTCAATGAGTTTTTCGGACATTTTTGAAAAATCGCTGTTCACGGGAACATATCTACGCAGGAAGTATATCAGC
>Ga0134105_1001390_pt1 | contig 17675 bp, 18 predicted proteins | sample 16_3_2metaG_FD_94457 | JGI IMG/M metagenome (GOLD analysis project Ga0134105, IMG submission 94457) | Switchgrass degrading microbial communities from high solid loading bioreactors in New Hampshire, USA - 16_60_3.3_214_A3 metaG | ecosystem: Engineered > Bioreactor > Semi-continuous > Anaerobic... | reverse complement strand
GCACGTCTCTTTTTTTCGTGCTATTTTACACTTAGTCGTTTCCATTTGTAGGTTTTTTCTTTTTTTAAACCTACCAGAAGCCTTTCAGGCCTCATTTCTTTCATACTAAGTTAACAGAGCCAAATTAATATTAATGTATCTTATAACGGAGAATTAAATTTCCCCTGATTATTCAAGATTAGCGTGAAATTGCCATAGTTCTTTCATGTCCAACTTCTTGCGGTCAATAATCATTTTGGCAATAATATCACCTAAGAGAAGAACACTCTGTTCAAACAATGATGTCATTGGCTGCAAAGAATCAATTTCATCTTCCAGATAATATTTTGTTCTCACAGGAATACGAACCATAAATTCCACGATGTCTTTAAGTCCGCTGTTGGGATTGGAGCCTATGTGTACGACCTTTGCTCCGATTTGATGAGCCTTTTTTGCAATAGCCGCTGGAAAAAGTGTTGTACCGCTTCCTGAACCGACAATCAGAAGATCCCTGGACGTAATAGCAGGCTCTGTAATCTCGCCGACAATGTGGGTATCTATTCCAATATGGGCCCAACGTTTGGCAACAGCCTGCAAAGACAGCATAACTCTTCCCACACCCACAAAAAAGACTTTTTCGGAATTCAATACTATATTGATAAGTTTCTCTACTTCCTCTTCTTTTATGCTTCCAAGAGAAACTTCAAGTTCTTTAAGCACGAGGCTGCGTATTTCATTATAACTTGGCTTATCCATAATGTCCCCCCTGATATCACAGTCGTAATATATTACCACGCAGCTCATTCAGGGAATTTATGCAGCCGGATATATCAGAGTTTTTAATGCAGGTGCTTCCGGTTACAAAAATATCTACATCATGAGATGCATATTTTGCGATATTTTTTGGAGAAATGCGGCCGTCAATTTCAATTTTTGTCTTAAGTCCGCGGTCATCAATCATTTTACGTAAATCTTTAATTTTACGTTCCGCATATGGTACCTGCTGTTCAGAAGCACTGCCGGCATAACCGGGATTTATAAGCATTAAAAGTACGGTGTCGCATTTGTCCAGCACATAGTCCAGCATTGTTAAGGATGTTGCCGGACGCAGAGCTATGCCTGCTCTTACTCCATGTTCGTGGATCATATTAAGGCGCCTGTCTATATGGGGTTCACATTCTGCATGGAAGACTATCTGTTGTACACCAATGTCCAACAGCTCATTCACGAAATAATCATATGAATTTACCATAATATGAACATCAAATTCCATATCGGTCTTTTTTCGAAGCTGCCTTATCACATCAAGCCCTATTGGCATACTTGGGCTGAAATATCCGTCAAGAAGATCAACATGCAGCATCTCTATACCGGCTTCTTCCAATTGCTTTACCTGAGATTCCAGATTACACAGGTCCAATGTAATCAGAGACGGAGAAAAAATGCATTTTTTGTTCCAGATTTCCTTGCTCAAAACCCCATCTCCTTTTTAATAGCCTCAATTTCTTCTGAAGTTGGTAAGGACTCAATTGCTCCTTTTTTCTGCACGCACAGCCATCCGGCAATATTTCCGTAGTGAAGCGCGTCGTCTATAATTTCCGAAGTTAAATGGCCGGTAGTTTCTATACCTGATTTTAAAAGGCATGTTAAAAATCCACCCCAGAATGCATCACCGGCTCCTGTGGTATCAACACATACAGCTTTCATGCCAGGAATAGAAATAATCTGATTATTCCAGTAGCAGCGTGCGCCATTTGAACCTAAAGTTTCAACAACCAGACTTATACCATTTTTTCTTGCCGTATCAGCAATGTTTTCTTCTCCGCCGATAAAATCACACTCTTCTTCTGATATTTTCAGCAGATCCACCAGCGGCAGGATATTTTGCACTGCCTTTATGGCAGCTTGCCGGTCATCATCCCAGAGAAGATTTCTGTAGTTCACATCAAAGCTAACAAGTCTGCCGGATTTTTTTGCCTGTTCCATCGCATATACGGTGGCATCAGCAGCTGGATCCTTGGACAGCGAGCATGAACCGGCATGAAGTATCTTTGCCTGTGTCACTTTTGCTTTATCTATATGAGCTCTGGTCAGAAACATATCAGCTCCCGGTTTTCTTGCAAATGTAAAACTCCTTTCACCATCACTGTTCAAGGTAACAAAAGCCATAGTAGTAATAGCTTCTTTGATCATATCCTGACAGAGGACAGAAACATCATTATTGCGTAAAGTGTCAAACAAAAATCTTCCGAAATCATCATCGCCCACACAGCCGCAAAATCCTGTTTTAAGACCGTTCCTTGCAGCAGCAATAGCTACATTTGCCGGTGCGCCGCCAGCTTTACGAATATATACGCCGCTTTCATCACCGGGCAGAAAATCGATTACCATTTCACCTACACAAATAATATCCATATTCATGTAACTCCTGTCTCAATTAATCTGGAAACTTTCATCGAACATCAAAACTTGGAAAGCTTAAACTTTTCGCGAAGGTATTCCATTAACGCTTTTTGAACAGTATTCGGCAATTCAAATATGTCGGGACCGGAATAACTCTTAACAGTCTGGAAATAAAGCCATAAAAACTCCGTCCCTACATTGAATTTATTTATACCCCTTGAAAATGCGATTTCCAGCTGGTCATTAGGAATTCCGCTTCCACCATGCAATACAAGAGGAACTTCAGTAGCTTTATTAATTTCACTAAGCCGCTCAAGATCAAGCTTCGGAGTTTCCTTATAAAAACCGTGTGCACTGCCAATCGCAACAGCAACCGAATCACAATCAGTTTGCTCACAGAATAGGGCTGCTACTTCAGGTTTTGTGTACTTATCAACATCAGATTGGTCAGTTACTGTACTTGCAAAGCCTACATGGCCTAATTCAGCCTCAACTTCAGCACCAAAGGCATGAGCAATGCGTGTGATTTCTTTGGTATACCTGATGTTCTCCTCAAGCGGCAACATGGATCCGTCATACATTACTGATGTAAAACCAGCTTTAATTGCCTGCATGATATAATTAAAGTCAGAACAGTGATCCAAATGAGCAGCGATAGGTACCTTTACCTTTTCTGCTTCATGTTTCACAATTGATATGAATCCTTCAAGATTAATCCAGTTATACTTGGTTAAATGCTCCGGATAGAGCATGCAAATAACCGGCTTATTAATCTCTTCAGCTACAGTAATCACAGATTTAACAGTATTATAGTCAACACAATTAAAAGCCATGGCAGCTGTATTCGCTTTAACGGCTAGTTTTAATATTTCGCTTACTTTTACGTATGCCATGAAATTTCCTTTCTATTCTTTATAAATTTTATTTATCCCTTCACTAAACCCCTGGAAGATAATAGACAATGATACTGCACCAGGATCAGGATAGCCAATAGCTTTTTCCCTAAAATTTTTGGCTCTTCCAAGGCGTGGAATCATGTTCTTTGTTTCTTCTACACCCCGAACTGCACCCTTCCAGGCAGCCTCAATGATAGCAGCCAGATCTGTGGTTTGTTTACGGGCGTCTTTCATATTTTCAATCGCGGGTAGAAGTGCATCAAGCATGGTTTTATCACCAGGTCCTGTACGACCGCGGCGAGCAATATTACTTGCGCTTTCTTCAAAAAAGCATATGAGATCATCTGCATTTATTCGTTCTTTGCCTTTGACTATTTCACGTCCTCCAATAAACAGCGTGCCAAATATGACGCCGGAAGCCCCTCCCATACTTTTGACCAATTGAGTCCCTGTTTCCCGGAGCAATTCATATATATTGGGAAAATCGCAGGCAATCAACGCTTCCTTTAAATCAGTAAAGCCGTCTCTCATACCAATGCCGTGGTCACCATCTCCAATAATACTGTCAAGCTTTGTAAGCATAGGTTCATTGGAGATAACAAGGTCACAGGTATAAATCAAGATATCCTTAAGCTCTTTCACTGTCAAATGCTCCATTTAATGTCCTCCATCACTGAATATCCCGATTATTCCTCGCTATCAGCAAAGATAATATCTGACTTTTGCTCAAGTAAATTGTAAGAAAAGCCTGGTATCTTGGTATCTGTAATCAAACAACTGCAAGGATCTACTTTGGCGAGATAAACCTTGCCAAATTTAGTATGATCCGCCAGGATAAAAGACCTTACAGAAGAGGCAATCATAAGTGATTTTATTTCGGCGTCTTCATAACGAGGAGTTGAAAAACCGAACTTCTCATCAATTCCATTTATACCCACGAAACACTTATCTACCCGTATATTCTCTATAAATCTTGCAGCTACGCAGCCTTCCACCGTACCATGGACATAATTCAGATCTCCCCCAACAATCATAACTTTACAATTTTTGCAATTAGACAATGTCTGAACTACCTGAAGCGAGGTGGTAATTATCCTGAGATTTGCCTTATCTCCGCTGGCTATTAACCTGGCCAATTCAAATACCGTACTTGAACTGTCCAATAAAATCGTGTCATGTTCACATATATTTTGATAGGCTGTAAGAGCGATTTTCTGCTTAAGGTCACTATTTTGGGTAATCAGATCCTGCCATTTAATGGCGCGTCCAACAGAGTAGGCTATCATGGCACCGCCATGTGTGCGCACGATGCGATTCTGCTTCTGCAACTCTTCCAAATCCCGGCGAATAGTTACCGTTGAAATATCCAGCATTTTACTTAATTCGGATACCCTTATCGATCTCTTTTTGCAGATAATTTCGTATATTTTTTGTTGCCTTTCTTCTGCAAACATTCTAACCACCTATATCATAAAACTGTCAGTTGCTACGCAACTATCCATTATTTCAGAAATTTCACTGTCCATGCACATGATACTGAATTCATATCCATACGTATCGACAATATTTGAAAAGGCAGCAACTCGTACCTGTGCTACTTTATATTTTTCAGAAAGCACTTCATAAGCTGCGTTAGCCATTATATAGCTATCAGGATAGCTGGTCAGCCTCAAGCGGTTCACCAGCAAGAAGAGCTTCTCATCGTCTCTTGGTTCCAGGCTTGATATCAAAATTTCTATGGCTTCCCGGGCGGCTCTTCGCATATCCATATGATTTTCGGTACGAATACCGGGTTCACCAGAGAATCCTGCACCATATTCAATTATTTTCTTATCAAAACTTACATGTATGCTAAGGGTACCAAGGCGTTCTTTAGCCCGCCTCAAAAGTTTTGCAGCTTCTTCAAGCGGCATTTTTAATTTTGAACAAGCCCCGGCAAGCTTAATAAGCAAGGCAATACCTGTACGGCCGCTGCGATTTTCCCGGGGTTCATTCAGAGCTGTTGCAATATCATCATTGGAAACAACCGTTTCTACCCGTATATTGTCCATCTCTAAAAGATCCTGTGCCATATCATTGTTCAGGTAATCACCGGAAAAGTTGTTATACAGAAGAAGTACACCACTTTTGCTTCCTAAAAACTTTCCTGCCTCATATATTGCATAAGCATTTGGTGCAGCAAACGGCGCACCGATAACTGCAGCATCTGCCAATCCCTCAGCGACATAACCAGGAAAAAGCGGTCCATTGCCTGCGCCTCCGCTTACTATAACAGCGAATCTATCAAGGGTCGGCTTTGCTTTTATAAGAATTCCGTTATTTTTTCCCGCTTTTAAGCATTGCCACCGTTCCGGAAATGCTTTAGTCATTCCAGATATGCAATCGGCTGCAAAATAATCCATGCGATCTGTATTCCAAATCATTTTATACCTCGCATACAGTATATTTAAACCTTTTTCTTTTTCTGTGCCATATCCAGGATAACTGCCAGTAGAATTATTACACCTATAACTGCTTTCTGCCAGTAAGAATTTATATGCAGCAGGTTCATACCGTTATTAATTACAGCTATTACTGCACAGCCAATCATTGCCCTTGCAACCGAACCGCTTCCACCTGACAAGCTGGTACCGCCTAAAACAGTTGCCGCAATGGCATACATCTCGTAGCCATCACATGCACCCGGCTGCCCATTTTGAAGTTTTGACGAGTTTAAAACTCCGCCTATTGAAGCCATTGTGCTGCAGATAACATAGCTTAGGAATATTATTTTCCCAGTATTAACGCCGCTTAAGTGCGCAACGTTTATGTTGGATCCAGTAGCATAAACATGTCGGCCGAACACAGTCTTCGACAAAAGTATATGCATGATAATAACAAAGAAAACAACTACTATAGTAATTACAGGCAGCCAACCCGTAGGTTTATTTGCCGACTTAATCAAACGTGCTGCGCCAATCCATGAGTATGTACTGGTAAGGCCTGAAACAGAACTGCCTCCGGAGAATATATAACACAGGCCCCGGGCTATATTCAGTGAAGCCAGAGTTGCAATCATAGGAACAACTTTAAATTTGGTAATCATTAAACCATTAAAGGAACCAAATATTATGCCTACTACAATTGCAACAGTCAACTGAACTACAACCATAAGAGCAATACTGGTACCATTAGGTAACTCACGGCAAACTAAAGCTGCAATAACACCTGCTAAAGCTCCCACTGCGCCAACAGAAATATCTATACCACCAGTAATAATAACATAAGTAAGACCAATGGACAACATTGCATTAATGGCCATCTGGGTAGTCAGATTAATAAGGTTTGTAGGTTTCAGGAATGCAGAATTGCCAACTGAAAAGCCGACACAAAGCACTATCAAAACTCCGAGAACAATATTCTGTTTTGAAAAGTTCTTCAAGCTGTCAATAAATTTCGGCTGTTGACCTTCTTGAACTTTTTGCATAAGGGTACATCCTTTCATTTCTTCAATGGTTAATTAACTGCTAGCCAACCTAATAATATTGTTTTCATTGATATCTTCGCCCGTCAGCTCCCCGCTGATGTAGCCTTCCCGCATAACCAGAACTCTGTCGCTTATTCCGATTACTTCCGGCATTTCGGAAGATACAATAATAATACACCCACCCCTGTCAAGGAAGTCATTCATCAGAGTATAGAATTCAGACTTAGCATTAACGTCAATACCGCGGGTAGGCTCGTCAAGGATTAAAATATCTGATTTAGCCACCAACCACCTTGCAAGCAAAATCTTCTGCTGGTTACCGCCTGATAAATTACCTATTATTGTTTCGGTAGAAGGTGTCTTAACAGAAAGTTTCTCCACCATATCTTCGGATACATTATCCTCCCAGGTTTGATTAAGGAAGCCAAATTTACGACAGTTTGCCGGCAAACTGGGCAGAACAATGTTTTTCTTCACACTGGCCTGCAACATAAGACCTGTGCGGCGGCGATCCTCCGTAACCATGCCTATTCCGGCATTAATTGCGTCCTTGGGAGATTTGAATACAACTTCCTTGCCATTAATAAATACCTTTCCTGAGTCTGCTTTTCGGGCACCAAAAATAGTTTCCATAACTTCCGTTCTTCCTGCTCCGATTAACCCGGAAAAGCTAAGAATTTCACCAGCATATGCTGTAAAAGAAATATCGTAAAATTCTCCCTTTCTGGTCAGACCTTCCACTCTGAGTTTTTCTTTGCCGCGGGTGTGTCTCCTGTGCCTATAATAATCACCTATATCACGCCCAACCATATTGGTAACAAGCTCAGATTCGTTAGTGTCCTTTACCATCTTTGTAATGATTTTATGACCATCACGAAGTACAGTAGCACGATCACACATGCGAAAGATTTCTGCCATACGATGCGATATATAAATTATAGTAACATTATTTTTACGTAATTTGTCAATTTGGGTGAATAACGCTTCGATCTCATGATCTGACAAAGACGAAGTCGGTTCATCCATAATAACAACTTTTGCTTTCTTATTGATTACTTTCGCAATTTCCACCATCTGTTGCTGGGCGGCAGTTAATTCTCTTGCTATAGTTGTGGCTTTTATTTTGACATCCATATTATCAAGAATTTCCTGGGATACTTTGTTCATATAGGCACGATCGAGGAATTTACCTTTTTTGGGCTCTATCCCCAGAAAAATATTTTCTGCTACAGTCAGGTCGTTAGCTATACTCAGTTCCTGGTGGATAACCGCAATACCCTTTGCAATGGCGTCATGGGGACTGTGAAATTCCACTTTTTCGCCATTCAGAACAACATGTCCCTCCGTCGGAGTATAAACGCCTGACAAAATCTTAATTAGTGTTGACTTTCCGGCGCCGTTTTCCCCCAACAAAGCATGTACCTCACCGGGATAGAAATCCACAGAAACATTAGTAAGTGCTTTAACTCCCGGAAAAACCTTGGAACAATTTACTGCTTGTATTGTAGGTTCCATCAAAAAAACTCCTTAATAAGCGTTAATACGCATATATTAATTGACGGTGTCCGGATAATAAATCCGGACACCATGCTTCCTGCAATAAATGCCTAAATTTTAATGTATATTATTTTGCCTTAGCATTAGAAGCATCAACCAGGTATGGGTCGATCAGAATAGTTTGCTGATCTACTTTGCCGGTAGTAAGATATTTAACCATCTGCTCAGCAATTGAGTAACCAATTTTATATGGATCCTGTGCTACGTCTGCGATCCAGATCTTTCCGTTTTCAGGGTCAAGAATTGCTTCATGAGCCTCAGGGTTAGCATCGAAACCGATCATAACAGTGGAAGCGCCAGCTGCTTTTATAGCTGCAAGAGCGCCAACACATGCAGGATCTCCAACAGTAAAGATAACTGCCATATCAGGATACTGGGTCAATGCGTCATTCATCAGGGATTCAGCTGTAGAAGCGTCGCCCTTATAATTTCCTATGTTTACTATATTGAGTTTATACTTATCTTTATATTCGTTTACAACGCTGTACCAGCCTTCCTCACGATCAATACATGATTGAGGTTCTGGATATCCTATGATACCGATGGTTGCACCATTGGTAAGCCCATGGTCTTCAAGATACTTGATAGTAGCTTGTCCACCGACAACACCACCCTGTTTGTTGTTGGTACCAACGAAGCACTTAATAACATCAGTTTCAGATGATGTACAGTCAAAGGCGAACATTGGTACACCTTCAGCGTCAGCAGCTTCAATAGCAGGTGTACATCCGGTAGGATCATTTACTGACAATGAAATAGCATCGCAACCGTCAACAGTAAGAGTCTCTATACGTTCAGAAGCTATGGCACCATCAAGGTCAGATTCGAGAACAACAGCCTCGAATCCCATATCTTTAGCAGCTGCGTTGATACCGTCTTCAATAGAGCAGTAGAAAGCATGCTCACGGGATCCCAGAATGAATCCAAGCTTTAGATCAGAAACGTCTTTAGTGCCTGGGTTTTCGTTTGGAGATGCACTAGGTTCAGAACTAGCTGTAGGTTTACCGGACTCAGCAGGAGTTGCTGTCTGGCCGCAGCCGGCTAATAAACCGACAACCATTGTCAATGTAAGCAGTAACGTGATTAGTTTTTTCATATTTTCCCTCCATAATTTTTTTATTATAACAGCATATAGCTGCTAATAACTTAATTAATTTTGAAACTAGAGATGTATAATAGTTTAATACTTTTAATAAAATTTATAATTTTGACCATTAAATTTCGTTTTATATTACCTTACACATTTAATAATATGATCAATTAATTTTTTTCATTGCGTTTTAGATTTCATTTTATGCTTGTTTACTTTCGTTTATGATATTATAATAGTATATGTAGTTTATTATGTCAATAATCAATGTTTATTTTTTTACTGTTTTATTGACTTTGCATAATAGATATACGATGAAAAGATTTTATTTGCCTTTTGCATTAATTTGTTTTTTTATTTACTTTTTTGAACATTTATTTTTATTATTCCTGGATTAAGGAACAAAGGAGTGAAATTATATGTATGACATTATTACTATTGGTGAGATCCTGGTAGAAATTCTGACTGAAAAGGTCGGTCAGAAGTTCATCGAACCAGGAAAACTGCTTGGACCATTTCCCAGCGGAGCCCCTGCTATAGCTATTGACCAGGCGGGGCGAATGGGCGCAAATGCTGCAATTATCGCAAAAATAGGAAATGATGATTTTGGTTTGTTGAATTTGAACAGGCTGGCACAAGACGGGGTAGATACATCCAATGTAATTATTACGCCCAACAACAGTACTGGAACAGCCTTTGTTACCTATTTTGAAGACGGGAGCCGCCAGTATATCTTCCACTTTACTCATGCTGCCTGTGGAGAGTTATGCGCGGAAGATGTAGCCGAAGAAGTTATCAAAAACTCTCGTTACCTTCTTATAATGGGTTGTTCCATAACAGGCAGCCCTACTATGGCAGATGCCATAATGCGGGCAGTTCGACTGGCCAAGGTTAACGGTGTAAAAATCTGTTTTGACCCAAATATCAGACCGGAGCTCCTGAAAGGTCATATTATGGATTACTATCATGAGATCATTGATGCATGTGATATTCTGCTGACCGGGAAAAACGAGCTCAATATTATATTTGGTGATGTTGCTTCATCTATCAGGAAGCTATTGGAGCAAAAAGACCGTATCATCGTCGTAAAGGACGGTTCCAGGGGAACTGAACTTTACACCCGGAATGAAGCTTTCAGATTAAGTACTTATCCGGCAGTCGAGGCAGATCCTACAGGCGCAGGGGATTGTTTTGATGCGACATTTATTTCCATGATCTGTATGGGCGCTGACTTTTATACTGCCGTCAATTATGCTAACGCGGCCGGAGCTAAGGCCGTAGAAAAGCGTGGTCCCATGGAAGGGAATACATTTAAGAAGGATCTTGACGAGTTCCTTAGTTCAGTATCTCCTGCTCAGTTTACAAAACTTACAAATCCTCTATCCTGAATGAACATAAAGCAAAAGGAGGAAAACTAGTCATGCATCCTATAAAAGAAATTCTTAGAAATAATAATTCCGGCCAGTTTGCCGTTTATTCTGTCTGCACGGCAGATCCTCTCGTCATTCGTGCTGCTGTGCGTCATGCAAAAAAAAATGATTACATTTTAGTAATTGAGGCAACAGCCAATCAGGTTAATCAGTATGGCGGCTATACCGGCATGAAGCCGAATGATTATATGGCTTTAGTTAGAAGTATACTAAATGTAGAGGGGCTGCCGCAAAACCGTGTTATACTTGGCGGTGATCATCTGGGCCCTCTTACCTGGCAAAATCTAAACGAAGATGAGGCTATGGCAAAGGCTGAAGAACTTGTTTATTCCTATACTCTGGCAGGGTTCACCAAAATACACCTGGACACAAGCATGCGTCTTGCAAGTGATAATCCTGATGTTCCTTTGGATGTGCGTGTGTGTGCCCGTCGCGGAGCAAGACTTGCAAATTGTGTAAAAAGAGCATATCAGAAACTATTGTCCAGGGATCCTGACGCAGTACGGCCTGCTCTTGTCATAGGAAGCGAGGTTCCTATTCCCGGAGGCAGTCAGGAGCACGAGGATTCTATTACACCTACTGCACCTGAAGAATTCAGACGCCAGTATCATGTTTTTTCCGAGGAGTTCCAAGCCGCAGGCGCCTCATTCGAAGATGTCGTTGCTTTTGTTGTACAGCCCGGCGTTGAGTTTGGCGATGATTTTGTTTTTCAGTATAACAGAGATAGAGCCTATTTACTGGCTCAAGCACTTAAAGATTATACACCGGTTGTGTTTGAAGGACATTCTACAGATTATCAAACACGTACAAGCTTATGCCAAATGGCAGAAGACGGCATACGCATTCTCAAGGTAGGTCCCGCACTTACTTTTGGTTTAAGGGAGGCATTGCTGCTTGCTGAGGAAATTGAAACAATATTGGTTTCAGATCCAAATAAGCGCTCCGGGTTTAAAAAAGCGATCCTGACTGAGATGAGCAACAGTGATAAGTATTGGAAGAAATACTATTCAGGCACACAGGATGAAATTAACTACAAGAAATTATACAGTTATTCCGATCGATGCCGATATTATCTTCCAACAAAGTCAGTTCAAGCATCTATAAAGGTTTTGCTTCACAATTTAAACACTATTCCGGTAGCTCTCATCAGTCAGTATTTCCCCCGCCAGTATACCAAACTAATGGAGGGTAAAATCTCCAGCGATGCTCTGTCTATTATTCTTGACCGAGTTGGTGATTGGTGTGATACATACGCAGCTGCATGCGGTATTAAATTAAAATATTAAAATATAAAAGGAGATATAATTATGGCTAAGATTTTAGGAAAGGAATATACCAAACGTCAACTGCTTGACCTTATGGGCAACATCAGCACAATCGCTGGAGTTCGTCGAATTGAATACAAAGACGGTTTTGCCAGAGGCCTTATGGCTTATGAGGTCGTCAATGGTCCGATCAGATTCACTGCCCATATTGATAAGTGCCTTGATATAGGCGAGCTTTATTACAATGGTATTCCAATAAATTATTTAGCCCGTCCGGGCATAATGAACAACAATTGGTGGTATAACGAACCTAACTCTTCACGTAGCATTATGTGTGGTATGATGTTTACCTGCGGACTTTCCAATGTTGGTCCCAGCCAGGTCTTACCCAACGGACAAACACAGCCTCAACATGGTATGATCCGTAATACCCCTGCTGAAATCCATGGGGCCAGGACGTACTGGGTAGGCGATGATTATTTTATTGAACTGAGCGCTGTAATGAGGGAATCCAGTTTGTTCGGAACAAATCTGGTCCTTCGTCGTACTATTACTACAAAACTTGGTGATACAAAAATTGAAATCTGTGATGAAATTGAAAATGAAAGCAGTACAGATAACGTTCCTCTAATGTTGATGTACCACTGTAATTTTGGTTTTCCGTTTATTAGCGAATCTACAAAGCTTGTAATTGATCCGGTCTCCACAGATGCCAGGGACGAGGTGTCCAGGATTGGTATGGAAAAAGAGTCTCCGTGCGTGTTTGGTAAACCGGTAACAGGTTTTGAAGAGCAGGTATTTTATCACAAGCTGAAATCATTAAACCACAAATGCTCAGCTAGCCTGATCAATCCTGAGATAAATTTAGCAGCAACAATAGAATTTGATGACAGGGAGTTGCCAAATCTAATTCACTGGAAATGTATGGATGCCGGCAATTATGTCATTGGTGTTGAACCTTCAAACTGTCATCCTGAAGGTGTCTTAAAAGAAGCAGAAAACCGGACTTTACGTTACCTTAAAGCACATGAAATCATCAGTACAGGTATATCTATATCTGTGAGGTCCGGTAATTAATCCGACAGATTGTGGAAAAACTCTTTTACTATACAATTATTTAAACTTGTTTATCTGACACAATAACTTTGCAATACTGAACAAGCTTCTGGTGTTTTTAAGTGCAGCCGTAAACCATTGTTGGTAGCTGCACTTAATTTTTGATAATATATGAGCTTTTATGATTAATATTATAAATTGATATTACCTAATATATTAGGCTATAATATCTAATAATGTCTTTATTTTTGGAGGAGTTTTGTGGATAAACGTAAAATTGAGAGGATAAATGAGCTTGCGCGGAAAGCCAAGTATGAAGGTCTTACAGAAGAAGAAAAATTTGAGCAGCAAGTTCTTAGAAAAGAATATATTGCTGAATTCAGACAAAGTTTGCAATGTACTCTAGAAAACGTTATGATCGTAGAATCTGACGGAACAAGAAAGCCTCTTAAGAAAAAAGATCAGCCTGTTCAATAATTTACCATTATAATTTTCTTTATTGCACCGCTTCCGGCTAATCTGAATAATAAAACATCATCTGCTTGATGATGTTGTTCTGAGATTCCGCAAAGAATCTTATGTGGATAAATAGGCGGGTACAAAAAAGTACCCGCCTCATTAATATCATTTACTTTTTTATCATTTCTTTTTCGGATACAAACGATCTCTGCCGCCCATCCATTTTCTTAAAACTTCAGGAATAATAACACTTCCGTCTTCCTGCTGGCATTGTTCAACTATTGCCGGAAGTACTCTGCTGGTAGCAAGACCCGATCCATTAAGAGTATGCACCAATTCAGTCTTTTTGCTGTCCTTACGGCGGAATCTTATATTTCCTCTTCTGGCCTGATAATCATATGCATTCGAGCAAGAGCTGACTTCTTTATAATCATTCATACTTGGAATCCAAATTTCGATATCGAAGGTTTTTCCCATGCTGGCGCTGCAGTCCTGCGCAGCAAGCTTGGAAACCCGATAATGAAGTCCAAGTCCCTGGACGATTCGTTCGGCTTTATTTACCAATTCCTCCAGAGCTGCTTCAGATTGCTCAGGTAAAGTATATTGGAACATCTCGACCTTATTGAACTGGTGACCTCTGATCATGCCTCTTTCCTCGGCACGGTAGCTGCCTGCTTCCTTGCGGTAGCACGGAGTATATGCAAAGTATTTTTTAGGTAGATCATCTTCATTTAAAATTTCATCCCTGTGGAAATTAATTAGCGCCGTTTCTGCAGTAGGTAGAATAAACTGCATTCTGTCATTAACCACGCCGGTTTCTACTTTAAATACATCATCAGCGAATTTTGGGAATTGTCCGGCCGTATAACCGCATTGATAGGTTAATATATGGGGCGGAAGCATAAATTGATATCCATCTTTTAAGTGCTCTTCAATAAAATAATTCAGAAGCGCCCACTCTAATAAAGCACCATCGCCTGTATAAACCCAGAATCCGTTTCCGCCTATCTTTACTCCCCGTTCATAATCTATTAACCCCAAAGAAGTAACCAAATCCACATGATTCTTCGGCTCAAAATTGAATTCTGGCTTTTTGCCAAAAACCCGAACAACCTGATTATTTTCTTTTCCGCCGGGGACAACATCATCGGCAGGAATATTAGGCAGAGCCGCCAAAAAATTATTGATTTTTGCTTCAATTTCCCTAAGTTCGTCATCCATTACCTTGATATGATCGGCGATTTCCTTCATCTCTGCTTTTAAAGGATTTACATCTTTGCCCTGTTTAATTAAAATGGGTATTTCGGCAGAAACTTTATTTTTCTTAGCTTTTAATTCCTCGGATTGAGAAATAATACTTCTCCTTTTCTTATCCCAGGATAAAAGCTCAGTAAAATCCACCTCGTATAGTCTTTTCTTAAGAGCCAGTCTGACTTCTTCAGGATTATTTCTTATTTTTTGAATATCCAGCATAGAGTTTCTCCTCTCTTTTATATGTATATCGCATACTTTTACTTTTTATTTATTGAGGCAAAAGCCTTATTTAACGCTTCTTTTTCTTCATTTGAAAGAACTTTGACTGATTTCCCGTTTACTATTTCTTTTGAATAAACATAAGAATTATCTCTTGTGTATATTCCTGTTATAACAATTCCATCGCAATTATCATTAAGAACCGCGAACGAAAAGCTCATGTTGTTTGAAACATTTTCAAAAGCATTATAAGTAACCAGTCCAAAGTGCCGCAGACAAGTTGGCATTTGCTTCTCTAAGTCTGATAGCCTAATTTTAATATTTCCTTCAATCTCATTTTTAACTTTATACAATTCATCGGAATATGAAATCATTAAATCTTCAACATTTTTTTCACTGAGTCCTTTAATTAACAATTTATATTTTTTTGATAAACTAGACAGTCTGCAATAAGCGATTATAATAAGTATCATAAATAGTACAAACAGACCTGCAAAAATGTAAATATAATAATCTTCCATAGTCCCTCCAAAAGTATGTTATGCATTAAAACTTTTTTTTCGCGTTCTAACGCATTTTACTTTTTTATAATGATATTATATTACCGTATCTTAAAAAATTAATTACAAAGCAAAATAAACCTATAATTTATTTTACATTATTTAACAACATTTCTATTATTCTATCAAGTTCTTCCTTTGAATAAAATTCAAATACTATTTTTCCTTTATCTTTAGTTTTAACAAGACTAATTTTCGTTCCGTAAACTGCCATTAACTTTTCTTCCAATTCTGTAATCTCAATCGATTCTTTCGACATTACTTTTCTTTTCTCTGTTTTCCTGGTTGGTTTACTCTCTGATGCCGTAAGTTTTTCACTTTCTCTGACAGTAAGATTTTTTTCAACAATAGTATTTGCCAGTTCGTTCTGCTTTTTGGGGTCAGAAATTGTAACTAAAGTTCTGGCATGACCGCTGGTTAATCTTCCATCAGAAAGCATTTCCTTTATTTCATCGGTTAAAGTAAGCAGCCTCACAGAGTTTGCAATGGCCGCCCTGCTTTTCCCCACAATTCTTGCTACTTCTTCCTGGGTAATCGAGTATTCTTCAATCAGTTTTTGATAAGCCTCTGCCTCTTCAACGGGATTTAAGTCTTCTCTTTGCAGGTTTTCTATGAGGGCTATTTCCATAACCTCCCTGGAGGTTACGTCTTTAATTATTACAGGTATTGTCTTCAGTCCGGCAAGCTTTGCCGCACGCCATCTTCGCTCACCGGCGACTATTTTGTAATAAGATCCTTCGCGGCGAACTATAATCGGCTGGACAACACCATGATTTTTTATCGAATCGGCTAAAGCTTCCAGCTTTTCCTGATCAAAGACTTTTCTGGGTTGTTCGCTGTTGGGTTCAACCTGGTTAATGCCTACTTCCGTTACACTGTTTATTGCATCTTCAAGAGCGTTTGTTGAGCCGATAAGAGCTTCAAGTCCTTTACCTAAACCCTTTTTCATTCTCTATATTTCCTCCGAACTTAATATTACTTCTTCAGCTAACTCCATATAACATTCAGCGCCCTTGGATTTTTCGTCATATAGAATAATTGGGAGACCATAGCTTGGGGCTTCGCTCAAACGTACATTACGCGGGATGATTGTTCGATAGACTTTGTTACCGAAGTATTTTTTGACTTCTTCTACTACCTGAATCGAAAGGTTTGTTCTTGCATCAAACATTGTTAACACAACTCCCTCAACTCTAAGGGATTTGTTTAAATGTTTCTGTACAATTTTTACCGTATTCATTAACTGGCTAAGCCCCTCAAGGGCGTAGTACTCACATTGAATAGGCACCAGGATGGTATCAGCGGCAGTTAAAGAATTTACGGTCAATAACCCCAGAGAAGGCGGACAGTCTATTACAATAAAATCAAACTTATCTTTTATTTCTTCAAGAGCATTTTTTAATCTTGTTTCTCTCGATATTACCGAAACCAGCTCAACCTCTGCACCGGCTAAATTGATGTTGGAAGGAGACAGGTATAGCCCTTTGATCTGGGTTTCCAGCATAGTATCTTCAATTGGAATTTCGTTGATGATAACATCATATATGGATCTTTTTACCGAATTTTTATCTACACCGAAACCACTGGTTGTATTTCCTTGCGGATCGATATCGATAACCAGAACTTTCTTGCCCTTTACACCCAGGCAGGCACTTAAATTAACTGCCGTTGTAGTTTTCCCAACTCCACCTTTTTGATTGGCAATAGCAATTATTTTAGCCATATAGCACCTCACACATCAATACTTTCCCGGGATGGGCCTATTTCTTAACAATTATACCACAGAAAATGCAGGCACGGGTTAAATTATACAATAAATATGGTATTGTTTCACGTGAAACATTTTAATTTGCTAGTATTAATTCATTTCAAGATATACTCTATATATCATTATATAATTTTTATTATCAACTGACAAAAAGTCAAGTCCAAATTTGTGTGTAAAATACCTCGGTCATCAAAGCAGTAGCTAATCAAACAATAGCCTAAGCGTTTATGCCGCGAAAGCTGTTGACAATGAGTACATGGCATGTTAGGCTGT
>Ga0134105_1001379_pt1 | contig 17804 bp, 14 predicted proteins | sample 16_3_2metaG_FD_94457 | JGI IMG/M metagenome (GOLD analysis project Ga0134105, IMG submission 94457) | Switchgrass degrading microbial communities from high solid loading bioreactors in New Hampshire, USA - 16_60_3.3_214_A3 metaG | ecosystem: Engineered > Bioreactor > Semi-continuous > Anaerobic... | reverse complement strand
TAGCCGTATTCCTTAATCCTAACATACACCTTATCCCTCTCCCCCTAAAAATCAAAAATCCCGCAGCCAATCAGGATTTATCCTGCATCTACTACGGGATTTTGGAATGAACTTTATTTTTATAGAGCGAAGTTTATTATTACGGAGTGGAGTTTATTTGTATTATACAACAACAATAAGGTAAACTTTATATGTTTTATTCAACCGTTACCGACTTGGCAAGATTTCTTGGTTTATCAACATCGCAGCCTTTTGCCACTGCCACATAATACCCAAATAATTGTAACGGTACTACTGTTAAGGCTGCAGCCAGCATTGGATTTGCTTTTGGAATATATATTACATAGTCTGCTTCTTTTTCTATTTCGGTATTTCCTTCCTGAGCCAATGCCATTACTACCGCACCGCGTGCCTTTACTTCTTTTATATTGCTCAGCATTTTATCGAATAAGTGGTCTTGGGTTGCAAGTGCTATGACCAGTGTGCCGTCTTCAACCAGCGAAATAGTTCCATGCTTTAATTCTCCTGCCGCATAGGCTTCTGAATGAATATAGGATATTTCTTTCAGCTTCAACGAGCCTTCTAAAGCCACAGCATAATCTATACCTCTGCCAATGAAAAATACATCTTTTGCATTAAAATATTTGGAAGCATAATACTGAATCTTCTCTTTATTCTCAAGTACCTTTTGTACATTGGCCGGCAATTCTTTCAGTCCTTCAATAAATTCCTGAGCCTCTTCATTACTTACCGTACCTTTTCTAACCCCAAGAAACAGCGAAATCAGGAAAAGGGCATCCATTTGGGTACTATAAGCCTTTGTGGTTGCAACGGCAATTTCCGGTCCGGCCCACGTATATAATACATCGTCGGATTCTCTGGCAATTGAGCTTCCTACCACATTAACAATGGATAGAATTCTTGCACCTCTGCGTTTTGCTTCTCTTAATGCCGCAAGCGTATCTGCCGTTTCTCCGGACTGGCTGATGATTATAAAGAGAGCTCCTTCCTCTATAATCGGATCTCTGTATCTGAATTCCGATGCCAGATCAACCTCAACAGGAATACGTGTCATTTTTTCTATTACATACTTGCCTACCATACCTACATGGTAGGCGGAACCGCAGCCAACAATATATATTTTCTTAATCTTTTCAATGTCTTCATCGGTCAGCTTGATATCATCCAGAACAACAGTGCCGTTTTGAATTCTGGGATGAATGGTGTCATTGATTGCTTTTGGCTGCTCCATGATTTCCTTGAACATAAAATGTTCATATCCGCCTTTTTCTGCAGCAGACACATCCCAGTTAACAGTAAATACTTCCTTGCTGACTTCTTCCATATCCGTATTGTATATTTGTACGCTGTCCGCTTTCAGCAAAACAATTTCCTTATCCTCCAACAGATAAACATTTCTGGTATGCTCCAATATAGCAGGAATATCAGAAGCAATAAAGTTGCCATCCTCACCTAATCCCACAATTAACGGACTGTCTTTTCTTACAGCCACCAATTCATCTGGATGGTCCTTTGAAATTATTCCCAACGCATAAGAACCTTCCAGTTTTCCAATAACTTTGATAACCGTATCAACCATGTCACCGTTATAATAATAGTCAACCAGGTGTGCAATTACTTCCGTATCGGTATCGGAAACAAAAACATAACCTTTCTTAATCAGATAATCCTTCAGCTTTAAATAATTTTCAATGATACCGTTATGAACAACTGCTATATTGCCTGAAGTGTTAGTATGGGGGTGAGAATTAATATCAGACGGTTCGCCATGAGTTGCCCAACGTGTATGTCCGATTCCCAACGTTCCGGGCAGCTTTTTGCCGCCATCCAACTGGTCATCAAGAATTTTCAGTCTTCCCTTTGATTTTACCACATTTATTTCATTATCATTATAAACCGCTACACCTGCGGAATCATATCCTCTATATTCAAGCTTTTTTAAACCTTCTAACAGTATTGGTGCTGCTTGTTGAGCACCTATATATCCAACTATTCCACACATATTGATAACCTCCGATTAATTATTTGTACAATACGAAATGAACACTTCATTTGTAGCTTCAGATTGTATCAAATATACCCGGCTTGATTTGTTGCACAATCGCTTGTGGGTTTGTCAAGCCTTTAACGGTGGTCTGTCACCGGGAGGTACCCGCCGATCACTCGATAAACCTCCTCCTCGTCAACTATAGAATAATATTGTCTATAGTCCAGGCGCTTGCTTTTCTGTTTTAAGGAATACATTCTAATATTTCTAGAATGATCCCTGTAAATCACCCAATGGTATCACCTCCTTCTAATATAATGTTGTATTACAAGCGAACGAAGTCGTCCACCCATTCCATAACGAATTCATGTATATTATGTTTTATCCCAGTCGCTGCTCTATTAACTCAGCAAGCTCTTTTGCTTTTTGGGTTATAAATTCTTTATCCTGTCCTTCAATCATAACTCTTACCAAGGGCTCCGTACCAGACGGTCTTATAAGTACTCTGCCGTTATTTTCAAATGTAGCTTCAAGCTCATTTATTGCCTTGGAAATAATTTCATCTTCCATATAAGAATTCTTCTTTTCATTACTTACTTTTGCATTAATCAATACCTGCGGAAGAATCTTCATAACGGAAGCAAGCTCTGAAAGCTTTTTGCCTTTCTTTTTAAGAACGGAAAGCAGTTGAAGAGCAGTAACCAGTCCGTCACCGGTCGTGTTATGTTCCAAAAATATAATATGACCTGATTGTTCACCGCCAATTATGTATCCGCTTTTAAGCATTTCCTCCAATACGTATCTGTCTCCTACCCTGGTCTGTTTAACATGAATACCCATCTCACGAGCCATTATAAATAATCCCAAATTGCTCATTACTGTAGCAACGAGAGTATTACCCTTAAGCTTGTTCTGCTCCATAAGGTCAAGAGCACATATAGCCATAATCTGGTCGCCGTCTACCAGGTTACCATTTTCATCCACCGCCAATACCCTGTCTGCATCTCCGTCAAAAGCCAGACCTATATCCGCTCCTGTTTCAACCACAAATTTCTGCAGTTGTTCTATATGAGTTGAACCGCAATTGGCATTGATGTTCGTTCCGTCAGGTTTGTCATTTATTACAACAACATCCGCATTCAGCTGAAATAATGCAGCCGGCGCAGATTTATAGGATGCTCCGTTTGCACAGTCCAAGGCAATTCTTAAGCCTGACAAATCACCTTGTATGGTTTCTTTTACGAATTGTATGTAATCATGAACGGCATCCTTCTTTTCCGTTATATGACCAATTTCCGAACCTTCCGGTAAAGGTATTTCTTCCGCACCATCCAAAATAATGGCTTCTATTCTTTCTTCAATATCATCGCGCAGCTTATAGCCCTTGCTGTTAAAATATTTAATGCCGTTATATTCTACAGGATTATGAGATGCGGAAATAACCACTCCTGCATCGGCTTGATACCGCCTTATCAGATAAGCTACTGCCGGAGTCGGTACAACACCGACACATATTGCTTCTGCTCCCACCGAGCATATTCCTGCAACCAGGGCTGCCTCCAGCATGTCTCCTGATATTCTGGTATCCCTTCCAACGATTATTCTGGGTTTATGATGGGTTTCTTCCGTTAAAACAAAAGCTCCTGCCTGACCTACCTTAAATGCAAGTTCAGCAGTCAATTCCTTATTTGCTATTCCTCTTACTCCATCTGTTCCAAACAATCTTCCCATATTTAATGTCCCCCTAAAACAACTTGACAGCTTACAGTATATACACTGAAGTACACACCGTAAACTATCAGTCAGTCAATTATAACTATTATATTATATCATGTTTACTAAAATACTCAACTATATTTTAATGAATTCCCCTGCTGATAAACGCACATTCCTTTAATAGACAGTGCTTCCCTAATTGCAGGCATTGCCTTTTTAGCCGCTAGATATCCTCTGTCAATGCATTCCTGAATCCTGTCTGCCTCAAGAAGCTTAACATCATATATTTCCGGCTTGAATACATAATCTGCATCAGCCAGTGTATGTTTTGTCATCTGATATGCCATAATACTCATGGACTGCATAGCTATTTCAAAGATATTATCCACTTCTTCTTTTAACTGACCGGAATATCCCAGATTAACAGCCAGGATTCTGTCTGCTCCCATTTGCTTTAATACACGGGTCGGAACATTGTCCCGTACGCCGCCGTCAACCAGCCTTCTTCCCTTATACATCTTGGGTTTAAAGACCACCGGAAAAGCAGAACTGGCTCTTACTGCTTCCGAAAGCAGTACATCATCAATATAGATGGTATCATCCTTCGTATGCCGGAAATATTCCTTATTGGAAACAAACATAATTTTTTCTGCACTATTAATATCTACTGCCGGTATTGCAATTGGAATTTTGGTATCTTTAATATGGCACGCATCACGTTCATTGCAATAGTGATACATTGCTTTTTCTATTACATTGCCTTTAACAAACCCGTCAATCTTGGCATTTCTGTGAAGAATTGTATTCCCAATAAATGCTAGCAAACCAACAAAGTCAATATCGATTAAATTCTTCTTTTTCCTTTCACAGCACCTTTTCAGCAGTAAAAAGTCAATAAAAAATGGAATAACCTTTTTAATATCATAATCAGCTAATCCACTGCCATCAAACTGCAAAAAAATTTTTTCTATCTCACGTGGAGTATATCCTACTGCATATAAAGCCGCTACAATACTACCGGCACTTGTCCCGGATATCATATCGATTCTTATCCCTGCTTCTTCCAAAGCCTTTAAAACACCTATATGCGCAGCACCTCTGATACCTCCGCCTGATAGGGCAAGACCAATCTTCATGAAACCACCCCGCCTTAAATGGAAAACTCTATTAATATATAATACTCTCTGCTTATTCAATATGTGCATAAGTAATCCATTTTTTACAAGGATGTGTTTCTTTGCGTGGTTTTTATTGTGCCGGTTCTGAATGAGCAGGTTCCGAAGAATCCTGATTCTGGGTGTTATGGTTTGGGTTGACACTGATGCTTTCCGCTTTCTGACGTGATAACACAACTGTTGCCGTATAATTTCCCACTACGCTGATATCAGCATCCGTATTTATTGTAACAGGCACTTCATGCTGCCCATCTTCTAAATTCTTAAGATCAACTACAGCAGATAGTTTAGAGTCATCCAATGCTTCCATTCTGCTTTTATAACCTTTAACCGTCACATCAATGCTATTGGTTAACAACTGATAACTATAGCCCTTAGGAATATTGGCGGCACTTATATTTTTGACTTGTATACTTTTGGTAATTACTTTTTCTACGTCAATTCTAACTTTTGCCGATGTAATATTATCGACATCCTTTACTCCTTCCGGCATATTTATGGGAATCTCTATTTCCGTATCATTATCAATAGAATTCAGATTAATATTTTGCGTTTTTATTTGTGTAATTCCATCTAAAAGCGTATTTTTTCCGGCTATTTTTATATGGGACGGTATTACTTCTGACTTTACTATTGTTAAGTCATCTGCCGGCAGAGTTCCGGTAAAAACAGGGACTACAGGTACGGATTTTACTTTCAGAACATTATATGCTACTTCAACGGAATCAACATCCTTAACAACATTTCTGTCAACGATTTCCTTACCGTTTTTATCGTATACTTTTATTACAGATTGTACTACAACATCTTCGCTTACACCGTCTAAATTGACATCCGCACGAACATCATTCACCGTATTAATAATGGTGGATGGCCCTTTCAAAGTAACAATATTAGGTGTTACAACCGGCTCTGAAACGATATATGATTCCGCAGGCTGCCCATTGGGAATTACGGTGATTGTTTTCTGCACCTGGATTAGCTTATCCAACTGAACAGAAATATTATACGGTTTCTTGTCTATCACAATTAAAGAACTATCAGGCAGCTGTACCTGTACAGGTACATAAAACTCTCCTTCCCTGTTAAAACCCGACAAATCGGCAATTGCCTTAATACTTGAACTGCTTATTTCTGCAAGTACCTTTCTTCTCCCCTTAATCCGCACATCAATTGCCTGGGTGGATTCATTAATAACAGTTAAACCAAATTGTTCTATATAATTACTGTTGATAAAGCTGACAGGAATCCCTCTATACGTGAGCTCAATCTCAGGATTCTGCACATCAACAACATAAAGCCATATTAAAATTGCTGCAACGACCGAAAAAATTTTGAGCGTACTATCTCTTTTTAGTATTTCGTTCACCTATTTTCCCCTTCCACAACATTAGCTTATTCTTGTTTTTCTTATGCCTATTTAACTGAAGTGTTTTTGTCAGTGCTTTTTTAAGCGTTTCTATCGTAAGGTTTCTGGTTAAGTCTCCGGCTAAAGCAACGGATATTTTACCGGTTTCTTCCGAAACAACAATCGTCACTGCATCCGAATTTTCCGATATTCCAAGAGCCGCTCTATGCCGCGTGCCGAGCTCCTTGCTAAGGTCCTGATTCTGCGTTAGCGGAAGGAAACAAGCGGCAGCCATAATTTTATTCTCCCTTATAATCACTGCTCCATCATGAAGCGGTGTATTGGGAACAAATATATTAACCAATAGCTCCGCAGTAATAGCTGAATCCAATATAATCCCTGTCCTTATAATATCGCCTATTTTTGTATCCCTTTCTATTACAATTAAAGCACCAATACGGTTTTGGGACAAAATCTGTACTGCCTTGGCTATTTCTTCGATAACAGAAGTAATATCGCTTTCAATATTTTCATCAAAACTAAACAAATTGCCGAACTTGCTTCTTCCCATATGCTCAAGCGCTCGTCTCAGCTCAGGTTGAAATACTACAAGCAAGGCTGTTACACCAACCTGCATAGTATTTCTGAGTATAAAATTGATGGCATTTAACTGAAGCCATTCACTTAATTGAGTTACTACCAGAAGTATAACAATACCTTTAATAAGCTGCTCCGCTCTTGTTTCACGAATCAAGCTGACACCTTTATATATTACAAAAGCCACAATAGCTATATCTACGATATCCGTCAATCTGATAAATCTTATATACTGAAAAATATGTGAAATAATAGTATTAAGCAAAACTGTACACCCCAATTTTATTCATATGCACGTTAAATTCCTCATATAGAATTATACCGTTTTTAATAGCGATTTGTCAGTACTTTTTTTAAAAAATTTATTAAAATTGTATTTTATTTTCAGAGCATAAATTGGCTAATGTATACAAATGATAATAATTGAATACTTGATTTAGGAGGCACCGTAATGGATAAGGATACAATGATGGCAAAGCGTATAAAAGATACCCTGGAAGAAAAAATGCATGCCAGTGCCATGGATATTAATGTTGAGGTTCAAAACGGAGTTGTGCATCTATCCGGTTTTGTGGATGTACTTGCAGAAAAAAAGTACGCAGAAGAAATCGTTCAAGGAATGGATGACATTCACACAATAAAAAACAATATTACAATTTGTACCGACGGAACAGTCAGTGACAGTCATATGACCTCAGAATTAGATAGAACAATCAAGAACAGCAAATATGCCAAAAGTTTATCAAGCGTCAGCTGCAAAGTAACCGGCGGAAGTGCCGTACTTACCGGTTTTGTTCATACGTTGGCCGATGAACTACACGCTATTGAGCTGGCCAAAACCGTACGAGGCATTAAGGATGTCTCCAGCAAATTGGATATCCTTAGCACACATCATTATGATGATGCTACAATAAAAAGCAGAATAAATGATGTACTTGCTAAAACACGCTTAAGCACATCCGACATTGTTGCTGATGTTAATAACGGCAAGGTTACACTGAGAGGATATGTAGACGATAAGCATGACATGGAAATGGCAGTTGAATTGGCTGCAACTGTTGAAGGCGTATCCCATGTAAGCAATCAGTTAAAAATAAGGCGTCTTTGAATAAAAGCGCCTTCATTTAATGGATATGTATGGATTCCGGCGGACTTGGTTGTCCGCCTCTATTTGAGTTCTACTATCGTTACACCGCTTTCTCCTTCACCATACTTTCCAAGACGGAAGGACTTTACATAACGGTTGTTTCTGAGCATATGATGAATTCCTGCTCTTAATGTACCGGTTCCTTTTCCATGAATAATAGTCACCTGCTTCAATGACGCCAATATTGCATCGTCAAGAAATTTTTCCGCATTTAAAATAGCTTCTTCCAATACCTGGCCCCGTAAATCCAATTCCGTACTTACGCTTATTGATTTATGAATACCACCCTTACCTTTTGATATACTTTCAACTGCTTCTTTATAGCTGTCATCCTCAATCAATCTCAAATTTGAAATATGCACATTAATTTTCATGATTCCGGCCTGTATTTGGGCTTCTCCGTTTTCATCAGGCGGTATAAGAACCGTCCCCTTCTGGTTTAGATTAATAATCAGAACCTGGTCACCGGGCTTAAGATTCCTGGGAGGCTCTGCATATCCTTTCTTAGGGATAACAGACTCCGCCAATGACTCATCCAGCTTATTCATTTTATTTCTGAGTTTTGCCCTGGCTTGCTCAATAGCCCTGTTCCTTTCCAGCTCTTCCTTTTCCTCTTGTAAGCGACGAATCACACGTATGGCTTCCTCCACCTCATCACGGGCTTCCGATATAATCTTCTTCGCTTCATGACGTGCTTCATTTAAAATTTGTTCCCTTTGAGCTGCCAGTTTTTCTTTCTGTTTGGACAATTCATTTTTTAAGGCTTCAATTTCTCTTTTATATGCTATAGCCTTATTTTTTTCTTCTTCGGCAATTTTCCGATTTTTCTCCAGATTGCTTATAATATCCTCAAACTTAACATCCTCCTGAGAGAGAAACTCCTTTGCTCTGTTTATAATAGCCGAATCCAAACCTAATCTTTTGGATATGGCAAATGCATTGCTCTTCCCAGGTATACCGATTAACAGCTTATAGGTTGGCTGAAGCGTCTCAACATCAAATTCACAGGATGCATTTTCTACACCTTCGGTAGTTAACGCAAACAGTTTTAATTCGCTGTAATGGGTGGTAGCAGCAGTCTTTACTCCTGACCGGCGTAAATATTCCAGAATGGCCATAGCAAGGGCCGCTCCTTCAACTGGATCCGTTCCTGCCCCTAATTCATCAAATAATGCCAGAGAGTTTTCATCAACATTTTTCAATATGTTAACAATATTGGTCATATGAGACGAAAATGTACTTAAACTTTGCTCAATACTTTGCTCATCGCCAATATCTGCAAACACCTTTTTAAACACCGCAAGCTCCGTACCATCGTTTGCCGGAACATGGAGCCCGGCCTGAGCCATAAGAGTAAACAGACCGATTGTTTTTAATGTAACGGTCTTTCCCCCTGTATTAGGTCCTGTTATAACAAGAGTATCAAAATCTTTGCCAAGATAAATATCCGTAGCAACTACCTTCTTCGGATCAATCAGAGGATGCCTTGCTTTTTTAATATTCAGGTAGCCCTGTTCATTCATAACCGGTTCTACTGCATTCATATCAATGCTCAGCTTTGCTTTGGCAAATATGAAGTCAAGCTGCGCAATATTCCTTACATTAACATGGATTTCATGAATATGCTGGTGTATCATCTCTGTCAATTCAGATAATATACGCTCAATCTCCTTCTTTTCCTTGCCTTCCAATCCACGCAGCTCATTATTAGCCTGTACGACGGCCATGGGCTCAATAAAAAGCGTTGCTCCGCTGGCTGAGGAATCATGCAGCATCCCGGGAACCTCCGCTTTATACTCTGCTTTTACAGGTATTACATATCTGTCCCCCCTGACGGTCACTATGGGCTCTTGAAGATACTTTTGGTACTTCGCAGAGTGAATGATTTGATTAAGAATATCCTTTATTTTATTATTGATATTTCTCATCTGCCGTCTGATACTGCTTAATTCACTGCTGGCATTGTCAGCTATCTCGTCTTCTCCAATAATACACTGATTGATGCTGTCCTGTACGCTCTTCAATGGCTGTAATTGTTCAACCAAGCTATCTATTACAGCATATACTTCCGACCTTCTGTCCTCCCCCGCATATCGCTTCATATTTTGAGCAATCTTAAGCGAATGACTTATTTGCAGCAGCTCCTTCGGACTTAATATTGATCCTATTTCCGCCCTTTTTAACGCGCCTCTTATATCGCTTAAGCCATGAATGGGAGGACTGCCTTTTCTCATAATCATACTGACAGCTTCACTGGTTTCCTGCTGCATTGATACTATCGATGAAATATCATCCGAAGGTATAAGCTGTTCGGCTATTTCCCTGCTGAGAACTGAAGTTGTCTTATCGGCTAATTTATCAATAATCTTATTGTATTCAAGTACCCTTAAAACTTTTTTATCCATTTTCTTCTCCACCATCTCAATATAATTATAGTCATAAAAAACACAATTTTTAAGTGGACAAAAATGTCCACTCTTAAAGAAACTATGTATTTCAAATAACCTGATAAATATGATAATATATTATACCATATAATGAATGAAGTATGGGGAGAATTAAAGGATTTTTTCAAATTCTACAGCAGGTACCGGTCGGCCGAAAAGATATCCCTGCATTTCAATACATTTATTATTTTTCAGAAAGGTTAGCTGAGCCTCTGTTTCCACTCCTTCTGCTATTACACCTAATTTTAAACTATGCGCCATATTGATAATCGTTGTAGTAATAACATCATTATTGGTACTATCCGATATCTGTTTTATAAAAGATCGGTCTATCTTTATTATATCCGCTGAAAATTCTTTTAAATAGCTAAGGGATGAAAAACCCGTACCGAAATCATCGATAGATATTTTCACGCCAAGGTCTTTTAAACGTTTTATTGTATCAAGCATCATTTCCGTATTTTGCATAATTACACTTTCAGTAATTTCCAGCTGAAGATAAGACGGGTGAAGTCCTGTTTCATCAAGAACACGTTTCACGCATTCAACAAAATCCGGCTGCTGCAGCTGACGGACAGATACGTTTACCGCAATGCACAACTGTGTATGTCCTGCATCGTGCCATGCCTTATTCTGGCTGCAAGCCGTTTTCAGCACCCATTCTCCAATAGGGACAATAAGACCAGTTTCCTCCGCAATCGGTATAAAATCGCCGGGAGGTACCATCCCTAATTTCGGATGCTTCCATCTGAGCAATGCTTCTGCCCCTATAATAGTCTCCGTTTCTACATTGACCTGCGACTGATAATACAATTCAAATTCATTTCTATCAACCGCTTTTCTCAGGTCACTTTCAAGAATTACTCTCTTAACCGAATTGTTCTTTTGTAAATTTGAATAAAATAAATAATTGCTTCTTCCTGAATTTTTAACCTCATACAGTGCTGCATTTGCATTTTTTATAATGGTCTCCATATCGGTTCCATCCTGAAACCAAAGGCTTATTCCTATGCTGGCTGTGATAAACAGCTCATGCTCATCGACAATAAAAGGCTTTTTAAATAAATTCAGAATATCCTCTACAAACGATGTAACATATTCTATGCTGTCTATTTTATGTAAAAGCATTGCAAATTCATCGCCGCCTAACCGGCAAAGAAAATTTCCTTCATTGATATACATATAATCATACAATCTGTCTGCTACTGCTTTTAACAGCATGTCCCCAGCAATATGCCCAAGCGTATCATTAATGTTTTTAAATCGGTCAAGGTCCAGTATTATTAATGCACCTGCCAACTCACCATGATCAGGAATATTTTGAAACAAGGACGCAATCTGATTATAAAATACCTTCCTGTCCGGCAAACCTGTTATGCGGTCATACGCCGCTAAGGCACTATTGGAGGAATAATTCTTTAATTTATCATCAAAAAAGATATACACCATAATAAAAATAATAGCAGTAAGCATTGAAGCTGTATCCACAATCATAATGGAAGTGCTTGAACGAATATAAAATAACTGCTGAATAATATTACTAAGAACTTTTGCCGCAACAATCATAAATGTAACAAAAAGCAATAATTTATATCGAGATAAAAACAAATATATTCTTTTTATAAGAATTAACGATAATCTTGCCTTAATATGCCGATGTTTCTTTCCCATTGTCAGTCCCCTTTTTAAGTTTTCCATATTGGGATTTACACAACCACATTTTCACTTTTACAGCAATATTACCTTTAATAAATTATACCACAATTAACAAAAAAGGCACCTTTTTACAGATGCCTTTGACCTTAGCTTACTCAACATTCGCTTCGGCAACCTGGCAATCGTAGAAATAGAATTTCCATAGACCCATGGCTTTGCGACCCTGTCTTTCAACAGGTGTGCTATTTACGAAACTACTTAAACTACATAATTATTAAATTTTACATGTTTTACATGTATATATTATCTCATTTTTTGTCAGAATTCAAGTAATTTCATAATTTTTATATGTTTTTCTGCTAAAATATTCCTTTGTTTCACCTATTACAACATCACTTAAACCAATAATAGCTATAAGGTTCGGTATGGCCATTAGTCCGTTTACAATATCGGCAATAACCCATATCATGTCTATTTTTAGAAAGGCTCCTAGTAATACCAGCAATATAAATACATATCGATACGGTTTAATACCATTGACCCCGAATAAATATTCAATACACCTTTCACCATAATAATTCCAGCCAATGATGGTAGTAAAGGCAAAAAAGATTAAACCTATTGTAACCACATATTCCCCTATAATCGGTATACTCAAATTGCTTTGAAATGCCAGGTTTGTCATTTCAGCTCCTGCAGTATTGCTGCTCCAGACCCCTGTAACTATAAGCACAAGTCCTGTCATCGTACAGATAATAATTGTATCAAAGAAGGTACCTGTCATAGATATCAAGCCTTGTCTTACACATGACTTGGTTTTTGCAGCAGCTGCAGCAATTGGCGCACTACCCAATCCTGACTCATTGGAAAAGATACCTCTCGCAATACCGCTTTGAATGGATTTCATCACAGTAGCCCCTAAAAATCCGCCTACTGCAGCAGTAGGTGTAAACGCCCCTTTAATAACCATTGCCACAGCGGCAGGTATGGATTGATAATTAAAAACCAAAACCATTATGGCGCCTACTATATAAAAGATAGCCATAAACGGTACAATTAACTCCGAAACCTTCGAAATGCTTTTTATTCCTCCTAATGTTACCAATGCAACAAGAACCGCAATAACAAGTACTGTAATTTCACCAGGTACATGAAATGTCAATTCTACGGCATCGGTAATTGCATTTACCTGTGGGAAAGTACCAATCCCCAAAAGGGCTACTGCCACACCAAAAACCGCAAAGACCTTAGCAAGCCATTTGAGGCCCAGCCCTCTTTCTATGTAATACATTGGCCCACCCGACATTTGACCGTTTTTATCCACAATTCGATATTTCACTGCCAAAAGACCTTCGGCATATTTTGTAACCATTCCAAAAAATGCGGCTGTCCACATCCAAAACAAAGCTCCAGGCCCTCCTGCTTTTACAGCCGTTGCAACTCCAACAATATTGCCTGTTCCGATTGTAGCTGCCAGTGCCGTACACAGTGCGGCAAAGCTTGAAACATCACCCTGTCCTTCACCGTCTTTATCATCTACAAACAGATATTTGATCGCCAGGGGCAGCTTAAAAACCTGCAAAAGGCCCAGGCGAACCGTCAGATATATTCCTGTTCCCATAAGCATTATAAGCAGCGGCGGCCCCCATACAAAAGAATCAATCCGGTTTAATACATTCATTATCATTTCCATTATATCCCTCGTTCCCTTCTATGTTTCATTCTCCGTATCATGTAAATACCTTGTCTGAAAACATTAATTGTGTTCAATTTTATTATAGGATACTTTTTTTGTCAACAAAAATAAATATTACTTATTTTTTTCATTATATAAATAATGATACCGGTAAAAACTATGTGTATTCTACAGAGTTTAAATAATAAATGGAGGAAATTATATGCAAAGCAATCATATTAATAAAACAAAAGCTAATATTGACAAATCCTATATTATAAAATCAAACAGCGGCATTGAAAAATATATCTCCAAAACGGAAGACGGGCAATTCATTCCTTCTGAGCTTACTAAAGCCGCCATCTTTGAAAACCGCAGGGAAGCCGAACAGGTTGCCAATATACTGGAGCAAAACGGTCACAGTGTCGAAATTATGGAAATACAGAACAGAACGAGATGGTAAAAAATATGATAAAAATATTAAGGAACGGTTAATTCATACCGTTCCTTAACTTTGTGCCTTATATTTTCATTTGTTTAATTAAGGGCTTGTATAATATTGCAATAATAATAATGGAAATAATGCATTCGGGTAACAAATAGGAACCGTTATATACTATGGAATATATCCATGGATTTGTCCCTTCCGGTGCATAGGATGCCCATATGGTTACTCCTGCCAGTACATGTGCAATAAAACGTGAAAAAATGGCGATAAATACCCCAACAATATTTCCTGTAAAAGTCTTTCTGAACAATCCTGCCAAACCTAATACTCCAAAAGCAATTAAATAATCAAGTAAAATGGATAATATACTGAATGAATATTTGGCTCCCAAAATAAATTGTAGCATTCCGTATACCGTTCCCGCAACCAATCCGGGACCTGTACCCCAACGAAGTGCATATAATATAACCGGCACCATGCTTCCTGCCGTTATTGAGCCTCCATAAGGAGCTTCATAGATCTTTACATAGCTTAATATCTGAGCAAGAGCAATCATTATGCCTGCCTCTGCCAGCATTTTAGTAGAAAATTTTTTCATCATAGACCCCCCAACTTGATTGGTAAAGCTATTTCATTGCATATTCCTGCAGTAATCTCTGCTTAATATCCCATAAAGGTTTTGATAAGTCCACATAATAATTATGAGGATTCTCAAACCTTAATACTTCGTCCCATAACATCTCAATTTGCTGCTTACAGTAATTCCTTATCTCATCCAATTCCGGACTGTTATATATACATTTTCCTTTATCAAAAATCTTAACCAGTAATTTTTGGGCATAAAAATCCGTTACTATTTTTCTCTTCCAGGTATGCTCCGGGTCAAAAATTTCATAATCCCTGGTATCATCAATAACTTCATCGGCAAGTGTTATAACGTCGGCAATCGCCTTGTTGGTATCCCTGCCAATCAGTCGATAGACTTGCTTAAATCCGGGATTGGTAATTTTGCTTACATTTTCACTTATTTTAATTTTCGGTATGATTTGTCCGTTATCTTCTACTGCCACAAGCTTGTAAACTCCCCCAAATACCGGTTCGGATTTCGATGTAATAAGACGCTCACCCACACCGAATATATCCACCTTTGCCCCTTGGGCAATTGTATCACGGATTATATATTCATCCAGAGCATTGGAAGCAATAATAGGACAATCGTTAAAGCCTGCCTCATCCAACATCTTTCTTGCTATCTTTGACAAATAAGTAATATCCCCGCTGTCAATACGGATACCCGTAGGTCTGTATCCTCTCGGTACCACCTCTTCGTTAAATACCTTTATTGCATTTGGAATTCCTGATTTTATAACATTATATGTATCCACCAATAAAGTACAATTTTGCGGATAAATTCTTGCATATGCCCTAAAAGCCTCCAATTCGCTGGGAAATAATTGAACCCAGCTGTGAGCCATGGTTCCAAGTGCAGGTATGCCATATTCCCTGTCTGCGATGGTACATGCTGTCCCTACACAACCTGCTATATATGAAGCTCTTGCACCAAGAATTGCACCATGATATCCCTGCGCTCTTCGTGAACCAAATTCCATGACAGGGCGTCCCTGTGCCGCACGAACAATGCGGTTTGCCTTGGTAGCAATCAGACTTTGATGGTTAATGGTCAGCAGAATCATGGTTTCAACAAACTGAGCCTGAATAACAGGTCCTCTGACAATGACAATAGGTTCATTGGGAAAGATTGGTGTTCCTTCCGGAACAGCCCAGACATCGCAGTTGAATGTAAAGTTCTTCAGATAGTTGAGAAACTCTTCACTAAACATTTTTTTATTTCTTAAATATTCTATATCATCCTCATAGAATTTAAGATTTTTAAGATACTCTATCAGCTGACTGACTCCTGCCATAATGGCAAATCCGCCGTCGTCCGGAACCTTCCTGAAAAACATATCAAAATATGCTATCTTGTCAGCCAGACCATTTTGAAAATAACCATTTGCCATAGTAATCTCATAAAAATCTGTTAACATAGTAAGGTTAATTTTTTCCTGCCAATTGATCTTCTCCATATAAACAATCTCCCATTATTAATTTATCTTATTATACTATTATAAATCAAAGCATGGATATATTGTACATTTATTTTTCTTTTTCACATAGGCTTATAATAAAATCACCCAAATCTTTTGATGAATTCGGCTTTCCTATGTACTGAATACCCTTCTGCAAGTGATCCCGCTTCCACTCATTGGACAGTAACTGATAAAGGGCCTCGTCAATAGGATATGTACTACTTATTTTTACCGCCAGACCATTATTCAGCAAGAAATCTACATTTCTGTCTTCCTGACCGGGTATGGGATTTATTAAGATCATAGGTAAACCCTTTGCCAGGCTTTCCGATACCGTGAGTCCCCCTGGCTTGGTCACAATACAATTTGCCGCATCCATCATAATATCTACATTATCAACAAAACCGTAATTATATATTTTCTTTCTTGATTTCAATAAATCTATGCGTTTCTTGAGACGTTTATTGTGTCCGCATACCGATATTATCTGAAAATCCATATCCAGATTATCAATTTTCCTTATAATCTTTCCTACGTTTCCATACCCCATACTGCCGCTCATAACAAATACTGTTGTCTTATCTTCAATACCCAGCAGTGCTCTTGCTTCCGGCTTGGAAATCTTATTTGCAAATTTGGTATGTATAGGTATTCCTGTAGCTCTTATTTTTTCTACCGGTATTCCTTTCTTACTTGCCTGATGGTTTAAAAGCTCGCTTGCCGTTATATAATAATCCAGATCCGTATCTTCCCAGAAAGGATGTATGGTAAAGTCAGTAACGATGCCAATGGTTTTGGCCTTAATAACTTTTTTGCTTTGCAGATGACTGATAATCTGCGCTGCAAAAATATGTGTGCAAACAATAACATCCGGTTTATACTCGTATATATAAGATACAAGCTTTCGTGAAAGAATGGAACTTGTAAGGTTGCTGATAGAAAAGGAAGAATTATTCTTTTCCTTTTTTTCCGCCAGACGATATAGCTTCCCATAAACCGCAGGAGTAAATTGTGTTGAAATCAGATAACCCCTGGCAATTGACTCACTAAGAATTGGATTAATATATTCAAAGGTATCAAGCATGACACAATCAACATTCTTTTCCATAAGATAATCCATTGCGGCCTTTGCCGTCTGATGATGGCCTTGCCCTGCAGTTACTGATAGAAATAACACCTTCATTCTTGTCACTCCTTATAATGTTTTCAGGATGTAAATTATTGCAACCGGTCTCCTACTTATTTTATATCTTTTATACCATTTAATCAATGACTAATTCACTTAAGTTTCTGTCAAGTAATCGTTGGCAACTTTTTTTCTATACAAAACAACTGCAATAATGTTTATACAAAATTTACCGCATTTATTCCACCTTCCTATTGACACGGGGTCCCCTGCACCCTCTGGACACCCTTTTACTCGGCGGAAATAACCCTATGTCCCGGCGTTTTTTCCGCCGCCAAGATTATACCAGAGGGTGCTCCCCCATGTTCAAT
>Ga0134105_1001369_pt1 | contig 17970 bp, 15 predicted proteins | sample 16_3_2metaG_FD_94457 | JGI IMG/M metagenome (GOLD analysis project Ga0134105, IMG submission 94457) | Switchgrass degrading microbial communities from high solid loading bioreactors in New Hampshire, USA - 16_60_3.3_214_A3 metaG | ecosystem: Engineered > Bioreactor > Semi-continuous > Anaerobic... | reverse complement strand
TCCTTCCTCTTCTTAATGGTTTTGACAGAGGTCTCTCTTCTTTATTTCACTTCTCTCTTCCTTCTATCCGTCTCATCGCTTCCGCCCCAACTTGCCTTCACCCGGATCTACTTTACACTAAGTCTAATCAAACTCACTGTTCATTCAATAAACCCAGACTTCCTCTCCCGGCCTCAGATCTCCGGCCATCAAACGCTCGGGCAGCTCCCTGCCGCGGACGAACACCTTTTCCGCTCGGCTGCGAGCGTCAAGTGGGTCTCCTGACCATATCACGAGATCAGCATCCTTCCCAACCTCAATCGAACCGAGACGGTCATCGACGCCCAAGATCTTAGCCGGGTTGATGGTTATGGTCTTGAGAGCGTCAGAAGATGATAGCCCTTCCCGTACGGCCAGTGCAGCATAAACAGGCAGATACTTCATAGGCGAGACATGGTGATCGGACGTTATGGCAACCGTGAGTCCGGCCTCAACAGCCCTTACCACGCTCTTAAATGTTTTATGAAAAACTTCCACCTTACTCTTGCTGCACAGGCCCGGGCCAATTACAACAGGCACGTCTCTGCGCTTGAGCTCATCCATCACTTGAACGCACTCAGTTGCGTGCTCAAAGCTGTACTTAAAACCAAACTCGTCTGCGATTCTCATAAAGGTAAGCATGTCAATAGCTCTGTGAGCGTGACAACGCACGCGGAGTTCCCCGGAAAGGACTCGACATACTGCTTCGAGCTTTAAGTCTCGGGCGAACGGTTCCTTATCGCCACGCTTTTCTGAATAGTAAGCCTTTTTCTCTTGGTAGTTCACCGCATCGACAAGGGTTTTGCGCAAGAGCGCTGCTACTCCCATTCGAGTCGAAGGAGTCTTGTCTTTCGATCCATAGACTCGCTTAGGATTCTCTCCCAGGGCCATCTTCATCCCGGCCGCTGGATTGACTATCTGATCACTAAAGCTAGTACCCCAAGTCTTGACAACTGCGCCTATGCCGCATATGACATTTGCACTTCCTTGTGTGATGTACATGGTGGTAACCCCTGCCGCAGCAGCCTCCAGAGTGCCGACGTCACTGGGCTTAAAACCATCGATAGCCTGGAGGTGCGGAGTAATGGGGTCGGTAGTTTCATTGTAGTCGCCGTCGTTAGGAAATCCGTCCTCGTACAGGCCTGCATGAGAATGCGCCTCTATGAGTCCGGGAGTCACAATGCGACCGCGAGCATCAATTACGGTGGCATCTTCGGGAATGCCAACATCCTTTCCTACAGCCTTTATGCCGGTTTCATCAAACACGATTGCCCCGCGGGAAATGCGCCCATTGGTAATCGTCTCGATCTCGGCGTTCACGATTGCCTTCATAATATTACCTCCAGATCCACATCATGTAACAAGGTGCGCACACCTCAGCTTCGGCTGAAAGCCGCACCACCGCGTTCGACCGCCGACTCATGCAAGAAAACCTTCGAGGATTGTAGACTCTGCTTCCTCCTTGGTCAATCCTAAAGACATGAGCTTAAGCAACTGCTCGCCGGCTATGCGTCCAATTGCGGCCTCATGGATAAGCTGGGCTTCAGAATGGTGGGCAGCTATCTCTGGAATCGACTGCACATTCGATTCATCCATAATTATCGAGTCACATTGAACGTGCCCGCGACACCTATTCCTGCCGTTCAGCCCGAAACGAAATACCTGTTTGGACTTATCCTGAGCGACCGATCTCGATATGACCCTAGCGGTTGAATCCTCGCCTTCCAAATCGATAATTATTCGAGAGCTTGCACTCTGATCACCGCTAGTTAAAAGGCGTTCGGTTATGACAAGCCGCGCACCTGCTGCTAGAGATACTCTAGTTTCTCGATTAGTGCTGTCAACCCCTCTAATCTGTACAAGCTCAAGCTCGGCGACTCCATTTTCCTCAACACGCACAACAGTCGTTGGATTGAGGATTTTCTTTCCTTGCCCGGCTCCTTCTGCGTAGTGCTTTTCGATGTAGCGCATCCGCGCGTTCTTCCGAACTATGAACTCGTGGATTCCATCGTGTTGGCTATCGCTCGAGCCAACATTATGTATTCCACAGCCGGCGACCACGAGGACATCCGAGCCCTCCCCGATCTCAAACGTGTTGTAAACCACATCAGTCATACCCGGCTCCGAAAGGATCACTGGAATATGCACACTTTCGTGGAGAGTTCCCGGCCGCACGATCACATCTATCCCTGGCTTGTCGGCTTTAGACCGGATTTCGATATTTGGCGTGCTAACCCTAGAGACCCCTCTCCCGTTCTTCCTAATATTGTGAGCGCCTCGAGGAATCGAATGCAGGTCCGCAATCTCCTTCAAAAGATGTCTGTCAATGTCGCCTAAAATATCCGACATGCTCTTCGGTCCCTTCCCCCGTCGCTATGCTGCACCTGCATGCCTCCCCATCTCTGATTGCAGCCAGCAGTTCATCCTTCGACCGAGATGCCTCGACTCGACCCTCGGTGACCAGAATGATGTCGTCCGCAAACTCTAAGATCCGCTCTTGATGGGAAATAATCACGATCGTTGCATCAGACTGCTCGTGCAGCTCCCTAAATGTCTGTGCCAGACGTCTAAAACTCCAGAGGTCAATACCGGCCTCAGGTTCATCAAAAACTGCAACCTTCAAGTTGCGTGCGAGTATCGACGCGAGCTCGACGCGCTTGAGCTCACCTCCGGACAAGGTTGCGTCAATTTCCCTATGAACATAGTCCCTTGGGCACAATCCTACTCTCAGCAGCAACGATGAGATATCTTGCTCGCTCAACCGACTGCCGCCGGCGAGCGACAGCAAGCGGCCTACAGTCAGCCCTTTGAATCTGGGCGGCTGCTGAAAGGCATATCCTATGCCAAGCCTGGCTCTTTCATCTATGCTGAGATCGGTGATATCCTGCCCATCGAGAAGGATCCTGCCAGAAGTCGGCTTATAGATCCCCATGATCAGTTTTGCCAAAGTCGACTTGCCGCTGCCATTCGGCCCGGTGACTGCGTAAAGGTGTCTGGCCTCAAGAATAAGGTTGACATCCGCCAAGATCGGATCAGCAGCACCTTGGCCTGGAGGAGCGAAGGAGACATTCTCGAGAACAAGCATTACGTGTTCCTCCTAGTATTCTAGCTCCATGGGTTTTCCTACTACTTCATACTCTGCACTAAGAGGTTTCTTGCCGGTAAGAGCAAAGCTTCTAGCATCCGGCTGGCTGCCGCCCACGCTGATGCGGAAGCGTCCCGGTTCTAGAATGCGCCTGCCGTCATTATCGATTAGGGCCATCTGCCTCGCAGTTATAGTGAACGAAAGGGTTCGCTCTTCTCCCGGCGACATCTTGACTCGAGTGAAGCCCACTAGCTGTCTGATTGGTGTCCGAACTGACGCTTCTAGGTCTTCGAGATAGACCTGGACAACCTCATCTCCGAGCCTGTCCCCGGTGTTCTTGACCTTGACTTTGAGAGTCAGATCGGAGCCTGCCTTGACAGTGCCGGAATTGAGCGCCAGATCGCTGTACTCGAAACTAGTGTAACTCAGACCATACCCAAACGGATAAAGCGGCTCTTCCCTCATGTACCTATAAGTGCGTCCTTCCATGCTGTAGTCAGTAAAGCTCGGCAGCTGGTCAAGAGACTTCACAACCGTTACGGGCAACCGTCCCGCAGGGTTATAGTCTCCAAATAGCACATCGGCAATAGCTGTTCCACCCTCTTCGCCGGGATACCAGACCTGAAGAATGGCCGGCACATGCTCATGCGCCCAAGTGATGGCAACCGGGCTTCCGCTGAACAGAACTAAGACAACAGGTTTCCCTGTGGCGCAGATTGTCTGAAGTAGACGCTCCTGAACCGACGGCAGTCCGATATCAACTCTGTCGCCACCGCCGTCAGAGGCCGCTACCTCGCCTTCTTCGCCCTCAAGCTTTGGAGACAGGCCCATGCACATGATCACAACATCTGCGCGCTCGGCTGCAGCTACTGCTTCGGTAAAGCCCCTAGTGGATCTTCCTCCCCAAGAGTCGTCTTTGCCGACGAGCTCGCAACCCGGAGCGTAGATCACCCTCGTGCTCTGGCTGACCTTCTGTCTAATGCCTTCAATGGCAGTGACATACTTTGACGGCGTCCCGTGGTAATTGCCGAGCAAGACATCGAGGCTGTAGGCATTCGGGCCGATAACCGCAATCGTTCTCAGATCCTTGGGCAAAGGCAACAAGGACCCCTCGTTCTTAAGGAGCACTATTGACTCTCTGGCCATCTCTAGTGCGAGCAGTCTGTGTTCCGGAGAGTCATTGACTTCGTATGGAATCTGAGCGTACGGGACCAACTCCGGCGGGTCGAACATACCTAATAAGAATCTGGCTTTGAACAGCCTCTTCACTGCTATGTCGATTTCTCTTTCAGTTATTAGTCCCTGTTGAACAGCTCCCATCAAGCTACGGTAGACCGAGCCGCAGTTCAAGTCGCACCCGTTCTTGACTGCCAGAGCTGCAGATTCCTCCGGGGTGTTGGTCACTTTATGATGCGCGTGGATATCCCGGATAGCTCCACAGTCAGACACCACATAACCTTCAAAACCCCATTCATCCCTAAGGATGTCCTGCAAGAGAGTCTTGCTCGCACAACAAGGCTCACCGTTGGTCCTGTTGTAGGCGCCCATCACCGAATAGGCCTTACCTTCCGTGACGCACGCGTGGAAAGCCGGCAAATAAGTCTCTCTCAAGTCCTTTGCGCTCACCCTAGCGTCGAAGTGATGGCGCATCGTCTCCGGGCCGCTGTGCACGGCGTAATGCTTGGGAGTTGCCACAACTTTGAGATACTTCGGATGGTCACCCTGCAGGCCCTTGACGAATGCAACACCCATGCGACTCGTCAAGTATGGGTCTTCTCCGTAAGTCTCCTGGCCTCTACCCCACCGCGGATCTCTGAAGATGTTCACATTAGGCGACCATTCTGTCAAACCTTTGTAAATAGTTCTGTCATTCCTGCGTGCGAACTCATGGTGCTTTGCCCGCGCTTCGTCCGATATGACGGTTGCAACCTTGAACAACAAATCTACATTCCACGACGCAGCCATGCCGATCGCCTGTGGGAACACAGTGGCAACCCCTGCGCGTGCAACCCCGTGCAAGCATTCATTCCACCAGTTGTAAGCGGGTATCCCCAGGCGAGGGATTGCGGGAGCGTCGTACAACATTTGTGCGATTTTTTCGTCTAACGTCATTCGAGAAACCAGATCATTGACTCTCACATCGACCGGTAGATCTGGATTCATGTAAGGCATGTCGTTCAAATTGAGGTTCTTAATCTCCTTTGAGCTGTCCAAACCAATCAACCTCCTGATTACCTCCGGGTGTACGTCTATAACTGCAGTGCCACCTACCAAATCAAACAGTCGCTCAAAAGTACAACACGTAGAGACACTAGCTTTCGCTTTTGTCTTCCCTAATTCACCCTCAAGAAGGGGATTCCTTCCTGGTGTGCGGGCTCAGCGTTCAAGAACGGTGTCATTTTGGCGGCTGGCAGCAGAAGGATCTACCGTCGAACGTATCGGACGGTCCGATGTCACGGCGTCAACACGGAGAGTGGATTCGACTACGATGACCGGATCGGTTGATCCGAGCCGGAGCAACAGCTCCAGCTCGGATCAACGCGCTCTCAACCTTTCCAACTCGTCGAAGAGTTTATCATTCAGCACTCGTATGTAGGTCCCCTTCATCCCCAGAGAACGTGATTCGATGACTCCCGCGCTTTCAAACTTGCGAAGGGCGTTCACTATCACCGAACGCGTGATGCCTACCCTATCAGCGATCTTGCTGGCCACCAATAGGCCCTCTGAACCGTTGAGCTCGTCGAAAATATGCTCCACTGCCTCTTGCTCAGAGTAACTGAGGGTATCCATGGCCATCTGAACGGCTGTCCTCTTGCGAGTCTCCTCCTCAATCCGCTCACTCATCGAACGATAGATCCTCATGCCAATAAGAGTAGCCGCATACTCGGCGAGGACGAGGTCGTCATCATCCAATTCTCGAGCGAACGATTCCAGTAATAATGTGCCCAAGCGATCACCGGCCCCTAGAACCGGGACTACCGTCAAGAAGCAAGACTCGAGCCGGCATTTGATCCCATCGTCCAGAAAGCACCGGCCGTCAACCGGACGTAGATTTGCAGAGGTAGCAGTCATAGTCAGCACCATATCATTGAATTCCGCCGGAAACTGCCCCTTGCGGCGTATCTCCTCTGCAACAACATCGCACTCAACGGGCTCGCAACAACTAGACCCCAAAACCTTGCCGTTATTACCGGCCAGATACACGTTAGCGTCGACATTCTTCCGCAAGACATCGGCTATTTCCTGAAAACCTATCGGGTAACCTGCAGAGGTCTGAATATACCGGTTTATTTGTCTGGTTCGCTCTAACAATGTCGCCAACTACGACTCCTCCCTTGTCTCGCATGATGCTGTTGCCACCACGACTCGGGCCCGTGTCTCGGCAACTCGTTCTTATATTATGCAAAAATTCGTTGTTTAAACAGCAATCATGCGATTCGTATGGGAAGGGGAGTCACAAAATATACCGAGTAAGATCCATGTCTCCGACCACGTCCTTTAGCTTACTGATCACATAATTCCTATCTATAACCACCTCTCCCTGCACATCTTCCGGAGCCGAGAATGAAACATCTTCCAAAACGCGCTCCAACACGGTGTGCAACCGTCTAGCACCTATGTCCTCAGTTCTCTCATTCACTTCCGCAGCTATCCTGGCAATTTCCTCTATTCCATCGTCGGTAAATCTGAGCCGGACCCCGTCGGTGCTCAACAGTGCGCTGTACTGCCTGGTCAATGCGTTTTCCGGTTCCGTGAGTATTCGCTTGAAATCCTCTTGAGTCAGACTCTTTAATTCCACTCGGATAGGGAATCTTCCTTGAAGCTCAGGGATTAGATCCGAGGGTTTCGACATATGAAACGCGCCGGCTGCGATGAAAAGAATGTGGTCTGTTCGAACCGGTCCATACTTTGTCATAACGGTGGATCCTTCGACAATCGGAAGTATATCGCGCTGAACGCCTTCACGTGACACGTCAGGGCCTACGGTCATACGGCCGTTGCTGGCAATCTTGTCGATCTCGTCAATGAAAATAATCCCTGTCTGCTCTGCTCGCTCAATGGCTACTCTGGTGACCTCATCGAGGTCTATGAGCTTCTGTGCCTCCTCCTGCTGCAGGATCTTTCTCGCCTCTGCTACAGTCATTCTCCGCTTCTTCTTTCGCTTTGGCAACAGCCCGCCGAAGACGTCCTGCAGATTGATGCCCATTTCTTCAACTCCATACGGCGACATCACTTCCATGACGGGCAGGCGGTTATCCTCGACCTCAAACTCGACCAGTTGATCCTCAAGCTCTCCTGCAGCCAACCTCCTGCGGACCGCCTCTCTCCTTGCCGCAAGCTCGGCTTCGCTCTGGCGGCCGTCGCTGTCATTACTTGAGACGCGGGCTGCCCCTCCCATAAGGATTTCAAACGGATTGATAATCCGCTTTCGCTCGGCCGGATCGGGGACTAGAAGCTCCACAAGCCTCTCGTTGGCCATAGCCAGCGCTTTGTCCTCGACTTTACTCATGTACTCGAGCTTAACCATTCGTATAGACGTCTCTACCAGGTCCCTGACCATGGACTCGACGTCGCGGCCAACATATCCGACCTCAGTAAACTTTGTTGCCTCCACCTTGACGAACGGTGCGTTGACAAGTTTAGCCAGTCTACGGGCGATTTCTGTCTTACCTACTCCGGTCGGGCCGATCATCAGTATATTCTTTGGGACTATCTCGTCCTTCAACTCGACCTGCATTTTCTGGCGTCTATACCTGTTGCGCAAAGCTATCGCTACCGACCGCTTTGCTGAATCCTGGCCGATTATATACTTATCAAGTTCCTTCACAATCGCTTTCGGAGTCAGTTCCTCCACAGTTCGCCACCTCCAGATGGCTACTCGAGCTCCTCAACTATTATATTGTCGTTGGTGTAGATGCAAATTGAAGCTGCTATTTTGAGAGAGATCTCTGCTATTTCAGCGGCACTCAGTGAGGAATGGTCAATCAAGGCGCGCGCAGCGGCTAACGCATATGGTCCCCCAGATCCAATTGCGACAACTCCAGAATCAGGCTCTACCACATCGCCGCTGCCCGACACCAAGTACTGGCTCTCCCGATCGGCCACTATCAGCAAAGACTCAAGGCGCCGGAGAGCTCTATCTGTGCGCCATTCTTTGGCAAGTTCCACAGCTGCTCTTGCTAAATTTCCCCTGTACTTCTCCAAATTGCTCTCAAACTTCTCAAAAAGGGTCAAGGCATCCGCCGTCGAACCGGCAAACCCCGCAAGTACCTTTCCATTATAAAGACGTCGAACTTTCCTTGCGGTTGCCTTTACGATAGTATTGCCCATCGTGACCTGCCCATCGCCGGCCATGGCCAGCTTTCCATCTCGTCTGACGGCCAAAACAGTTGTCCCTCTAAACAATCGAATCCCTCCTCAGGCCCGCGGGTGAGCGTCGCGATAGACCTTCGCCAGACGCTCACGGGAGACGTGGGTATATATCTGAGTGGTGGATATATTAACATGACCCAGCAGTTCCTGAACAGATCTGAGGTCAGCCCCGGCTTCCAAAAGATGCGTTGCAAACGAATGCCTCAGCGCATGGGGACTGGCTTTAACGAGGCTAGCCATTCTCTTCAGGTGCTTATCCAACAGACGTTGAACCGATCTCCCACTCAATGGATACCCGAAACGGTTCAAAAACACTGCATCGGCACACGAGTCATCCTTCGCCCTGCCGGCAAGCAGGGGACGGGCATCGGTGAGATAAGTGCGCAGCCACTCAATTGCCTGCTCTCCAATCGGCACTATCCTCTCTCTAGCACCCTTGCCAAATACTCGAATGTAACCGGCATTCAAGTCAAGACTGCCTAGAGTCAATCCGGTAAGCTCGCTTAGCCTGATGCCGGAAGCGTAAAGGAGCTCCAAGATCGCGCGATCCCGTATTCCTAGGATGTCGGACGTATCAATCGATTCCATCAAGTGATCAATCTCGTGAATGTGCAGGAAGCCGGGAAGCCTGCGGGTGTACTTTGGAGAAGAGACACCGGCGAAAGGATTTACTGCCACCATCCCCTGGAGTGCGAGATACTTATAATAGCTTCTAAGCGCAGAAAGCTTTCGCCCGATAGTGCGATTGCTGCATCCGCTCTCTTTGAGCTTAAACAAGTACGACCGCGCTACGTCCGAGTCGACCAAGCTAGGATCAGCGTTCCCCGGATGGCCGGTCTCAGACAAGTATTCCTCAAACTGCTTCAAATCTCGTTCGTAAGCAGCTAGAGTCTTGTTCGAGTAGTTCCTGTTGAGCCGCAAATGCTCAAGAAAGCTCTGTATATTCATGCCCGGCCACCCCCTTAGACCGTTCTAACATCCTGTACAAGGCCATGTTCTTGCAAGAAACTCCTGAGAGAGTCGAGCGCTCGCTCAGCCTGTGCCTGGCGCCTCTGCTTCCTCCCTCCTCTCACTGTGACGGGCGGCAGCAGGCCAAAAGACGCATGCATAGGTTGGAGGGTTTCTTTTGACTCATCACAGATATAAGACATAAGCGCCCCGAGCATAGTGTCTGTTGGCAAACTCAGAGCCGATTGGCCTTGAATTAGACGCGAGGCGTTAATGCCTGCCAAGATACCCGAAGCAGCTGATTCAAGATAACCTTCAACTCCGCTCAGTTGACCGGCGATTAATATATTCGGATAGTCGCGCATCTGAGTAGTTACTTTGAGCAACGACGGGGAGTTTATGTATACATTTCGATGCATTACCCCGTAGCGAACAAACTCTGCATTCTCTAATCCGGGAATCATCCTAAACACCCTGTCTTGTTCTCCCCACTTGAGATTAGTCTGAAATCCCACTAAGTTGAACAGAGTCCGATCTCGATTGTCTATTCTCAACTGGACAACGGCGTACGGACGACTTGTCCACCCGGGGGGAACAAGCCCGACAGGCTTCAGCGGGCCGAAAGCCAGAGTATCTCTGCCTCTTCTTGCTAGCTCTTCAATCGGCATGCACGCCTCAAAAAAGACTTCTTTCTCAAACTCTTTCAACGGGTGCCTCTCAGCGGAGACGAGAGCCCTCCAAAAACTATCATACTGCTCTTCCGTCATCGGCGCATTAAGGTAGTCTTCATCACCCTTGCCCCAGCGCGATCCCCAAAACAGCTTGCTCATATCGAGCGATTCGAAGGTGACTATTGGTGCAGCAGCATCATAGAAGTAAAGGTATTCTTCGCCGGTGAGTCTCTTGAGTGACTCAGCCAGTGCAGGCGAAGTCAAGGGACCAGAGGCAACCACTGTCACACCTTCTGCGCTAGGATCCAAATCGGTTACTTCCTGCCTGACAATAGTTACGCGAGGATGCTGCTCCAGATGATTCGTCAGGTATGTTGCAAACTCAGTGCGGTCAACCACCAAAGCAGCGCCCCCAGGAACCCTGGACGCGTCTGCAGCCTGCATAATCAACGAACCAAGCAGCCGCATCTCAGCTTTCAGAAGACCGGCCCCGTTGGTTAGTTCCTCCGATTTCAGAGAATTACTGCAGACAAGCTCTCCCAAGAACCCGGTAGAATGAGCCGGGGTGAGCTGCATGGGTCTCATCTCGTAAAGTGTAACATCTATGCCTCTGGAAGCGAGCTGCCAGGCAGCCTCGCACCCGGCTAAACCGCCACCGATGATTCGAACCCGGTCCACTGTCAGCTCTCCTTTGCTGCGGCACTCTGTGAATAACGGCAGGATTTATTGGAACACACTAGGCGTCCTCTATTCTGCTTGCCGCTGACAACCATAACACTCCCGCACTTAGGACACCTCTCGTTTGTCGGCTCTTGCCACGCGGTGAAGCGACATTCGGGATAACGCGAGCAAGCGTAGAACGCCTTACCCCGTTTGCTGCGCCGTTTGACCACCTTGCCTAGACCACACTCGGGGCAAGTGACGTCCAGTTCCTCTACCACCGGTTTGACAAACCGGCATTCGGGAAAGCCGGGGCAAGCCAAGAACCGGCCGTACCTGCCGTTCTTGTAAACGAGGTTGCGTCCGCACTGAGGACACTTTTCCTCCGACTCCTCGTCCGGAACAACTACGGCCTCTGCATTATTCATGGCAGCTTCCAGCGTCCGTTCAAAAGGCCTGTAAAAATCGTCGACCACTTTGTCCCATTCGACCAGGCCTTCAGCCACTCTATCCAGATCTCTCTCCAGATTAGCAGTGAACTCAACATCAATTATGTCGGGAAAGTACTGCGCCAACAAGTCATTGACCGCGAATCCTAGTTCCGACGGCTTGAATTGACGGTCTTCAAGGTAGACATAGTTGCGCTTGAGTATGGTGTCGATGATTGTCACATAAGTGCTCGGTCTACCCACGCCGTTTTCCTCTAAAGTGCGAATAAGGCTCGCCTCGGTATATCGCGGCGGTGGCTGGGTGAAATGCTGCTCACGTCGTATCTCGATCTTGCGAAGTTCCTGCCCTTCTTCGAGCTCTGGGAGATCGGTGGAATCAGCAGCGGACTCGCCGGTCGCGTCACGGCTTTCTTCATATACGGTAAGAAATCCGGGGAATTTGAGCGTGGAGCCGCTAGCCCTCAGCCCGTACTTGCCGGCCTCGATGTCTACGACAACAGAATCATAAACTGCCGGAGCCATCTGGCTGGCAATAAACCTGTGCCAGATGAGTTTATAAAGCTTGTATTGATCTGCAGTAAGATACGGTTTCAGCGTGTCAGGTAATCGCAGCGACGAAGTTGGTCGAATCGCTTCGTGGGCGTCTTGAGCCTGTTCTTTACTCTTGTATTGAACGGGCCGTTCGGGAAGAAACTGTTTGCCATAAGCCGACTCAATGTAGGACCGCGCTTCAGCCTGGGCAATCGACGCTACGCGCGTTGAGTCAGTGCGCATATAGGTGATTAGACCGACAGTTCCCTCTGCTCCAATGTCAATACCTTCATACAGTTGTTGAGCCAGGCGCATGGTCTTCGAAGGCGAGAACCGCAATTTTCTAGAGGCTTCCTGCTGCAAGGTGCTTGTAGTAAACGGCGGAGCCGGGCTTCTGCGCTTATCTTTGCGTGCGACTGCGGTGACAACAAACGTCGCTTGCTCCAGCTCACGGACAACCCTGATCGCCTCATCCTCATTAGATAATTGTACTTTCTTGCCCGATTCGCTTACCACCCTGGCAACAAACCGCTCGGATCGCTGTCCTCCCTCAAAACCCGGTTGCGAGTCGTCTGAATCGTCGGCCTGCTTCGGCTCCAATTCTACCTCTACGGTCCAGTATTCCTCCGGACGAAACGCTGCGATCTCTCGCTCACGATCAACGATGAGCCTCAGTGCGACAGACTGGACCCTGCCGGCGCTTAAGCCACGCTTGACCTTGCACCACAGGAACGGGCTCAGCTTGTAGCCGACAAGCCGGTCTAGGACTCGGCGAGCCTGTTGAGCATTGACATAGTCAATATCAATCTCTCTTGGGTTTTTAACTGCCTCTAGGATAGCATTCCGAGTGATCTCATTGAATTCAATTCTGCATTTAGAGCTAGGATCGATGTCTAGCAGGTGAGCGAGGTGCCACGATATGGCCTCACCTTCACGGTCAGGGTCAGTGGCGAACAGGACACTGTCCACGGACTTGGCTGCAGTTTTCAGTTCTTGAATGACCTTACCCATTCCCCGAACGTTTATATAAGTAGGCTTATAACCGTTTTCAATATCGACACCCAACTTACTCTTTGGTAGGTCTCGGACGTGCCCCATAGAAGCCTTGACCAAGTAGCCAGTTCCCAAGAACTTGGAGATGGTTTTAGCCTTGGTCGGAGACTCAACAACGACGAGAGACTTTTTCATGTTGAACGTAGATCCTCCAATCTGCCGTCTCAGTTGGGGTCTAACGCAAATTCAGCCGACACCAGCTCATAAGCGATAAGCGATCGCCGGTCTTCATCCCGTATTATACTCATGAGCAATAGCAGCAATTCGAGTACTCCGACATCCCTCAAACTTGAGGTCACCAGCTGAAGCAGCGCATCCTCGAGTTCACTGTCTGTAACTAAGCCGCACGCGGAAAGACGCAATAACTTGTCTTGGGCCTCTGTGCTCAATGCCAGCCTTTCGGCGGAACTGAGCAAACGCCTCGATACGTGCTTTCTCTGATTTTGGCTGCTATCGCCAGTATCCACGACTGCGATCCGCACCGGTAACGAGAACACGGTCTGCAAAGCTGCATCAATCTCACCTAAATGGTAACCGCGTTTCACCAGCCGCTCTATCAGGGAAATCCCGGTATCCGGAGAATCAGAATCAGTCGACATCATTTCGACCAGCAGGTTGACAATCTCCCAGACACGTTCATTCACAGAGGCTAACCTCCTTGTCCAAACATCTAGAAAAACGTCGCCTCAAAAGCGCCCGCCGCGTTTCGTATTACCTTCCCTTCGAGTTCCAGCAGCACGAGTTCTACTAAGACATCCGACACATCCATTTGAGCAGCCCGGGCTATTGCGTTTACGGTGGCATTGCCCTGCTGCACGGCGAATAGAACTTTCGAAGAATTGTTGCCCGGCGCTGCGAGAGAAGGCCTGCGCGAATCCAAATCAGCTACCGGGCTGGGCCTCGGGATTTGCCACGCATCAAGCGTGGCAGAGATGTCTTCTATCAACTGATCCACGCTAATCACAGGCGTAGCTCCATCATACAGCAAGCGGTTGCTGCCAACAGACGCATGACAGTGGATGTCACCGGGAACGACATACACGCTCCGGCCTTGTTCAGACGCAAAACGCGCGGTATGCAAGGCACCGCTCTTTTTTCCGGCTTGAACTATCACAGTTGCCACGCTCATTCCGCTTACTATTCTATTTCTCGCAGGGAAGCGAGTGCGCAACGGCGGTGTGCCCGGGTAGTACTCCGACACCACTGCACCGGCGCGGGTGATTCTACCATACAATGCTCGATTCTGTCTAGGATAAATGACGTCCGGGCCGCTTCCGAGAACGGCCACTGTGCGTCCTCCAACGTCAAGAGCAGCCCTGTGAGCACAACTATCAATTCCTATTGCCATACCGCTGACTACCCAGAAACCTGCCTGTGCGAGGGCCGCAGCTATTTCAGTAGCGCACGTAGACCCGTACTGAGTAGGCTTTCGCGTGCCGACCACACTGACGCATACGTCCTGCTCGCCGGGTAGACTTCCTACGTAATAGAGTACAGGAGGAGGCGTAGAAGTCTGTTTAAGCAAACGCGGGTAGTGTGGATCGTTGTATGCTACCGCATGCATTCCGAGGGATTGCAACCGGCGTACAAGGCTATCAGGATCGGTATGAGCACGCCATCTCAACAGTTGCTCGACCAAACCGGGCCTGGCTTCGAGAGCAGCTCTCAGACAGTCCTCATCTGCGTGCCACACTTTCTCCGGACTGCCAAGCCGTTCGACGAGGTGAAAGAAGAAACGACTTCCTATCCCAGGGGTACAGCTGAGAGCGATCCAGTACTTGAGCTCGCACACAACTATCCCCCCTTCACAATGTTGCTATCACTAAAGTCGAACTGCACGCTTAATTCTGTTCAACACACCGCCGCGTAGTCCTGTCAACCGGGAAGAATTCATCCACCTGTCAAACGCGTTAACCCGGTTGAGCACATGCCGGCCAAACAAAATCATTCCTTCTCGGCGCAGGGCACCCGGAGTGCCGGTGCGAATCAACCATGTAAGACAGGATCTGTCCCGGTCACTCGTTCGCAGATAAGGGGGAGCCGCCAGATGGACCTTTGCCGCGAGCATTCCTCGACCGCGCTTGCGCGCCTGGGAGAGAGAATCTGCGTCGAATGGTTGCTGTCGCAAGGCTATGAAATCCTGCATACAAACTACCGCTGCCGGCTAGGTGAAGTCGACATCATTGCTAAAAAAGGCGGGTCAATAGCGTTTGTCGAGGTAAAGACCAGATCGGGTCCACACTTGGGCGCCCCAGAAGAGGCTGTTACTCCCGCCAAACAACTGCGCATACGCCGCACCGCTCGGCATTACTTGTCAACTGAAGCCACGCGCAATCACTGTCGCAGCGCTCAACCGCGTTTCGACGTTGCCGCCGTAATCGTCGATGTAAAAAAGCGACAAGCCCTTGTTCGTTGGATAAAGAACGCGTTTTGAGTGAGTTATGGAGTAGGAGGCATCGACGTGATCTCGGTCATTTACTCTGCTGCCATAATCGGAGTGGATGCCAAGCTGGTCGAAGTGCAAGTGGATGTCGCCAGGGGATTGCCCGGCCTGGATATAGTCGGTCTTCCCGGCGCGTCGATACGAGAATCTAAGCAACGGGTCAGATCAGCCCTTCGCAGCGCCGGCCTTAACTTTCCCCTTGCTCGCATTACGGTCAATCTGGCGCCTGCAGGGATTCGCAAGGAAGGCAGTTCTTTCGACTTGCCGATTGCCCTGGCGATAGCAATGGCGTCGTCTCAACTTCCGTGTCCACATGAAGAGACCTGGATAGCAGTAGGCGAGCTAGGGCTGGATGCAAGCATTCGAGCTGTCAACGGTGTGCTGTCCATAGCAGAGATGGCCAAGTCAATGGAGGGATGCCGTCTCTTGATACCCAAAGGAAACTTCGACGAAGCCAACATCGTCCCTGGGCTGAAGGTAACTGCAGCGGACAATCTTGTCGAATTGCTCGAACGTCTACGGCGGTCAGATCACGTTATCACCAGCGGCAGTCCGGCAAAGCCTCGTACAGACGGCGTTACCGACCGTGCCGGCTCGGCCGCAAGCGGACTCAGTCAACCCGGCACGGGGCAAGACCTCAAGTATGTAGTCGGTCTAGATGTTGGGCGGCGAGCGCTCGAGATTGCGGCGTCCGGTGGCCATAACCTTCTAATGATCGGTCCACCGGGCTCCGGCAAGAGCATGCTAGCGTCTTGCATTCCCGGGATTCTCCCGCCGCTGACTCTCGCCGAGGCTATCGAGACGACCAAGATCCACAGCATAGCCGGAATTCTCGAGCGTTCGAGGCCGCTGCTCGAGGCCCGGCCGTTCCGGGCACCCCACCACAGCACGACTCTTGTCGGGCTTATCGGCGGCGGAAATCCCACTAGGCCGGGAGAGATCAGCCTAGCGCACAACGGCGTTCTGTACTTGGATGAACTCGGCGAGTTCAAAAGGGAGGTCATCAATGCCCTTCGAGAACCCTTGGATTCCGGAAGAATAGTCATAAACAAACACCTGAATAGCGTAGTATACCCGTGCCGCGTATTGCTGGTCGCCAGTATGAATCCATGCCCCTGCGGGTACTATGGTTCGCCCGACAGGGAATGTCGCTGCACCGAGCGGGAAATCCGCTTGTACAGGTCTGTACTGTCCGGTCCGATCTTGGACCGCATGGACATGACAATCAACGTTCTTCCGGAGCCTTCGGAGCGTCTTGCTCGCGAAGCCGTTCAAGGGGCAGCAGAAGACTCGCAGACCGTGCGATCGCGTGTCTGCCGAGTAAGGGAGATTCAACTTCATCGATTTGCAGCAAGCGGCAGTTCGATTTCGCTCAATGCTCAGATGAGCTCAGAGGAAATCCGAGTTCATTGCAAAACCACTCCCGAGGCGGAACGCCTCCTGATCGAAGGAGGCAAGAGACTGGCTTTAACCGGTAGAGGGATGATACGGTGCCTTAAGGTTGCACGTACCATAGCTGACATGGAAGGTGAATCTCAAATCCAGATGCGCCATGTGGCAGAAGCCCTTCAGTTCCGGCAAGTGCGATAGCAGCTCGGCCAGAGCCTTGAGTCTCTTATGCGTCTCTGAACAAGCGGAAGGTCCTCCGATGAACCGGACACGGGCCGTAGTTCGCCAATGCGCGGTAGTGAGCTTGCGTCGGGTATCCTTTGTTGCTAATGAAACCATACTGGGGATACACCCTGTGGATCGATTCCATGATCGAGTCTCGCACAACTTTTGCCACAATGGAAGCCGCAGCGACAGATAGGACCTGAGAGTCTCCTTTGACAACGCACAGCGTGCGACAAGGCAATTCCGGGTCGCTGTTGCCGTCGACAACCGCGAGATGCGGCATACGCCTCAAACCGGAAACTGCCCTTCGCATCGCGATGTGCGTCGCTCTGAGAATGTCGGTTTGGTCGATCTCTGTGGACGTCGCTATGCCGATCGAGACCTCTTCAGCAGTCGAGGCAATAGTCAGAAATAAGGACTCCCTACGTTCAGGGGTCAGGCGTTTCGAATCGTCAATGCCGATCAGATTGTCCAGGAAGTGCTCATCTAAGTCCGGAGGCAGTATTACAGCGGCAGCAACTACCGGACCTGCCAGCGGGCCCCTACCCGCCTCGTCTACGCCCGCGAGACAACTGCTTGTATCTCCTCGAATCTCACGCTCCGCTTGCACCATCATGTGCAAATGCCGCCTCGCCTCATCCACATTCCGAACAGATAAGGCAAAAGGCGGTTTTCTCGAGCCCACTATTGATACAACCTCGGCCAGCGTCAACCGTTGCAGCGAGTCCATACTGCTATACCTTCCGCTAGCGCTGTCTGACGCACAGCTCATGACCAACCTCCCGGGCGTTCGAGAGAGATCTGGCCTATCCTGCCCGAGCGAAAATCTTTCAGTATCAGCTCGGCCGCACGCCGAGTGTCAACTCGACCTCCGGATTGCAAACACCCTCGGCCTCGGCCGATGAGATCCATCACCAAATCAGTGTCACCGGGCACGCGTTCAACGCCGCAGTACTTGGCGAGCGCATCAGGGTAGTGGCCGATCAAGAACTCAACGAGCCACCGGCTCAATGCTTCTGCATCAGTCAGCCGATCGTCCACAGCCGAGGTAACCGCCAGTTTGATAGCTACTTCCTGGTCGTCAAACTTCGGCCACAGCAAGCCGGGTGTGTCCAAGAGATGAAG
>Ga0134105_1001357_pt1 | contig 18105 bp, 19 predicted proteins | sample 16_3_2metaG_FD_94457 | JGI IMG/M metagenome (GOLD analysis project Ga0134105, IMG submission 94457) | Switchgrass degrading microbial communities from high solid loading bioreactors in New Hampshire, USA - 16_60_3.3_214_A3 metaG | ecosystem: Engineered > Bioreactor > Semi-continuous > Anaerobic... | reverse complement strand
CGCTTCAACGCATAAATTACTTCATACGCTGGTTACTGACTAAGTGGCTGCCCTACCTTTACCACTACAGGACTTTCACCTGTTAGCATTTGCCAGCTTCGCTGGACGCACACATCAATACTATTGACTCGACGTGATCTTTTTCGTCCCATAAAATAGTCGAAATCTCTTGCCCATCATAAAATACGGGAAATGAAAAAGTAATTTTCTTGAGCAATTGGCCAGAGGCAAGGGGCTCCTCGTAAATTTCAATTTTTTCAATAAAAGTCTTCATGAATTCTTTCTTCTCAGCATCTGTGAATCTATCATACATTATACCATAATATTGCAGGAAAGCGTATACATTATCGCCGTGTATTTTCTCTGCTTTAATATTACGAATTCGCTCCTGAATTGTTGAGATATTTTCTTCAACGTCGCCAATCTGATTATAAAGAGAATCAAGGCGATTTTGCATATCCTGATACTTTCGATCATAATGGGGATCCATTACATCCAGCGAATCCAATTGCTGTGACAACTTGTTTTTTGAACCATTTAACTGACGAAGTTTTTTCTGAAGTCCCTCCAGCTCTTTGTCGAGTTCCGTGGTATCGATCTTTGTATTGATTTTTGCACGAATTGCTTCTTCAAAACGTGGATTGTTGACCAGCTTCTTTACGACTTCTTCCACAGCACCATTGATTCTTTCCTGCCTCCACTGTCTGCGATATTCGCACTGTTGGCCATCTACTAACTTTCTGTGCTTGCAAACATAATAAAATTGATCCTTATACATACTTCCGTCTGCTTTTCTTTTTCGATTCACATTCCCATACATACTACTTCCACATACAGGACATACAAGAATACCTGAAAGCAGATGCTCATGGTCAAGGCTGTACAATTTTTCGTGTTTTCCTTTGTTCTCGCTACGCTTCTTCTGCGCTAACAGCCAATCGGATTCTCTAATAATTGCTTCATGAATCCCATCATACACCGGATACTCCTTCTGGCGAACCATTTGATATTGATTACGGGTTCCGGGAATCTTTTCATTTTTTCGTCTTCCGTAAGCAATCTTTCCGCAATATATGGGATTGTCAATCACCTTTGTTATAAAATGGTCTGAAAAGGAAGAAAGTGTACCGTTTTGTCGCTGCTTTTTTTCAAACCCATGTTGGTTAAGATACTTTGCTACTCCCCCAACGCCCATGTTTGTGTTGATGTATTTTTCGTATATCAGACGAATGATTTCCGCCTCATCTTCAGCTATCTTCAATTCACCGTTTTCCAGCTTGTACCCATATGGAGCGAAACCTCCGTTCCATTTTCCTTCACGGGCTTTCTGCTTACGGCCTTCCATAGTCTGAACGAGAATATTTTCACGCTCAATTTCAGCCACTGCGGAAAGGACGGAAATCATCAACTTTCCACTATCCTTAGAACTGTCAATTCCATCCTCCACACATATCAGGTTCACGCCAAAGTCCTGCATCCTCTGCAGGGAGCTAAGCACGTCCGCCGCGTTTCTTCCAAACCGGGATAGTTTGAATACAAGCACATAAGAAACTTTATCTTTACCGGATTCGATATCTTCCAGCATCTGCTGAAACGCCGGACGCCCATCGATGTTTTTACCCGATTTCCCTTCATCACAGTATTCACGAATAATCGGCATTGACTGAAACTCTGCGTATCTTCGAAGCTTTTCCTTCTGTGCTTCCAAGCTGTAGCCATCAACCTGCATGGCGGTAGATACACGGGTATATATGTAGCAATTTTGTATTTTCATAGTGATCCTCCTTCGATTTTTATTTCATTGTATCTGTTGAAAATATCGTTGGCAAATGTGCGATTACACGAATAGAGGATGTGTCTACGCCGACACATCCCCCCAATGACTCATGCTGACTTTTGGCACTGGTGCACCGGAAAGCGCTCACGAACATCTTCTACAGAAGCGGGCAGAATCATGTCACCATACTTTTCCATCATTCTGACAAGAAATTCAACACAGCGCTCAAACTTGGTATCTTTGTTGTTGATGGTTAAATCAGTATTGTGCATCATTCATCGCGCTCCCTTCACTGACCTTCTGTCATAGACTACATAGTCGTAACCAAGACTGTCACATTTTGTGCAACGGTCTTTTTTATTGCAAAACGGATCAAGCCTCTTTACAATAAAACTGCTGTTGTTCTTATAGTCCTGCAGGCATCGGGAACATAAACATCTGATATCTCCGATGCGCTCCGCATTGAAAATCCAGAGGCCAAAGATTTTCTTAAGAGCTTTGTTTATGTATCGCCAAGTTTGTTCGTCATCTAAGAAACCCACATAATCTCCCAGATCGATTTTATTGATTGCTCTAATCTGTTCCAGAAGCAGCATAGACGGTTGCTTAAGGCCGGTGTTCATTGGAAGCATAATATGTGAAGGAAGATACTGCTTTTTAGTTACAGTGGTAATGGCAGCAACAATAATGGTAGGGGACTTTATATTGAAATCATCTGCCTGCAAGCAAAGACTGGTCTTCTTCCACACTGGGCATTACCTTTGGCTTCTCCAAAGTCATAGTAATAGATATCTCCGCGTTTGATCTTGATTTCCATTGTTTTTTCCTCTCATTCTTTAAATGTAGAAGAAGCAATTGCGCCCAACACCGAATTGCCCTTCACTTGTACAGAGTGAGCGCTGGTGTTTTTCAACCCTCTAGAGAATATTTTTTTAATTTATCCAGTGCACAAGCAATGGATTTTGCAACTGCCTGGAAACTGGAGCCCTCAATCTCACTGATTTCCTGAAAGGTAAGTCCCTTCAAGAAATAAAGTTCGACTCTTCTTTTTTGAATTTCCGGCAATTGAGATAAGGCTTCCTTTATAAATATGCTATCAACAAGCAATTCCTCTTGATGGTTGTCAGCAAACTCTTTATAACAACACTCAGTTCTTTCATCCATACCAAATAAGCTTCCTTTATGGCGCGCCCGCCATAAAAACTTATATTCATTCCGAAGGTATTCCTCTCTTGGTTTGGCAAATGATTTATCAAGGATAATGTAAGGAGACATAGCTTTCATAAGTTCGCTGTAATTGCTTTCCAGTTCCTCACGCGTTTTATCAGTGACGATTATGTATTTTTCGGTTCCGGTCCAACCGGGATATTCCTCCGTACAAAGAAAAAAGTCACATTCAGCCTTAAAATTCTCGTATCCATTAATATTTCTTAGTAATTGCTTTTTCATTTTGTAACTCCTTAAAATCTGAATTTTTGTAATTGGTGGTTTACAAAAATTCCGGAGTTACGGGTACTTGGCGATATAGCAGATCCAGGGTAAAAACATAGGAGTCCTTTCCCACGCAAGTCGTAGAAAGGACTCCTAACACAGTACAAAGCTTTTATACGCGTAAAAAAGCACCGTAGAAATCGAATCAAGGCACCAGGATACAATTTCCTGTTTGTCTCAATCCGGCTTCGTACGGTGCTTGGTAGTTTTTCAGCCCTTACGGGTCTGCTCCGCTTGCGCGATTAAAAGTCGTTTGATTATTTAGTTGTGTTTATCTAATCTGCTTTCTTCCAGTGATATTGCAACATAGACCTTTGCGTTTAAACTTTACTGTCCTGAACAAAGCAGTATCAATAGGTTCGTTAAATTTGCATTTACGGCATTTCACTCTGGCGATGTAATGTTCTCGCCCATATACATCCATCAAATAGAATCCGCAAATGGGACATTTAATTTCTCTTTTTTCGGAATTCTCTGCTTCTACTCGGGATACTACTGAGTTTTGTGAATCTGCAAATATTACGCAAAGCATGAGTAAAGCGGGATGTCCCTATGACAACGCGCCTATGGAAAGGTATTTTAACACTTTGAAAAACGAGCTGATTTACCAGCATTATTTTTGCGATGATAAAGAACTTGACGCAGCGATTGAATCATTCGCGTTCGTATGGTATAACCATGTAAGACCACATTCTTATAATAACGGATTGACTCCGTTCGAGGCTCGCTTCAATCAAATAAATATTAGGTCATTCCGTTACAATTTCGCTTGACCAGGACAGAACCATAGGAATGGGGAGAATTGAAAAACTCAATTAACCTGTTGTTAGTTGAGGCGAAAAACAAAGGCGATTTAAAAATTAGTAGTGGCAGATTACAGTACGTTAAGAGAATTAAGTGACCTTGTTTCCCTAAACGACGGTTTTTCAGAAATGACCGAAAAAAACCTGGTATATCAAGGTTTTTCACACATATGCTTTTGAAACGTACAAAGTAAAAATAACATTTTTTCACTTCGCGGGAATAAGTCCATAGAGCCCCTATTTGATAGTTAAGTGGTCAGGTTAGATGTCAGTACCTTGTGAGTGTACGATTTAGATGTCAGCCTAAACGAGTGAACGATTTAGATGTTTTTTCGGAATGGAGTAGTATATTTTAAGTAGAGTCGCGAAAGACCCAAAAATCTGATAAAATAGAGAAAGAAAAATCAGATCAGAGGGAGAAAGCGATGAAACAGTATAGCAAAGAGTTCAAAGAAGAAGCGATGAAGCTGTCCGATGAAATCGGAGTAAAGAATGCCGCAGCACAGCTGGGCATTCCGTATTACACTCTCGCAGAATGGCGAAACAAGCGAAAGATTCAAGCAGTATCGCCAAAAAAGCAGCTCAGCAAAGAGGAGCAGGAAATCAGAATCCGTGAACTTGAGCGCGAGAACGCGGAACTCAAGTTAGCAAACGATATACTCAAGGATGCGCTCGGTTTTTTCGCAAAAGACCGGAAGAAGTAAAGACATCCGAGCGGCACCTCTTTATCCTTGAGTTCCGCAGCCGGTACACCGTGAAAGCCATGTGCAAGAAGCTTAAAGTAAGCGAGTCCGGCTATTATCAGTGGCTGAAGAACAGGGAGAATCCCCGGAAAAGGTCTCTTCTTTCGGTCAAAAGCCAAGAGATTATGAGTAAACATCCGGACAACCGCAATTACGGGGTTGAGCGGATGCAGAAGGCGTTGCTGCAAAGTGGCATTGATGTAAGCAGAAGTACTGTTTATCGAGCCATGAAAGAAAGCGGCCTGCTTCACAAGAAGCACACCCCGCACGGAATCACCCGTGCTACCACGGAAATAGAGGAGACAGAGAACCTTTTGAAACGGGATTTCAGTGCTTCCGAGCCACTGCAGAAGTTCCTTACGGATATCACTGAAGTGCAGTGTTCCGACGGAAAGCTGTATATTTCACCTATTATGGACTGTTTGAATCTGAGGGGCGCTATCCTGCATTCGGACAGAGGCAGCCAGTATACCAGCGCCGAGTTCCGTGAGCTGCTGGCGAGAAACGGCAACAGGCAGAGCCTCAGCGGTGTCGGTCATTGTTTCGACAACGCGAGGATGGAGAGCTTTTTTGCCACTCTGAAGAAGGAGAAAGTGTACCAGATAGCTGCGCACAAGCTTAAGAGAGAAGATGTAAAGAGCATCATATTTCGGTACATATTCGTCTACTACAACCGCATCCGCGTATATAGCAGGAACCCGATGGGGCTGCCGCCTGTCAAGTACAGGGAGTGGATGACCTCCTGGGGTGCCGCCTGAGTCGGTACCATATCAGTATCTTTTATTCAGATTTTGGGTGATTTCCGACTGCACATATATTGACAAGACCAGAGATTTCTGCATGAAACACATACAAGTTTTTGCACATAACATGAATAAGTATATTAATTAAGAAGGCTCTCTGTCAATAGTTGGGGTAAAACCGAAAAAAGGAATTGTATGAACAGCTGACGGCGTTAAGCTGTCAGCTGTTTTTCTGCATTTTGCTGATGCGAAAACATATGTAAAATACGGTTTCTGAAACGCTTGAAATTCTGTAACCGTCAAATAATGCACACATAGAAACAAAAAAGCCGCTATTAAGCGGCAAAAACGATTATTGCGAATTTTTTGTTCTGCAGTATTCCGGGATCTGATTCGACCATGGCAGCAGACCAGCAATATTATCTGTCCCGTGCAGCCGTATCTGTTCGAATACATAGGTCAGATGGCATACGGAATAAGCCCGTTTTCCTTTGCCGTTACGATGATGCCGTAAAGGACGGCGGAGCTTTTTGCGCCGGCGGGAGTGTTGCAGAACAGCCAGTTTTTGCGCCCGATAACAAACGGCTTTATTGACCGTTCCGCCCGGTTATTGGACAGCTCGATTCGTCCGTCCTCCAGAAAGGAGCACAGATATTTCTTCTGATTCAAGGCATATTGCAATGCCGTTCCCAAAAGACTCTTCGGCAGCGTTTTATCGGATTGCTGTACTGCCCATTCGAAGAACTGCGCCGCCAGCGGCTTCGATTCCTGTTGCCGCAGCTCGTGCCGTTCTTCCGGAGACATTTTCTCCGCTCTGCGCTCTATTTCAAACAACGCGTTGCAAAAGTCATATCCTTTCGCCTCCGGCGAATTCTTTTTCTCCCGAAGCACTGTCAACGCCTCGTCGAATTTCCGGCGCAGGTGCGCCCAACAGCCGCAAAGCGTTATCTCCGGCTCAAGCTGATGATAACCGCCCCAGCCGTCGGTGTGCAGATATCCCTTGAAGCCGTTCAGGAATTCCTTTGCAAACCTGCCGCTTCGCCCCTCCTGATAATCGTAAATGATTATCGGCGCATCGCATCCCGATGTTCGGTAAACCCACATATATGAGTTTGTCTGTGATTGCATCCTTTCCGCGCAGCTTCTGCTCGACTCCCGGGCTTTTTATGAGAAGAGTGAGCTCCTCTACCGTAAGCGTCATGGCTGCTTCTTCGCCGGCAGCCGGCCATTTGAAATGCCCCTGCTCCAGACGCTTGAAGTGAAGCCAGAAGCCGTTATCCTCCCAGGATAATATCTTTAGCCGGTTCCGCTGTCTGTTGCAGAACACGAACAGCGCTTTCCCGAACGGATCGAGCCGGAAGCTCTGTTCTACAAGCGCAGCCAGCCCGTTTATGGATTTCCGCATATCGGTATCCCCGCATGCAAGGTATACCGGCATATCTTCCGAGACATTCATCGTAACGGCGCCAATACCGACAAAAGCTCGGACAACAGCTGCATATCCGTATTTCGATGAATCTCAACACTGAATTTCCCGACCTGCAGCAGGAGGAGCTGCTCCCGAACCGGCGATTCCACCGAAACCTTCTCGCAGACTTTCGGGCTTCGCTGAACCTGCGGCATTGATGGAGCATCTGTCTGCTCTTGTTTTTTATTCGTAGCCGGCTGTACTGCTGCAGCCCTTTCCCAAGCTTGTGGAGTTCGCTGTTCTGATCGGATTTTTTCTGCTTTCAGCCAGTTCCCCGGGGTGCTCAATGCAATGCCTTGTTCCTTACACCATCTTTTCTGTGTCCATCCGCTCTTCAGATAAGCTGCAACCAGCTCCGCTCTTTCCTCCGCAGCGTGTTTCTGTTTCTCTTTTTTCGTGCTTCCCATTTGCTGTTACCTCCGTTTGGAGGTATTGTATCACTCTTGCACGCTCTTTTCTATGTGTGCGTTATTTGACGGTTACGTGACAAGATTGGAGGAAACCACTTGTCATTGTCTTGCTATGTCCGTTTTGCTACTGAACCTGCGAAAGCTCTAAAAGCTTTTGCATGCCATTTTTCGCCGGTGGTTGTGTTTCGAAAAAATGGCATTTGTTCAGTAAGCACTAACTATAAGCACTAACTATATTGTCGTAGTGCTTTCAGTATTAGCGTAGTCAATATGTTTTATTAGCTCTGAAATAATATTATATTCTTCTTTTACTATTATGTCTGAATATTGTGCTGCTCTGTGTATCAAAGCATTATCTTTTTTTAAAATAAATTTAGTTACTAAATCCAATACCTCTCTACTCTTCTTTTCTAATAAATCGATATTTTCAATAGTATAACTAATATTATAATTTTCTCTTGATATAATTTCTTTTATTCTAAAAACCATATTTTTTGTATGTTCATAAAAAGTATAAATAGTTACCAAATTTAATTTTGAACTATTTGTGTAAATATCATTTAAGTATTTATTAAACCATCTAATAGCATTATATCCGTATATATGATTTGGATACTCCTTATGAAATTTTATAGAATCTGAATCCTCTACAATTGAATTAATATAATTATATAACTTGTTTCTTATTTTTTTTAAATCATATTCAATTCTTGCAGTATCATTACGTTTAAACTGAGTCAATCCAAGAAAATAATCGTTTGTTATGCTTTCTAATATATTTTCAGGTTTTATGTTGATTCTACCGTACTTACCGTCCTTTTTATATGTAAGCGCTAAAAATTCATTAACCTCATTATCATATCCATAGATCAATAGCCCATGACTTTGATGATTATTTTTATAGTGAGATTTCCCCGGAATATAGTAACAATCAACCCAAATATCGCTATAATATCCTCTTTTTAAACCGGTAAAAATAGAAATTAAAATATTTATATTATTATAAATTAGGTAGTCCGGTAATAACTTTGATGCTTTAATACATGGCCAGTCTATATAATTATAGTTATGATAATCGAGATGTGATTGATCAGGTATTGAAATAATGTCAATAAAATTGTTTAATAAAAAATTATTATATTTATATTTTTTATCTGCGAAAATTACACTCAGAGGAAATGCTGTTCTCATATAATTTTTCAAGGGAGGATTATCTTCCACCTTTAATTTTATGCTTTCTTTATTATATGATAAAAATTCATTCTTTTTTTCTATAATATCAATATTGTTAATAACTGTAAATGGTGGAATGTATTTTTCATAAACACCGTTTGTAAGACTATCTATTTCATTAAGTAAGTCTGTGTCTTGACATACTTCAATTTTACCTAAACACCCTAATTTGATATAAGGAATATCCAAATCTCTTAGTTTAATAATAGGTTTTATATTATTATTGCATAGTTCTATTATTGCTTCCTCATCATATTTATTATAGATAAAAAAATTGTCTGTAAATTTACTTTTAACATGATTGACTATTTCATTTTTATTTTTGTTGTACGAATCAATCACGTTTCCTTTATCTTTGTCAGTAATGTGCCAACTGCCATATATTTCTATAAGACCGCTTAAAAGCATCTCGTTCATATGATTCCAAGAATAATGCGGAATAAAACTTGGATAATCGGGATGTTTCTCCATTCCTACGAAATCTACAGGAATAAACAAGTTTGCTTTTATATTATAATCTTTAAAAATTGGGAAAACCAAATCATAAAAGCTTAAATATCCACCCTCAAAAATTATACAAAACGGGTTATTAGGCCATTTCATTTCGCCGGAAATACAAAGACTCAGTTCCTTTAAAGAAAGCGAAGTGTATCCGTTATTTACCAATAACCGTACATCATTAACGATTTTGCTTAAAGTAACGCAACTTGTCATATTATATTCCAATACTTTTTTAACATGAAAATAGCTCAGAATGGGACATTTATAAATATTTTCTATAGTATTCCGATCGAAATTAACTTTGTCCATAATTAAAATTCATCCCATTTTTTAATTCTATAATTTTGCTTAACATGTTTTTAAACCAATAGGTGTACTCCTCAGGAAAATGCTTTATAACATTTTCAATATCGTTAATATGCACCCACTTGAAATCATCAACCTCTTTAGTATTAATCTTTGGTTCATCATTGCTAAAGCCAAAAAAAACTATATCCAATTCATTTTCATATAAATTATTATCAAGTGCGGCTTTATACTCAAATTGAAAAACCTTATGTAGTTCTGCTTCAATTCCCATTTCATATAATAAACGGTTTTTTGCTTCTTCTTCTATATCTTCAGTGATCGGATGGCTGCAACATGTATTGCTCCATAAGCTTCCTGAATGGTATTTTTCTTTACTTCTCTTTTGTAATAATATTTGATCCGCATCATTAAATATTATAATTGAAAATGCCAAGTGTTTGATATTATTTTTATGAACATACAGCTTTTCTGATTTCCCAATAACACAATTTAACTCATCAAGTACAAGAACTTCCTGCTTATCTTCTTTTTTATCTATTAAAGAGACAGTATATCTAATAAAATCATCTATATCTTCATAACAACCCGAGTTCAGCATTTCATCATTATATTCGATGTTATACTGATTCTCTAAATTGATTATTATATTTATAAAATCAAATGACCCAATATTATCAAGAATTGTTTTATCCTTCAGTATATTGTCTTTAAATTCTATATTGAAATATTTTTCTAAAAAACGCAAAACATCATCATAATAATTAATTACCATTTTTTTTACTCCTTGGTCTTATACTATACTGAAATAACGTTTTGCTTGTATCTTATACATTTCTGCGTATTTTTTATCAAGTTTCATAAGCTCATCATGCGTACCCATTTCTTTGATTTCACCTTTTTCCATGAATATTATACGATCTACAAATTTTATACTAGAAAGCCTATGAGCTATCATGATGACAGTTTTTCCTACTGCAGCATCAAACATCTCTGATAGTATTTTATCCTCTGCAATAGGATCAAGTGCACTTGATGGTTCGTCAAGAATTATTGCTTTTTGATTATTAAGAAAAATTCTTGACAGGAATAAGGATTGTTGTTCACCACCGGAAAGTACGATTCCATCCTGTGATAATTCTTTAGATACTATTGTATCAATTCCTAAAGGTAACTCTTTTATTTTTGAAAATAAATTGACCTTCTCCAGAGCTTTATAAATTTCTTCATCATTATGTTCAGCATATTCAGAGACTATATTATCCCTGATTGATAATGCGTAAAAATTCGAATCCTGGAAAACAACTCCGGTATTGTTCCATATGCTTTTTACATTGTATTCCTTAACAGACTTTCCATTTATACATATGCTTCCGTCATCAGCATCATATAATCGTAATAACAATTTTACCAAAGTAGTTTTACCGGCACCATTATAGCCAACAATAGCAATTTTTTCACCTTTTTTAATTTCAAGATTAATATTACTAAGTACTCTGTTTGTGGAACCCGGGTAAGTAAAATTGACATTTTTGAGCGAATATGAAAACTCTTCGTCCGTATTAATATCTTCTTTTCTATCGTCGATTTTTATTATAGGATCATAATTAATAAAAGTAAGAAAGTTATCAATATATAAGCTATGTCTTTTTAATTCAGTTATAATATTAAAAACATTCCTTATACTTGATGATAAGGTTCCGGTTGATTTCTCTAATGCTAAAAAATCACCAATGGATATTCTGCCAATTGAAACACTATAACTTAAGTATAAAATCATCAAAACGGAAATAACTGAATTAGATGCACCTATACTTGAGTCAATGAGAAATATCTTTGTAAAATACTTATTTATTAAAGCTTTGAGTTTATTTGTTTCATCCGAATATTTTTTTATCAGTTTATATGCGACTGGATAAAGCTTTAACTCCTTGGCATACTCGGGTAAATAGAAGATTCTTTTAACATAGCTCCTCTGTCTGTTTATGTTTTGCTCTTCTTGGTCATAGATATATATAGACTTATTCTTTTTATTAGATAATAATAATGATATAAAAATATTAATTATTGTAAATGAAATCATAAAGACATCTAATGATATTAATATTGCTATTACAGAAAAAATGTTCAATATGCTTTTTATAAAATCAACAAAAGTATTGAAAATCGCCATTGCTCTTCCGTCAGCTTCCGGCATAGCTTTTACATATTGATCATAAAACATCCCGGATTCATAACAATATAGATCAAGTTGCTTCGCTTTCTCAAACATTTTTATTTGGAACTTTTCTTGTACTTTGAGGGTTACAAGCTTAGTCCTTTTCATATAATACCAGCTTGAAAAGAACTGTTGTAATAAATTAGTAACGATAAGTATACCGCAATAAATAAGAACCTTATAAAATTCATCACCGTTTGTCAAAATATCAATTACGAACTTACCAACGAGTATAAATAATATGTTGTTAAAAACCTGAATAGTAATTAGTAGAAAAGCATAAAAGAAATATGAGCGGGATACCTCCCATATAATTCTAATCATATATAAATTTTTCTTTAATACTGTATCTGTTTTCATTATGAGTACCTGTCTTTTATATATTTTATCATTTCATATTCTTTATCTATCAGACAATACATAACATCAATCAGCTTTGATATGTTCTTTTCTTTTTTTATATAACTTTTAATAGTAAGATCATTTAATACTGAGGAAAGTATCTTCAGGTCTGCCGAATAATCACAAACAGGAGCAAACTCAATATTTTTCTCAGATATTTTAGTAAAACAATAATGAATATTTGTAAACTTATCTCTTATTGCTTTTACATATAAAAGTCTTGGGTCGTATTTTAAATCCGGTTTTGTGTAGCTTAAAGCATCTTCACCGATATTATTAAATATACATAATGCTTTTTGGAAATAGTCGGACTTCATAACAGCACTTATTATTTCGACTACCTCACCTATGTATTCGCTATTTTTGACTAATACCATTTCAAGCTTATACATTCTAACATCGTTGTTTATTGTAAAGGGAATCGTATAATTTTGTAACTCCACTTGAAAATAAGGATCAATCAATGTAAAGGTATTATTATCTTCATTATACGATGTTAAAACAAAGGAATGTTCTATTTGCTTTGTTTTATACATATCAGTCCATTCGCAATTATATCCGTTGCACACAACTTGTATGCTATCATAATTAGTAAAGTTAGTGCTATTTATCCTGATTAATTTTATTCCATGGTATTTTTCAAGAAGTCTATTACTTTCAATAAAAAAATCCCCATACCATTTACCTAAAAAGTGCATAAATATATCAATTTTATTTAAATCAGCATACCATTTATAAACCAGTTGAAAGCAATCGAGGCTATTTCTTCTCATCTTTAGTCTCATTTTTCTTATTAAAAATATTTGATTGTGCATCAGAACATACATTGCAAATATCACAATAAAGACAATTATAATTAACTGGCTTTTTCTTTTTAGTTATAATTCCATACTCACATTTTTGGTTAGTAACTTTTTTCTTTTTCATATTTACCCCATTACTTGCACAATTCAATTATGTTATCTATTATTTTATTAATGAAAGTATTATCACCAATAAAACCGGCTGGAATTTCAAAAATTTCCTCGAGTTTTTTTGATAGTTGTTCAATTTCATATTCATCTAATTTTTTTTTGTATATTGCTCCGTATTTGTTATAGCATGGTGTACTATTACTAAAAGCTAGTGCAATAACTATACACTTATAAATACCTTTCAGCACCCCAATTGTATCAAAAATATACTCATAAGGATCGATTAATGGATTTACAACTAAAACAGCAATATCTGGCTTTATTCCCTCTAATAGTACTGCGCTCCTAAAAAATGTTTGTTCTTTACTAAACGGAACCAGCCATGATTGATTTCCCATTAAAAACAAATCGTAACCCGGTATATTATCGGCATATGACATTACGCAGTTTAAGAAATGAATGATTCTATCAGAACTGATTGATATTATTTTATCATTGCCGTATCCAGTAGCAAATGTAAATCCTGCACCTAATAAAGAACCATGATTTTCTGTTGAAATGTAAAAAGGCTTTATACCTCTTTCTTCAAAAGCGTTTTTTATATTCAATTGCATTGTAACCTTACCTTGTGAGGAAGAAGTTCCAAATACACCAATTACCGGTTTATAAACAGGTGTTTTTGTCGGTACTGCTTTTACTAATTTTTCATAATTGTCCTTATTTATTAAGGTGGGATATTCAAGACGAATACCTTCTTTTTTATAACTATCAATCCATTTTTTATCCGGCGGAATAAATGTAAAAACATCTAATTTTGAACAATTAATATTTTCAGCCAAGATATTATCTAAACTAAAATACTTATCGTATTTTTGGATTTCATCAGTATATCCTATAATTAATCTTTCGGCATTGTTTTCAACTTTATCAAGTGAATTCGTTATCTTAATATTTAAAGAACTCAAACCTAACAGTTCTCCGGGATCCTTACCTATATTAGTATTTTTTACAGGATCAACCACTCCAACAACTTTACATCCAAGTTTATCAGAATTCCGGATAAGCACGTGCATCTCTTTGGAAAAAGGTATCAATACTACTTTACCAATAGCAGGTATATCTGTATAAACAAAATCTATATTTTGATCTATGTTTTCGATTTTTGTTCCGGTAAGAAATTCATATAAATCATTTTCAGAAGTTCTAAAAAAGCTATTGATTTTCTCCCGAAAATCGATATTAGGGCTATTACAGTCAAACGAGTTAATCAAGCAATTAATAAAATAAGGTGTTGCATAACTGTTACCGCTTCCAAAGAAATTTCGTCCTTCTTTTGTTTTTATACGGTATATATTCCCTGCCACTTCAATCGATGGAATTTTATCATTTTCAGAAATTGTTATTGAGTATGTATTTCCCGTCTTTGCTTTAACTCTTACAACACCTTGACAAGACCATGGCATAGTGGGAATACCTTCCGTAGACTCAGCACATACGATCAGAATTCCCTTTTTATAACCTGTTTCGCATATTTGTTGAATTTTATTTTTGTCTGAAAATACAGTTGTTCCCATACAGATATTTATTATATCTGCCTGTAATTCAATAGCAAGTTTTATTGCTGTATACATATCGATAGAAGATACAATTCTGTCCGGTATTCCTTCGTTATTGATACCAGGGCAAATTGATAACATCTCAAACAATGCTGTTTTACACAATATACTTGCAATAGCAGTACCATGCCCAACATAATCGACAGGTTTTTCATCGAATATTTCACCGTTATAAATTCTATGCTGGCTTATTATTTTATTTGGCAATATACCTTCTGCAATTCCCGAATCGATAATCGCTATCCTTAACATAATCATCCTCTTTTATTATACCAGACGGAAAATATATTCCGTCTGGTATATTGAGTTTTGTACTATCCAATAGTTAAATTCATCAATAATTTTTATTAACTATTATTAGAATTTACTCCACTCTCAGTTGTTACATTTAATACATTAATTAAATGTAATTAGTGCTTAAAAAGCTTATAAAGCCAAATTGGAAATATTTTGCTAACATTTTCCTTAATTGGACCATATGCAGGTATGGTATCCACCATTTGAGCAGGTATTACATTCATTGCATGTCTCGCAATTACCATAATACTGACCTATGTTTTTATTGACCAGATAATGAGCTTGATAATTCACAACTGGCTTTTTAAGCAATTCATGCACCTTGCTTACTTCCATAATCCGTCTCCGCATACATTACCAGCTCCATTGCTGCAAGTGTTGCATTGATTGCAGGTCTCGCAGTCTCCATAATAGCTCTTAAGGCTCGGGTCGCTAGGATACTTGGTGGTGTACTCCTTAACTGGTTTTTTAAGCATTTGTCTTCCTCCTTTCTTTCGTTTTAAAAAATCTTGTTTTATAAAGACATAATTTATTGCAATAAAAGAACATTATTGATATCAGTAAACCAATCGCATAACATAGATTTGCTGAACACATAGAGTTTTTTATTGCAATGTGTCTTTATATATTCAAGATTTTCTGCTATTTTTTTTACACAGTTTTCCATAATTTCTGTATCAATAATTATATCAATTGCATTACAGCATGAATTTTGATCTATGAAATTAATATTTGTTTTATACAAAACAATATTTGTGCTTAAATTTTCAATATCACTGTAAATATCCATCAAATCATCTGCCCATGCTGACAGCTGAGAAAAAGCCTGCGCAATTAATTTCGCTTCTTCTATTATTTTAGGGCTTAAATCCATTATTGTCATGATAAGACTTGCCTCTACAAAACGAGTCGACTTATCTATGATTAACTTTTCTGGTATAGATGGATTCATATCATAAAGCGAGATGTTTGAAATGAAAAATTCAGACACTATTGAATCTTTTACAATCTTGTTAACATAATATCTATTAGCTTTATTTACTTCTGCGATTTTAAGGTTCTCGTATATTAATTTAAAAGTATTATCGAAAAGTGTATCTCCTAAAGCTCTTTTATTTCCAGTAATAAAGTGTTTTATATTTTTCCAGCTATAATAACAGGTTTTACTTTTTACTAACGATCCTTTATCATCTAATAGCTTGTCGGCCATTAAACAATATAATATATAATAAACACTCCCCTGTATTAAATTTATATTATCAACCGCAGTGAATTCCGAACGAAAATTCGAGAGCATAAGTAAATTATACTTTAAAATGTTAGAAATATTTATACCAACCTCTTTAGAACAAGCATCAATCAGTTCTTTATCAAGTAAATATTTCTCACTATTTTTATCGATACGTGATTTGTGAAGTTTTATCTCGCTAATGCTAAGGTCATTCAAGTAGTAACGCTTTAATAGATAGTTTAACTTATAAAAATATTCAAGATTTCTATACATAATTTATATTTTCCATTCGATAACATAGGTACTCATTAATTATCAATAAAGAAAAACCAGAGTATAATAAATCTGACAGTCCGAAAAAATTCCCAAATGAGCCGTTGTGATTTCTTACTTTCAATATCTTTAATATAAAAGGTTCAATATCAGGAATTTTTAATGACATACGATTTTTTATATTTATAATATCAATAAATAATTCGTTATCATTTTTCGGGTTTTCTTTTATGTTGTTTTTATCATGAAAATATAATGTAAATAAATAATTAAATTCTTCTATTCCATGAATTCTTAATATAATAGGTTTAATATCAAAACTAATATCATCCTCGGTAAATAACAGATGCGGATCTAATCCCATAAAGACAATGTTTTTATATAATATTAATTTGATTAGTCTTTGTATATATTCATCATAAATATTAATTCGATTATATATGTAAAAAAAGCTCTTTTTGTTATCGTATATTATTTTTGAAATGTTAATCATCGAGAAACTCCGGATTTAATGTTTTTTAGATAGAAAGCATTCATAAATAATTCGTTTTTTTCTTTAAAAAGGCATTCTGCAGCTTTATCAGCCGCTTTTATAACACATTGATTCATGTTACAAAACCAACCGGGAATCTTATATAATGTTTTTGTATATTCAAGCATTTCCATAGGGCAAGCGTTACATCTATCTTTCAAAGAACAACCTTCACACTCCGGATCTGTTTTTAAAAGCTCCTCTCTTATTTCAATAATTTTTTCTGTTTTAAACCCTTTATCTAAGCTGCCAATATTAAGCGAGGGGTTGCTAAAGTTTGTTCTGTTGCATGGATACAAAGATCCATCAGGTGTTACAGAGAATTGTGAAATAGCAGGCATGCATTTGCTTCCGCCTCCCAAAATGTGGCTCCTTATCGATTTATCTATCCAATGAATATTGATAGAATTATTGTTTTTGTATTCATTTAAATATAATGCGGCGATTTTTTCTATCTGTTTTTCAAAATTTTCAATATCATCATTTTTCCAAATAGATCCACACGCAGGATAAAAAGCTATATTTCTAAACCCTTTAGTTAAGAGCATTTCAATATTAGTGTATAAATTACTTACAGTTTGTGGGGTAAATGTTAGTCTTACCGGTAATTGATTGTTAAAGTATTTTTCCGCATTTTTCATTACCGTTTCCCAAGAACCTTCTTTGTTGGATAAATAAAAACGATTCATATCATGTGATTCTTTATCTCCATCCAAACTTAACAATATACTTACATTATTATTTTTTAAATATTCAGTATTTTCACTGTTGAAAAGAGTTCCGTTCGTAGTGATTGAAAACTTATATTTACTCTTATATATAGTGTTATTTAAATTAATAGCATGCTTAATCAGGTTAAATTTTAACATTGGTTCTCCACCGAAAAATGTTATTGTGCATTCTCTTCCTGTTGAAACTTGATCATAAAAAGCTATCGCTTTCTCTAACGTTTCAATATCCATATCTTGCTTGTATTTTTTTCCGCAAAAACAATAAGGGCATCCCAAATTACAGTTTAAGGTAAGTATTTATTGCAAAATAGAAACGGACAAAGTTGCAAAAAAAATTCCCCAGTTTTGCAACTATGAATTCCCCACTATTGCAAAAGGCCATTGAAGGCACCACACCAAAATAATATCCTTGTGAT
>Ga0134105_1001350_pt1 | contig 18211 bp, 19 predicted proteins | sample 16_3_2metaG_FD_94457 | JGI IMG/M metagenome (GOLD analysis project Ga0134105, IMG submission 94457) | Switchgrass degrading microbial communities from high solid loading bioreactors in New Hampshire, USA - 16_60_3.3_214_A3 metaG | ecosystem: Engineered > Bioreactor > Semi-continuous > Anaerobic... | reverse complement strand
ATCACCACCAACGGGGCGGTGATCGGCAAGGATCTCATCCGTGACCCGGGCCTCCACCGCACCCTGATCGGCGACGGCCTCGCCAGCGCCCTGGCCGGCCTGCTGGGCGGCCCGGCCAACACCACCTACTCCGAGAACACCGGCGTGCTGGCGGTCACGAAGAACTACGACCCCAGCACCCTCCGCATCGCCGCCTGCATCGCCATCGTGATGGCGTTCATCGGAAAGCTGGGCGCCCTGCTCCAGTCGATTCCGCAGCCGGTCATGGGCGGCATCTCCATCGTCCTGTTCGGCATGATTACCTCGGTGGGCATCCGCCAGGTGGTGGACAACCGGGTGGACCTGTCCGACAGCCGCAACCTGGTGATCGCCGCGGTGGTGCTCGTGCTCGGCATCGGTGGTGCGGCGCTCCCGCTGCACAGCGGGCTCCAGTTGAGCGGCATGGCCCTCTCGGCCCTGGTCGGCATCGCCCTCAACAAGCTCCTGCCGGAGCGCGCCGCGGCCGTATCGGCCGGGCCGGTCCTGACGGGCGACGACTAGCGGATCCGCCTCGGCGTGACATGAGAAGCCCAGCCCGGCGCGCTGCCGGGCTGGGCTGATCTTATGTCGGGGGTTACTGGACTTTCTCGTTGATGGCGTTAATCAGGGCGGCCAGGCCGCCGGCGGGATCGCCCCGGCGGGAGCGGGGCAGGTATTCGTTCTGCACCATCTCCAGCATCTGCTGGAGCGAGATCTTGCGGTCGAAGACGAGGGCGCCCATCGCAAAGCGGATGTTGTGGTTGTCCGCCGGGAAGATCACCAGGAGGATCTCGTTCTTCCGGGGGTAGCCCTGTTCCGCCAGCATCTGATCCAGATAGGCGGTCTTGTCCATCTCCCGGGGCGCATCCGCGATGATAATCGTATACGTAATGGGCGATTCGGCCTCCAGGGCGGTTCGGAGGGCGTCCTTGTCGCCCGGCAGGTCGGGCACCTGGGTCTTACTCTCGCCGTTCTCTCCGGAGGGGTTTTCCGGGGTCTGCGGCGGGTTGGGCTCATCGGCGGGCGAGGGGGCTGGTGAAGGTTGCGGTTCGGTCTGGGTCGGGGGCGGTTCCGGTGCAGGCTGCTCCGCGGACAGGCAGCCGCCGACCAGCAGCGCTGTGCCGAGTATGATCACTACGGCGGGTAGCCACAGAGGTCGACGCATCTCGATCAGACACCCCCCTTGGTGGTCTTACTAGATAATCTAACGATCAAGACGGTCAAAGGTTACGCGCCGGTACCCCTTTCGGCGGGCCTGCCCAAACCGCCATTCCACATAGTAGACGATCCAGCGTCGATTATCCAGTCGGATTTTTGTCCACACGGCCCCGGCCACGGGCGCGTTGCGGGGGCCTGGGGAGATTTGGTAAGGTAGAGAGGGAATACTGGCTTGTTCTGGGGAGGTGGGCTGCGTGGAGGTGATCGCCCTGGTCGGTCCGGCGGGCAGCGGCAAGAGCCACCGCGCCCAGATCGTGGCCTACCAGAACCAGTGCGACCTCATCGTCGACGACGGCCTCCTCATCGACCGGGAGGGCAAGATTCGCGCCGGCACCAGCGCCAAGCGGGAGGAGAACAAGATGGCGGCCGTGCGCCGGGCCATCTTCCTCAACGAGGATCACCGGGAGGAGGTCCGCTCCACACTCTGGTCCCTGAAACCCAAGCGCGTGCTGGTGCTGGGCACGTCCGACGACATGGTCGTCCGCATCTGCGAAGCCCTCGATCTGCCCCACCCCGACCGCACGATCCGCATCGAGGAGATCGCCACGCCGGCGCAGATCCGCCTGGCGCAGCGGAAGCGGCAGCACGAGGGAAAGCACGTCATCCCGGCCCCCACGTTCGAGGTCAAGAAGACCTTCTCGGGCTACATGGTTGACCCGCTGCGCTTCTTCTTCAAGCGCGACCACGGGCTTGACCCGGTGACGCTGGAGAAGTCGGTGGTGCGGCCGACCTTCTCGAGCCTGGGGCGGTTCTTCATCGCCGACACGGTGATCGCCGCCATCGCCACCCGGGCGGCGGAGATGACGCCGGGGATCGGCAAGGTGGGCAAGGTGGTGGTGGAGAGCCGGCGGGAGGGCGTGTTGGTGGACATGGAGGTGCTGCCCCGTTACGGCTTCCAGATCTTCGAGGTGATGAAGGCCGCCCAGAAGGCCGTGGCTGACCAGATCGCACACATGACCGAACTCAACGTGCTCGAGGTGAATGTGGAGGCCAGGCGCCTCCTGGTGGAATGAGAAAGAGCCCCTCCAGGCCATCCGGCCCGTGGGGCTCTTCAGTTGGGCGGCGTATCCTTCTCGGCCTTCCGGGGCGGAGCCGGCCAGCTCTGGCGGCCCGGCGAGACGGCCTCGTCCTGCTCGGGCGGTACCGGCCAGACGCGCGCCAGCACGGCAAGCAGGCTGGTCAGGTTGCCGTGGAAGGTGAGGGTGCCCTGGCTCTCCCCCGGCATGCCGCTGATGACGTTGAGCATGAGGCTCACGGTCATGCCGTCCAGGTTGCCCTCGGCCTGTACGTCGCTCTCCAGCAGGTTGATGGGCGTCTCGCAGACTCGCATCTTGCGCCTGCGGCAGGCGTTGAACAACGCCTCCTTTCCCTCGAGCACAGGTTTCCCTCCTCACTCACAGGTCATTAGGTTTGTCATTATAACGAGTTGTGGATCGCGAATACAGCCTTGTTCGGGCAGGAATCTCCTGGTACAATATACATAACATGCGGCACCGCGAGAGCGGTGCCGTTTTCTGTACTCTCCGCCGCGGGGGAGGGTCAGCGCAGAAAGCCGGCGCCTCCTGGAAAGGCTAGGTTCAGACTGGCCTGAACAGGAGGCGCTTCATGTCTGCCCATCTGGTTCGCCTGCCGACCGCCCTCATCCTGCTGGCGGCGCTCCTGTGCGGCTGCGCCCGGAGCAGCACCGGCCTGCGGGTGGCCGGCTCCACCTCGCTCCAACCCCTCGCCGAGATGCTGGCCGAGGCCTACCAGGCTGCGGGCGGCGCCCGCGTGTCCGTGCAGGGCCTCGGCTCCACCGCCGGGCTCCAGGCGGTGCGCAGCGGGGTGGCGGACCTGGCCGCTGTTTCCCGCCGCCTCACGCCGCAGGAAGTGGCGGAAGGGTTCCAGGCCCACGTGATCGCGTACGACGTGCTCGCCATCGCCGTTCACCCGTCCAACCCCGTCGAGGGGCTCTCGCTGGCCGAGGTGCGCCGCCTGTTTGCCGGCGAGATCCGCGACTGGCGGGAACTGGGGGGACCCGCAGGCCGGGTGCACCTGATCAGCCGGGAGGCGGGGTCGGGCTCGCGGGAGGCGTTCCGGGAACTGGTCGGCCCCATCCACCCCCTGGCGGCGGTGCAGAGCAGCAACGGGGTCATCCGGCGCATCGTCGCGACCGACCCGGCCGCCGTGGGCTACCTGAGCCTGGGCGTGGCCCGTACAGGCGGGGTGAAGCTGCTCCGCGTCGACGGCCGCCTGCCCGGCGAGCCGGGTTACCCGCTCATGCGACCGCTCAGCCTGGTGACCCTGGGTCCACCGGCCGGGGAGGCCCGGGCCTTCCTGGCGTTCGCCCTGAGCCCGGCGGGGCAGCGGCTGGCGGCGGAGGAGGGGATGCTCCCCGCGCGATAGCCTGTCTCTCCCGCGGCGGTCCTGCATATCCATCCGTTCAGAAACGCGGTGCCCGAAAGGAGGTCCGGATGTGCAGGACCGCCTCGCGCGCGCGGCGCTCACCGCCACGGCCCTCGTCAGCGCCGCGGGGATTCTCCTGATCGCCCTCGCCGTCACCGTCGAAGGCTGGCCCGCCCTGCCGCACCTGTTCGGGGCGGTGTGGAGCCCGGAGGAGGGCCGCTTCGGCGTGCTCCCGCTGCTCGCGGGCTCCGTGCTGGTCACGCTGGGCAGCCTGGCGGGCGCCGTGCCGCTGGGAATCGGCATGGGCCTCTTCCTGAGCGAGGTGGCGCCCCCGCAAGTGGCCGACCTGGTCCGGCCGCTGCTCCGGGGAATGGCCGCCGTGCCCAGCGTGGTCTTCGGCTTCCTGGGGCTCACCCTGGTCGTGCCGTGGATCCGCGCCTGGTTCGGCGGGCCCGGCCTCAGCCTCCTGGCCGGCTGCATCGTGCTGGCGGTGATGGTGCTCCCCACCATGGCCTCTGTGGCGGAGGACGCGTTCCGGGCGGTGGATCCCTCCCTGCGGGAGGGCGCCTACGCGCTGGGCGCCTCTCCGGGCCAGGTGGCCTGGCGGCTGCTCCTGCCGGCGGCCCGGGGCGGGCTTGCGGCCGCGGTGGTGCTGGCCCTGGGGCGGGCCCTGGGCGAGACCATGGCCGTCCTGATGGTGACCGGCAACGCCGCCGCCCTGCCCCGCTCGCCCCTCGACCCCGTGCGCACCCTCACGGGCAACATCGCCCTGGAGATGGCCTACGCGACCGGCCGCCACCGGCAGGCGCTCTTCGCCAGCGGCGCCTTGCTCCTCTTGCTCAACCTGGCCGTGAACCAGCTGGCCCGGCGCGCGGCCGGAAGAGGAGGCGGCGGGCGATGAGGCCGCTCCTTGGCGCACTGGCGCTCGCGGTGTCCGCGACGATGATCGGCCTGGTGGCCCTGCTGGTGGTGCAGGGCGCCGGGAACCTCACGTGGGAGTTCCTGTTCACGATGCCCTCCCGGGCCGGGCGGGAAGGGGGCATCCTGCCCGCACTCCTTTCCACGCTCTGGCTGGCGGCCGGTGCGATGGCCCTCGCGCTGCCGCTCGGGCTGGGCACGGCCCTCTGGCTGGTGGAGTACGCGCCGCCCGGGCGGTTCGTCGGGGCCGTGCGCACCCTGACCGAGGCGCTGGCCGGGGTGCCCTCGATCCTCTTCGGCCTCTTCGGCTTTGCACTGTTCGTCGTGCGCCTCGGCTGGGGGCCCTCGCTGCTTGCCGGCAGCGCCACGCTGGCGCTGATGCTTCTGCCCACCATCATCCGCACCAGCGAGGAGGCCGTGGCCGCCGTGCCCCGATCCCTGCGGGAGGGGGCGGCCGCCCTGGGCGCCACCCGGTGGGACGCCATCCGGCTGGTGGTGCTGCCGCAAGCCGCACCGGGGATTCTGACCGGGGCGATGCTGGCCCTGGGCCGGGCGGTGGGGGAGACGGCGGCGGTGCTGCTCACCGCCGGCACGGACCTGTCCATCCCCCGCTCGCCGCTGGATTCGGGTCGGTCGATGGCGGTGCACCTTTACCTCCTGGCCGGCGAGGGGCTGTCGGACGGCCGCGCCCACGCCACGGCCCTGGCCCTGGTGGCTGGGGTACTGCTGCTCAACGGGCTCGCCAACTGGTTGATGCGAAGGGGGCGGAAGGCGTGATGCGGGAAGGCCGGGGGCGCGCGGGCCCCAAGCTCGAGACCCGGGGGCTGCGGGTGTTCTACGGCCAGCGGGAGGTGCTGCGGGGCGTCAGCCTGGCCGTGCCCGACCGGTCGGTCGTGGCGCTCATCGGGCCGTCGGGCTGCGGCAAGTCCACCTTCCTGCGATCCCTGAACCGCATGCATGACCTGACGCCCGGCGCGCGGGTGGAGGGGCGGATCCTGCTGGACGGCCGGCCCATCGAGCGGCTGGACCCGAGGGAACTGCGCTGCCGGGTAGGCATGGTCTTCCAGCGGCCGAACCCGTTTCCGATGTCGATCTATCAGAATGTCGCCTTCGGGCCGGCGCTGTTTGGGGTGCGGGGGCAGGAACTCGACCGGATCGTCGTGGAGACCCTGCGGCGGGCGGCCCTCTGGGATGAGGTGAAGGACCGGCTCCACCAGGACGCGCGCGGGCTTTCCGGAGGGCAGCAGCAGCGGCTCTGCCTGGCCCGCGCCCTCGCCATGGAGCCGGAGGTGCTCCTGATGGACGAGCCGTGCGCCGCGCTGGACCCGGCGGCCACTGAAGCCGTCGAGGCGCTGATCGGCGAGCTGCGCCGCCGCATGGCGGTGGTCGTCGTCACCCATTCCATGGCCCAGGCGCGGCGGGTGGCTGATCGAGTCGCCTTCTTTGACGGCGGCCGGCTGGTCGAGGAGGGGCCGGCCGCTGAGGTACTGACGCGGCCGCGGTGCGCGGAGACACGGCGGTTCCTGGCCCACGCTGGTGACTGATCGGCATGGCGTGCATTCCAACACAGCATGCCGAAATGCCCGGCATGCTGTTGACGCGTTGAGGGCGGAACGCCTAATCTGTTAAGAAATACGGGTGATGTGCGGTGTAAGTGGGCATCACCCAGGCAAGGGGGGTTGGAAGCTGTGAAACGCGGGGTTCCGCCAAACGCTTGTGGTCACGCGGGCGCACGGGTGTACCTCGTCCGGCTCGCCGCCTGTTCATGGCGGCAGTGGAAGCAACACGTGCGGATTGCGCCCGCTCGCAGCAAGGGGCGCCACCGCCTGTGCACCGAGGCGGATCCGGTTCCATTGACGGCGCGCAGGCGTCTGGCCGTCGTCGCGGCGCAAGGGCCTGCGCAAATGCGAGACCGGTCTGCGGAGCGGCTTCCGACCCCGGCGGTTTCGCCGGTTCGCTCCGCCTGAGCCGGCAGGAACCGCGCCGAACTCCAGCGGCTGACCGACCAGACGCCATCCCCTTGATGTCCAGTAGCCGTAACGAGATGCTCCAATCTGTTGTGAAGGGGAGAATGGGATTATGGCGCAGGTCGATCGCGTGCTGGGGATCATTGCCGAACAGGGCTTTCAGATGGTTGACGTGAAGTTTGTTGACTTGCTGGGCATGCTGCACCATCTCACCGTTCCGGTGGCCGTCATCGATGCCGAACAGCTTGTGGAGGGGTTCGCTTTCGACGGTTCGTCGATTCGGGGGTTTCGCGGGATTGCGGAGTCCGACATGGTCCTGATGCCCGACACTTCCACCCCCGTCCGGGACCCCTTCCTCGAGGGGCCGACGCTCTCCCTCATGGGCGACGTGATGGAGCCCGGGCCGAAGCCGTACAGCCGCGACCCGCGCGCCGTCGCCCGCAGGGCCGAGGAGTACCTGCGGCAGAGCGGCATCGCGGACGACTCGTACTGGGGCGTCGAGATCGAGTTCTTCCTTTTTGACAGCGTCCGGTTCCAGACCCGCCCCGACGCCTCGTTCTACTACGTGGAGTCCGACGAGGCCCACTGGCACCCGGGACGGGCGGACGGGCCAAGCGGCGGGTACAAGGTCAAACACCAGCAGGGTTACCTGCGGGCGCTGCCCATCGACGGTCAGACCAACATCCGCACCGCCATCACGCGCCACCTGCAGGAGATGGGCCTGGTGGTGGAGCGGCACCACCACGAGGTCGCCTCGGCCGGCCAAAACGAGATCAACTTCCGCTGCTCCACGCTGGTCGACACGGCCGACAAGGCGATGCTCTACAAATACACGGTGAAGAACGTCGCACGGGCATACGGCAAGACGGCCACCTTCATGCCGAAGCCGCTCTACGCCAACTCGGGCTCCGGGATGCACTGCAATCAGTCGCTGACCAAGGACGGCGTGAACCTGTTCTACGACCCGAGCGGTTACGCCAATCTCAGCCAGCTGGCCCTCTGGTACATCGGGGGCCTGCTCCACCACGCTCCTGCGCTCCTGGCCATCACCAACCCGACCACCAACTCGTACAAGCGGCTGGTTCCCGGGTACGAGGCGCCGGTCAACCTCGTCTTCTCCCGGGCCAATCGGTCGGCCGCCATCCGTATTCCCACCAACTTCTCCTCGGCCAGGACCACTCGGATCGAGTTCCGCACGCCGGACCCGACGGCCAACCCGTACCTGGCGCTGGCGGCCCAGCTCATGGCGGGCCTCGACGGCATTCGGCGGCGCATCGACCCGTCCGATGCCGGCTTCGGGCCCATCGACGTCGACATCCACCGCCTGCCGGACGCGGCCCTGGCGCAGCTGAAGACCGCTCCGACCTCGCTGCGGGAAGCCGTGGCGGCGCTCAGGGCCGACCACGAGTTCCTGCTGGAAGGCGACGTGTTCTCGGAGGACCTGATCGAGACCTTCATCGCACTGAAGGAGGAGGAGATTCGCCGGCTCGAGACGTACCCGCAGCCGGTTGAGTTCGAGATGTACTTCGATAACTGATCGGCGGGACACACCCGAGCCGATGGCACAGATTTTGCAACTGAGCCCGCGAGGAAAGCGGGGCAGCCGGGGCGAATAGCCTGCATCAGAGGACACTGAAGGGGGTGTGGGCGATGCGCCTCGGCTTCAGCCTCAAGCTGCAGCAGACGCAGCGGCTGGTCATGACCCCGGAACTGCGGCAGGCCTTTGCCGTTCTACAGCAACCGGTCGCAGAGCTGGGAGAACTGATCGCCGCCCAGATGCTGGAGAACCCCTTTCTGGAGGCGGAGCCGCGGGAGGCGGCCGACGGTGACGCCCAGGGCGACCTGGGACGCCTGCTCGACTTCCTGCGCCAGGGCAGCGGCTACGGGGACGACCCGACGCCGGAGCCGGCGGAGGAGACCTCCTTCGAGGTCTTCACGCCCCGGCTGCCCACGCTGACCGAGCACCTGGAAGAACAGCTGGGGCTCATGCGGCTGGATCCGGCAGAGCGGCGCATTGCCCGCTTCCTCGTGGGCTGCCTCGACGAGTACGGCTACCTCCGGGTGCGCCTCGAGGAGGTGGCGGAGCAGCTGCGGGTGCCTCTGCAGCAGGTGGAGGCGGCCCTGGCGGTTGTGCAGTCGCTGGAGCCGCCCGGGGTAGGGGCCCGTTCGCTCCAGGAGTGCCTCCTGATCCAGTGGGCCTCGCTGGGAGAACCGAACCCGCTGGTGCCGAGGCTGATCGCAGACCACCTCGACGACCTGGCGGCCGGGCGCATTCCGCGCATCGCCCAGCGGCTGGGGGTGACGTGTGCGGAGGTGCAGGCGGCAGCCGACGCCATCCGCACCCTCGATCCCAAGCCCGGCCGGCGCTTCGGCCGCCCGGACGAGGCGCGGTACGTGGTTCCGGACGTGGTCGTGGAGCGCGTGGCCGGCGAGTACGTGGTGCTCGTCAACGAGTCGCCCCTTCCCCGGCTCCGGGTGTCGAGCCAGTACAGGGACCTGCTCGACCAGGCGGACGGTGCGACGCGCCGCTACATGGAGGAGCGGATTCAGTCGGCGCTCTGGTTCATCAAGGCGATCGAGCAGCGGCGGCAGACGCTGCTCCGGGTCACCGAGGCGATCGTACGGTTCCAGCGCGACTTCTTCGACCGGGGTCCTGGCTACCTGCGGCCGCTCACCCTCCGCGAGGTGGCCGAGGTCGTGGGCGTGCACGAGTCCACCGTCAGCCGGGCGACCAGCGGCAAGTGGGCCCAGACGCCGCAGGGCACCTTCGAGCTGAAGTACTTCTTCTCCAGCGGCGTGACGACCGAGAGGGGCGAGGGCCTGGCCGCCGACGCGGTGAAGCGGCTCATCGCCGAGCTGATCCGGCAGGAGGACCCGGCGGCGCCGCTCTCGGATCAGGCGCTCACCGACGCCCTCGCCGCCCGGGGCGTTCGCATCTCCCGCCGCACCGTGGCCAAGTACCGCGACGAGATGGGGCTGCCCAATGCCGGGCAGCGGCGGCGCTACGGCTAGCAAGACAAAGGCTGCGCTCCCTTGTGGAAGCGCAGCCTTTTTTCTGAAATCACGCCCTTATCCCGGCTCGTCGTCGAGGTCCAGGGTGATGTCGAACTGCTCCTCCACCACCCGCAGGAAGGCCCGGGCGGTGCCGCTCCAGATCTTGCCCCGCCGGTAGATGAGGATGTTCTGGCGCCGCAGGTTGGCGCTGTTCTTCAGCGGCACGGCCACGACCTGCTTCAGGGCGATCTCGTTCTGCACGGTGGACTGGGGCAAGAGGGTGAGCCCGAGGCCGCAGAGCACCATCCGCTTGGCCGCTTCAATGGAGTCCAGTTCCATTGTAATATGAGGGACGAAGCCCTGGCTCGTCCACCACTGCTCGACCAGGGCCCAGTATCCCGAGGCCCGGTCGGTGGTGATGAACGACTCCTGCGTCAGCTCCTCGAGGGAGACCTCGTCGCGGCTGGCCACCGGGTGGTCGGGGGGAACGACCAGCAGGATCTGCTCCTCCGACAGGGGGTAGGCGACGATGTCGGCGTGGGCGGGGAGGGGTGCGTGGACCAGGCCGACCTGCACGGTGTCGTCCAGCACCAGCTGCTGCACCTGGTGGGAGCGGCCGGTGTGCACCAGCACCTCCACCTTCGGGTGCCTGGCCTTGAACCGCGTGAGAATCTCCGGCAGGAGGTAGGCCGAGGTGGTGAGCGCCGACCCCACCGACAGGGTGCCGCCGGAGGCGGTCTGCAGGTCAAGCATGGCCTGCCGGGCCCGCTTGATGTCCTGGAGCACGCGCTCGGCGTGGGGCAGCAGGGCGCGCCCAGCGTCGGTGAGGCGGACCCCTCTCGGCCGGCGCTCAAACAGCTTCTGTCCCAGTTCCTTTTCCAGGGCCTGTATGCGGGCGGTTACGGAAGGCTGGGTGAGGAACAGGCGCTCCGCCGCCCGGTTGAAACTACCCGTCTTGGCAATCCACCAGAAGGCCTCCAGGCCTTGTACGTCCATGGCTTCACATGCCCCCGGCTTACTCGTCGCGATAGAGCTACTGTAACCATACCATAAAAAGAATCTATTCGGGTGTATCGATACCGATTGGGTATTGTTGCCGCCACATCCCGTCGCAGATGGGGACGAATACTACGCAGCGGAGCAGGGATTTTTCCTTGCGCGTGGTAAACCTTTTGTAGAGGCATTTAACAAAGTATCCCGGCGCCGTCCGCAGGCGGGGCGCCCGATGAGAAAGGTGGACGAGACACATGCCGCTGAAGACTGTGCGCGACATCGACGTCAAGGGAAAGCGTGTGTTCGTGCGGGTCGATTTCAACGTGCCCCTGGAGAATGGCCGCATCACCGATGACACCCGCATCCGGGCAGCGCTGCCGACGATCCGGTACCTGGCGGACGAAGGGGCCATCGTGGTGCTCGCCTCACACCTGGGGCGCCCCAAGGGCAAGCGGAACGAGGCCTACTCGCTGGCCCCCTGTGCTGAGCGGCTGAGCCAGCTGCTGGGCAAGGAGGTGGTCTTTGCCTCCGACTGCATCGGCGAGGAAGTGGAGCAACTGGTGGCCCGGCAGACGCCCGGCTCCGTGGTACTGCTGGAGAACCTCCGCTTCTACGCCGAGGAGGAGAAGAACGATCCGGACTTCGCGGCCAAGCTGGCGCGCCTGGGCGAGATCTACGTCAACGACGCCTTCGGCACCGCTCACCGGGCCCACGCCTCCACCCGCGGGGTGGCCGACCACATGCAGGTCCGGGTGGCCGGCTTCCTGATGCAGAAGGAAGTCGACACCATGGGCAAGGCCCTGTCTGCCCCTGACCGGCCGTTCGTGGCCATCATCGGCGGCGCCAAGGTTTCGGACAAGATCATGGTCATCGAGAACCTCCTCACGAAGGTGGACCGGCTCATCATCGGCGGCGGCATGGCCAACACCTTCCTGCGGGCCAAGGGCCTGGCCACCGGCAAGTCGTTGGTGGAGGAGGACCGGGTGGAGACCGCCCGGGAGCTGCTGGCCAAGGGCGGCGACAAGATCCTGCTGCCGGTTGACCTGGTCGTGGCCGCCGAGTTCAAGGCGGATGCCGAGCACAAGGTCGTTCCGGCCGACGCGGTGCCGGAGGGCTGGATGGCGCTGGACATCGGCCCGGAGAGCGCCCGGATTTTCGGCGAGACGATCCGTACTGCCAGGACCATCGTATGGAACGGGCCGATGGGCGTGTTCGAGATGGAGCCCTTCGCCCGCGGCACCTTCGCCGTGGCGCAGGCGATGGCCGACACCGAAGGCGTGACGATCGTGGGCGGCGGCGATTCCGTGGCCGCTGTGGAGGCCGCCGGCCTCGCAGATCGGATGACGCACGTTTCGACGGGCGGCGGCGCCTCCCTCGAGTTCCTGGAGGGCCGTGAGCTTCCCGGCGTCGCCTGCCTGGAGACCAAGGAGTAAATGGGCCTTCTCGACCGGCTTCTCGGTCGCCGGAGGGCGGATTCGCCAGCGGCCAGGTGGATGCTCCGGCGGGACCGGGCCGAACCTGAAGAGGTGGTGCAGGAGCACTTCCGCGCCCTGGTGGCGCACGACCTCGAGTGGATTCTGGCCACGCTGACCCCGGAGCGGGCCCGCCTGTACAACGGGCCCGCCACCCTGGACAAGCGGCGGCTGTCGGTGAGGGCGGCGCGCGTGACCCGCGTGTCGCCCGCACCGGACGCGCCGGCGCCGCGGATACCGGGGTACGGTGAGCAGCAGATGCTGCGGGTCGAGTACGAACTGGAGCTGGTCCCGACCGAGGAGCGCCGCGACCCGACTCTGGCGGAAGGGCCGCAGTGGTCCTACTTCCTGCTGGTGCGGGAGCGGCCGGGCAAGCCCTGGCTGATCGCCGACTGGGGCCGGTAGCCGGGGCGGATGTGTGCAAAGGAGGAGCCATGCCATGCGGGTACCGGTAATTGCTGCGAACTGGAAGATGAACAAGACGCAGGCGGCCGCCCGGCAGTTCGTCGCCGACTTCCTGCCCCGGGTCGCCGGCCTCAGCGGCGTGGAACTGATCATCTGCCCGCCGTTCACCGCCCTCGCGGCGGTGGCCGAGGGGCTGAAAGGGTCGAACGTCGGCCTCGGCGCGCAGAACATGTGTGAGCACGATCCGGGCGCCTACACCGGCGAGATCGCGGGCGAGATGCTGACCGAGATCGGCTGCCGGTACGTGATTCTCGGCCACTCGGAGCGGCGCCATATCTTCGGCGAGACCGACGAGCGGGTGGGCGCCAAGGTGCGGGCGGCGGTGCGCTACGGCCTCACGCCGATCCTCTGCGTCGGCGAGACGCTCGCGGAGCGGGAGGCCGGGCAGACCGACGCGGTCAACCGCCGGCAGCTGCTGGCCGGCCTGGAGGGGCTGACGGCCGAGCAGGTGGCCGAGATGATCATCGCCTACGAGCCCGTGTGGGCCATCGGCACGGGCAGGAACTGTGACCCGGCCGAGGCGCAGCGGACCATCGCCGCCGTGCGCGCAGTGGTGGCGGAGGTCTACGGGGCCGAGGCCGCGGCCAAGGTGCGCATCCAGTACGGCGGCTCGGTGAAGCCTGCCAATATCGGCAGCTACATGACCCAGCCGGACATCGACGGCGCCCTGGTCGGCGGCGCCAGCCTCGATCCCGCTTCGTTCGCCGCCATCTGCGAGGCGGCGCGGTAGAGCAGAAGACGCGCAGGGCCCGTCGCACCAGGTGCGGCGGGCCCTTGACCATGATGCGGACCGGCAGGGCGCCGATCGCGGGCTGTCCCTTTGACACAGGGTACGGGGTACAGTAATCTGGGGTCAGGGGGTGGTTGCACGTGAACATCAAGGAGACCAACCCGGCGTTGTACCAGGACCTGATGCGCCGTCTGAAGCGGATCGAGGGCCAGGCCCGGGGCGTGCAGCGGATGTTGGAAGAGGGTCAGGACTGCGAGCAGATCCTCATCCAGTTGGGTGCGATGAAGGCGGCCATCAACCGCGTGGGCATGAAAGCTGCCGCGTGCAACATGGGCCTCCAGGTGATCGAGGCCCTGAAGCGGGGAGAGGACCCCACCGCCGCGGTGGATGAAGTGGTCGAACAGTTCATCAAGTTGGGCTGAAAACCAGGCTGACGCGACGAAGGACCGGGCGCTGCCGCCCGGTCCTGTTTGCCGCACGTCACCCCTCGTCGTCCGGGTCCTCCCGCTGCCTGCCGCGTCTTCCTCGTCGTGGCGCTCCCGGCGTCCCCGCAGTCGGGTCGCCGGACAGGTCTCCTATGAAGCCGTCTCCAGCTGCGCCAGGGCGTTGTCCAGGATCTGATACATCTCGTGCTTCGGCCGGAAGCCCACCAGTTGACCGATGGGCTTGCCCTTATGGAAGAGGATCATGGTCGGGATCGACATCACGCCGAACTGGCCCGCCCAGTGCTGCTCCTCGTCCACGTTGAGCTTGGCAATCTTGATGCGGTGGCCGTTGTCCCTTGCGTAATCTTCCAGGATCGGGCCGATCATGCGGCAGGGACCGCACCAGGGGGCCCAGAAATCGACCAGCACCGGCAAGTCCGACTGCAGCACCTCCGCCTCGAAGGTGGCATCGGTGATCGGAACCGTGTACTGCGCCATGAGCGCTCCCTCCTGCTCAATGATACCCCGTATGGTATCTCTTCGTGCTTAGGACGCCTTTAGTCTGCACGGGGATACGGCTCGGGCGCGCACACTACCATCGAAAAGCGCAAAAGAATTGGGGGAAAGCTCTTCCACAGGCCGACCCAACTTTGGTAAAATGGCTTTGCAAAAGTGCTGCGGTATGCGGTGGGAGTCGCCCGCAGACTTTAATGAGGAGTGCAGGAGGTGACCCGGTACGTTGTCCGCCTATCGCAGACCCGTAGCGTTGATCGTGTTGGACGGGTGGGGGATCAACCCCAATCCCCGGGGCAATGCGGTGGCGATCGCCCGGCATCCCAACTTTGACCGGCTGATGGCCCGGTACCCCCACACGACCCTCACGGCATCGGGAGAGGCGGTGGGCCTGCTACCCGGGCAGATGGGTGACTCGAATGTGGGCCACCTGAACCTCGGGGCGGGGCGCATCGTCTACCAGACTCTGGTTCGCATCCATCGCGCCATTCGCGACGGCTCGTTCTTCACGCTGCCCGCGTGGCAACTGCCCCTGGAGCGGGCCCGGAAGCCCGGCGCTGCCCTGCATCTGATGGGACTCGTCTCCGACGGCGGCGTGCACAGCCACATGGACCACTTGATGGCCCTGATCGAGCTGGCCGCACGGGAGAAGGTGGAGCGGCTGTATGTCCACGCCTTCCTGGACGGCCGCGACGTGCCGCCCAAGTCCGCCCTTCCCTATCTGGAGCAGGTGGAGGCCAAGCTGAAGGAGGTCGGCGTCGGCCGAATTGCCACCATCGCCGGCCGGTACTACGCCATGGACCGCGACCGGCGCTGGGACCGCACGCAGAAGGCGTTCCTGGCCATCACCCGGGGTGAGGGCGAGCGGGCGTCTTCCATCCAAGACGCCATCGAGAAAGCGTACGCCCGGGGCGAGACCGACGAGTTCGTGCTGCCCACGGTGATCGAGGGCGTGGACGGCCGCCTGGGGCCCGATGACGGGGTGATCTTCTTCAACTTCCGGCCCGACCGGGCGCGGCAGCTTGTGCGCGCCCTGCACGAGACCGCTTTCGACGGTTTCAAGCGCCCCGAGGACTTCCGGCCCGTCCCGCTGGTCACCATGACCCAGTACGACCAGACCTTCACCGACATCCCCGTTGCGTTCGGTCCCCAGTTCGTGGACGTGCCGATGGGCCAGGTGGTCTCCGAGGCCGGCCTGCGCCAGCTGCGCATCGCCGAGACCGAGAAGTACGCGCACGTCACCTACTTCTTCAACGGCGGCGAGGAGCGGGTTTTCCCCGGCGAGGAACGGGTGCTGATCCCCTCGCCGAAGGTGGCTACGTACGACCTCAAGCCGGAGATGTCGGCCTACGAGGTGGCCCGCGAGGCGGTGAAGTGGATTGAGCAGGATAAGACCGACTTCATCGTGCTCAACTTCGCCAATCCCGACATGGTGGGCCACACCGGCGTGCTGGAGGCGGCCGTGAAGGCCGTGGAGGCGGTGGACGAGTGCCTCGGCCAGGTGGTGGACGCCCTGCTGGCCGAGGGCGGTGCGGCCATCATCCTCGCCGATCACGGCAACTGCGACCAGATGATCGACTACGAGACCGGCACGCCGCACACCAACCACACGCTGAACCCTGTCCCCTGCATCCTCGTCGACGACCAGCGGCTGACGGCCAAGCTGAAGCCCGGCGTGCTGGCCAACGTGGCGCCGACGCTGCTGGAGATCATCGGCCTGCCCAAGCCGCCGCAGATGGATGCCGATTCGCTGCTGGTGAAAAACGCGGAAGGAGCCTGATTTCCCATGACGACGATCGTGAATGTGCACGCGCGCGAGGTCCTGGATTCCCGCGGCAACCCCACCGTTGAGGTCGAGGTGATGCTCTCCTCCGGCGCGTCCGGCCGGGCGATCGTGCCCTCGGGCGCTTCCACCGGTCAGTTCGAGGCGGTGGAGCTGCGCGATGGCGACAAGTCCCGCTACGGCGGCAAGGGCGTGCTGAACGCGGTCCGGAACGTTAACGAGGTGATCGCCGAGGCGGTTACGGGTCTGGACGCCGCGGATCAGGTGGAACTGGACCAGACGCTGATCCGGCTCGACGGCACCCCCAACAAGGCGAAGCTGGGCGCCAACGCCATTCTGGGCGTCTCGCTGGCCGCCGCCCGCGCCACCGCCGCGGCCCTGGGCATCCCGCTCTACCGCCACGTGGGCGGCCTGAACGCCCGCGTCCTGCCCGTGCCGATGATGAACATCCTGAACGGCGGCAAGCACGCGGACAACAACGTCGACATGCAGGAGTTCATGATCTTCCCCGCCGGGGCCCCGTCGTTCGCCGAGTCGCTGCGCATGGGCGCCGAGGTCTTCCACGCCCTGCGCTCCGTGCTGAAAGCGAAGGGCTACAACACCGCCGTCGGCGATGAGGGCGGTTTCGCGCCCGACCTGAAGTCCAACGAGGAGGCGATCACCGTCATCCTCGAGGCCATCGAGAAGGCCGGGTACAAGCCGGGGCAGGACGTCTTCCTCTGCATGGACGTCGCCTCCTCGGAGCTCTTCCACGACGGCAAGTACGTGCTGGCCGGCGAGGGCAACAAGGTCCTCACCACCGAGCAGCTGATCGACCTGTGGGACAGCTGGACCCGGCAGTATCCGATCGTCTCCATCGAGGACGGCGTGGCCGAGGACGAGTGGGACGCCTGGGTCGAACTCACCCGGCGGCTGGGCGACCGGGTGCAGCTGGTGGGCGACGATTTCTTCGTCACCAACACCAAGCGGCTGTCCCGGGGCATCGAGGCCGGCGCGGCCAACTCCATCCTGGTGAAGGTCAACCAGATCGGCACCCTGACCGAGACGATGGAGGCCGTGGCCATGGCCCACCGGGCGGGCTACACTGCCGTGATGTCCCACCGGTCCGGCGAGACGGAGGACACCACCATCGCCGACCTGGCCGTGGCGCTCAACTGCGGGCAGATCAAGACCGGCGCCCCGTCCCGCACCGACCGGGTGGCCAAGTACAACCAGCTGCTGCGCATCGAGGAGGAGCTGGGCGACGCCGCCATCTTCGCTGGCCTCTCCGTCATCAAGGGCCGGAAGAAGTAGGATTGAGCCCGGCGTCACGTGGGTAGAATGAGGTTGGGCGCCCGACTGGCCGGGCGCCCAACTGGAGGCCGCTGTCGCCGTCCCACCGTACAGATGCCGGCGAAGCGTGGCCTCGCCGCTACCTGATAGCGGAGAGGACCAGCAAGGTTGCGATGACGATGATCGACTGAACCGCTTTGGGTCCAATCTCGATCGTGATCTTCACCATGGCTGGCCCCTCCTTTCCGGGACTGGCCGCCAGCCTCCGCCATCAGGATATCAGACCGGGGTTGCGAAACTTGTCGAAGTTTGGCGGCCCCGGTTCCTGATTGATTGTACGATTCACCGCGATGTGGTACAATTGACAAGCTAACATGGGCAGCAGGAGGGGGTGAAGCAATGACGACATTCGTGCTGGTGCTTCATACCCTGTTTGCGCTTGGCCTGATCTCGACGGTTCTCATGCAGTCCGGCAAGAGCGCGGGCCTCTCCGGTTCCATCGCAGGCGCCGGCGAGCAGATCTTCGGGAAGAAGAAGGGCTTGGACGAGATCCTGAACCGGTTCAGCATGGCCTTCGCTGTGCTCTTTATCCTCACGTCAGTGGTCATGCTCTTCCTGGAGACGCGGGGTTAGTGTTACGCAGCGATATAGGTGCGAAAGGGGGTCGGGCGCAAGTCTGGCCCCTTGTTCGTTTGTGGGGGGTGTGCCATGCCGATCGTCGCCCGCAGCGGTGAGCCGGTGTTCGTCCGGGGCGGTCCGGTCGGTTGCCTGGCCCTGCACGGCTTCGGCGGTTCGCCGGCCGAGATCGGCCCGGTGGTCGCCGCCCTGGCGGAGCGGGGCTACACGGTGGCGGCGCCCGTGCTGCCCGGGCACGGCGGCGCACCGCCGGAACTGGCGCGCACCCGGTTCCGGCACTGGATCCGGGGCGCCGAGCAGGCCCTGGAGCAGCTGGAGGCCGAATGTGCGCATGTCCACCTGGTCGGCTTTTCCATGGGCGGGCTGATCGCCCTTCATGTCGCGGCCCGCCGGGAGGTCGGCTCGGTCTGCACCCTGGCGGT
>Ga0134105_1001307_pt1 | contig 18786 bp, 16 predicted proteins | sample 16_3_2metaG_FD_94457 | JGI IMG/M metagenome (GOLD analysis project Ga0134105, IMG submission 94457) | Switchgrass degrading microbial communities from high solid loading bioreactors in New Hampshire, USA - 16_60_3.3_214_A3 metaG | ecosystem: Engineered > Bioreactor > Semi-continuous > Anaerobic... | reverse complement strand
CTTCTGCAGGAGGAATTAAGAAAGAAAGCGAAAAAGGAGGACTGCCTTCCTCTGGCAAGCACAAAAACTAAAATAAACAGTATGTATCTTGGCAGTGACAATATTGCCTACATTGATTTTTCAGAGGAGCTGATAACGGAGATGAGTGTAGGGTCAGGCTATGAAGCCATAATACTTCAGTGCATAGCAAATACAGTGGGCAAATATTACGGTACGGACAGGGTATATCTTACGGTTGAAGGCAGGCCCTATGAGTCGGGGCATATCTCTATGCTTGAGGGAGAGACTATTCAGGTTGATATGAGCAGGGTTAAAGAATAGATAAATAAGAGGGCGGATGCTTCGTGCAGAACATGACATCGCCCTCTTATTTTCACTCTACTCATTAAAAGCTCATTAAATTTTCCCCGGATCATTAGACATGGCAGCAGGCTTGGTGTATAATCATTTTAAGATATATAGGGCATCATAACAGGAGTGGGGGTTTGAAATGGATGAGAAGGAGCTTAAGCAGAAAATTCGCAGGCTAAAAAGGCTGGAAATAAAGATTCGTTATGGCTTTTCAGAAGAATATATCAGTAAAAATTTCAATACTGATAAAATAGACAGACTGCCGCTGGTATGGAAGGAGTTTTTCGACCTTGGTTCATCCGGCTCAGGCAGCAGAAAGGCCCGTTATAGCTTCGATGATTTGAAGCGGATGGATAAGGACGGGATAAAGCGGGTATTTGAGGAATACTGGTTTTTTGTTTATTATAGAATATATCATGACAATGGGCTTTACTCTGCGCAGACGCCACAACCGGAGCTTTTGGAATATCTGGGGCTGCCCTATGATGCTGATGAGGCTATGCTGAAAAGACGTTTCAGAGAGTTGTGCAAGAAATATCATCCTGATGAAGGAGGTGACCCCCAAAAATTTATCGAGCTCATGAATATCAGGGAAAAGTATATGCTTTAGGGTTTATGGATTTACAAGTGATAGTGCTTGTCGTTTGTTTTGTATGCTTAATGGAGGTGGTGGAGCTATGCCCGTTTCAATTGACTGGCTTTTGGTGCTGACAGCTGTGCTTTTTATTGTGGGTTTTATCCTGATAGGCATAGAGATGGCGATACCAGGATTTAACCTGCCCGGCCTGACAGGAGCAGTGTGTCTCGTTGCAGCGATCTTTCTGGTTTCTGATTCCTTTAAGGAAGGCGCTATCATTACAATAATTGTGTTGCTGCTTCTTGGAATAATGCTTGCAGTTATATTAAGGTTTTTATCAAAAGGGAAGCTCAGATCTCCTGTTATACTAAAGGAAGAGTTGAACACGGATAAGGGCTATACCAGCAGCCATAACCTGAATTATCTTAAAGGTAAGCAGGGAATTGCAATTACTGACTTAAGGCCATCAGGCACAGCTGATTTTGAAGGAAAGGATTATGATGTTATTTCTGAAGGACGTTATATTGTAAAGGGTGCCAAGCTTAAGGTTGTTAAGGTACAGGGGTCGAAAATAATTGTTAAACAGGAGAAATAAAATACATATAAATTCGCCTTGTGCGACTGATAGGAGGGCTTTTTTATGAATGAAATAGCTTTAGCAATTATTATAGGAGTAATATGTCTGTTTATCATACTCTTTTTCAGCTTTATTCCCATTGGATTATGGATATCGTCAATAGCTGCCAATGTTAAGGTTAGCATCTTCAATTTAATCGGTATGCGCTTAAGGCGTGTTGTGCCGTCCAGAATAGTATTGCCTCTTATTAAAGCAACCAAGGCCGGACTGGGGCTGCACGTCAACCAGCTGGAGGCACATTATCTTGCCGGGGGCAATGTAGACAGTGTGGTTAATGCCTTGATAGCGGCTGAAAGGGCCGGAATTGAGCTTCCGTTTGAAAAGGCGGCTGCCATTGATCTGGCAGGAAGGGATGTATTTGAGGCTGTCAGAATGAGCGTCAATCCCAAGGTTATTGAGACACCAATGGTATCTGCCGTAGCCAAGGACGGTATAGAGCTTCTGGTTAAAGCCCGTGTCACTGTCAGGGCTAATCTGGAACGTCTGGTGGGCGGCGCCGGTGAAGCGACAGTGCTTGCAAGAGTTGGTGAGGGTATAGTAACAACGGTAGGTTCATCCATGACCCACAAGGAGGTTTTGGAGAACCCTGATAATATTTCTCAGACCGTATTGGAAAAAGGACTGGATGCCGGAACAGCATTTGAGATATTATCTATAGATATTGCCGATATTGATGTTGGCCGTAATATTGGCGCCCAGCTTATGACCCATCAGGCTGAAGCAGATAAGAATATCGCTCAGGCTAAGGCTGAGGAAAGAAGAGCAATGGCCGTGGCGCTTGAGCAGGAAATGAGGGCAGCTGTGGTTGAGGCGGAGGCAGAGATTCCGAGAGCTATAGCCCAGGCATTAAGGGAGGGCAATCTGGGAGTTATGGACTATTATGACCTTCAGAATATCAAGGCTGATACCAAAATGAGGGAGAGTATCTCGAAGGGGTCTATCATAGATGAAGATAAGAAGGGTAAAAAATGAGCAGGGATGATAAGAGAAACATAAGGGCTGCAAACAGATTATACAGGTACTCTGCCATGAACGAGGAAAACACAGATAAAAGGAATAGACCGTTATATTCAAAAAATATGAACGATTATTTACAGGAAAAGCCATACCCGACTGAAGAAATGCGGGCAAAGCCGAAGCCGGAAGAAATACAAGCAAAGCCGGAGCCGGCAGATGACTTACAGTCAGGATATGGGGCAGCATTCCGCAAGGAAGCTAATTGGCAGAAAAAGCTGCAGGAGGCTGTCATCTGGAAGGAGATTTTATCAGAGCCATTAAGCAAACGCAGAAGAAGACGATGAGCCGTTGTGAATGAATAAGGTTGTGACAGTTAAAGCTGCCACAACCTTGTTTTAATTGCAGACTTATATTAAATCCCGGTTTAAAAGAGCGTCTGAACAGTTATCTAAGAATATGACTATGTATTTTTAATATTAATTTGCTTCCTTTGCAAAGCGGAATACATTCCAGGACAGTCGCTTTAGGTTTGCATTGAGTTTGCCGTTTTCAAAGCTGGTATTTTTATTTACACCCGGAAGGATGACATTCGGCTGATCATAGCTGTTGCGGGCATCCAAATCCTCAGAGTACATTTCGATATGCTCAACAAATTTCCAGCCTGCAAAGCCTGATACATCTATCTCGGCGCTCATGTCGCCGTCCCATTTGCGGTTGATGACAAATATATTAAGCTCCCCTGCATTTTCATCAAGTGCAGCAGCAGTATCCAGGAAGGGTATACCCTCTCGGGTCTTAAACTGAGTACCGTCATCGATAAAGTATGCAGGTATATCAAAGGTTTCGCAGTCAACTGCCGTCTGCATGGAAATACCGCGTCCGTAGCGGATAAGGTGGGTGTAGGGATAATAGGATGCTGATTTCCATACATGGTCACGGTCGGCTGCGCAAAGGGCATGAAGACCTCCGGTCATGCAGCCAATCTTTACGCGATCGGCATGACGCAGGAAGGCAAGCTGTACGCTTGTATTTCCGAGTGCTGCAAGCATGTCACCCTGTCTGCGCATCATCATGCCGCTGCCCATCTGGTCGGGGTCACGACGGCTGTATTTGGTGTCTGGACTGAATTTATAAAAGCTGCGGTGCAGATTAGCTTTAGCTGAATAGCCATAGCTGGGATTTGATGCCGGACGGGGGTGGCTGCCGTATTCATCAAATGAAAGCATCATCTTGCGGTCTGAACGGCATTTGGTCTGCAGGTAGTCACATAAGGCTATTTCTGTATTGATATAATCCTCATAATAGATTGAGCCGCCCAACAAAGCTCCAAAGTCGCCTGGAGGAGCTACATGATAATAATGCATTGATATGTAGTCAACTGTCTCATAACACTGCTCCAGCACCTTCATATCCCATTCAGGATAATGGCAAATCAAAGGAGAGCAGGATACACAAACAGCGGTTTCAATGGAACCATCAACCCATTTCATTGCCTTGGAAACCTCATTTGCAAAAATGCCGTAACCGCGGGGATCCAGCTCCCATGAGCCCAACTGCCAGGGACCGTCCATCTCGTTGCCGAGATACCAAAGCTTAACCCCGTAAGGCTTCTCACGGCCATACTTGCGTCTCAGGTCGGACCAGTAGGTACCGCCCTCATGATTGGTGTATTCAACGATATAAATGGCGTCATTGATGTCACGATTAGTACCGAGATTAATGGTGTAAAGCGGTTCAACACCTGCTCGCTCCGCCCATTGCAGATATTCGTCATGGCCAACCTCATTGGTATAAATCTGGTGCCATGCGGGATCCAGGTGTACCTTACGCTGCCTTACAGGTCCGATGGAATCCTTCCAATCCCAGCAGGAGACAAAGTTGCCTCCCGGAAGGCGAACTGCAGGCAGCCCGGAATCCTTCAGGGCTGCTATTACATCGCTGCGAAAGCCCTTATCATCTGCAGTAGGGTGCTTGGGATTGTACATCATTCCATTTACCAGGGCTCCGATTGGTTCAAGAAACGCCCCAAAGAGTCTGGGTGAGATCTCACCAATGCGGAAAGAAGGATGAACTGTAATAGTTGCTTTTTTACCCATAATAACTCTCCTCGTATTATATAATTTTTGCTTCCCCATAAAGGAAACATATGTAATTTAAGTATATAAATAATATATCAATCAAACAATAGATATTTTTATAATGCTGATGAAGAAAGTTATATTTATAAGCAATAGCAAAATCGTTATAGAGCTGGAATTTTGATATGAGCTAAGGCTGCTAAAACTTGAAATTGTCATTATGCTCCTGTTGGTATTATATCTGCCGTATATTGCTGATAGCTATTTAAAAATTAGACCCCTTATAGCCGGATTAATGTCTCGGCTTTAAGGGGTAGTGATACAGGATGGCTGGTGTGGATCTGCCATTGCATCTAACCTGCCAGATTAGCTTAATAGTAAATTTTGCTGCATTATAGAGCTTGTTTTGCTTAGTTAAATGAGTTCCAGAAGGCTCCGCTTTTGTCGATGTATTTATCAATATCCTCAAATGGTATTAAAAATTCCGGTAATCCTGCGGCATAGGGCGCTATCTCGTATGGAGAGAAATAAATTGTGATTGCCTCCTCGCTTATGATAAACATTGGCTCATCGGAAATTGTCTTAAATCCGGCTTCACCCTCATAATATATAGGCTCTTCCGAGGCAAGGTTTTTATTGATCTCGAAGGAGATCAATTCATTAATTTTAGCGGTATAATCCGTACCTTCTATAAAGAGATCCTTAAAGCTATAGAAGGCTCCGGTCCTTATATCTATATGATAGACAAATCTGAAGGGATTACCGTGGGGAGCGCCATATGGATAATCATAGCCGGATCTTTCTATAATCAATAGATTGCCCAGCAGCTTTGCCGTAAAATTGTCCTTTATCTCTGTCCCTTCCATGCCGGTCAAATCCATACGAGGCTCCGTAAAGATTTTTTTTAGTGCCATATTTATGGTATCCTCGACCTCATCATCCTCCAGGCCTTCAATATATGGATAATTAACTAAGGCAAGGCGGCTTGGCCTGAATTTCCTGGTTCTTACTACAATACCGTCCGAAAGCTCATAGGATTGATCCTCCTGCCAGAATATAATCCTTTTGCTGTTGCTATAAAATCTCAGGTCATCAATGTTTGCTTCTATTACATCTTTATCCAATAATTTTAAGCTTCCGATACCCTCAAACTCAGGAAGGCTTGCCATGCGATTGCCCTCCGTATCTATGAAATAGGTTGTAGTATCATTGCAGGCGGACATTACTCCGTTGTAAATGTTTCCGATATTGTAAAATTTGTAATCTGTGATCAATACTCCCTCAGCATTCAGAAGAGCTTCCTTTGAGTAATAGGTCTCATGAAGCTCAAGATCAGGCTGTGTTACTGCAAAATAACCTTCGCCCAGATATCTGATGCTGCTGTATTCAGGCTTGATAATTACCTCACCTTTTATGTTTTTAACACCGTAGCTGAAATAGATTTTGTCATTTTTATCAATTGTTTCTGAATAGATGAAAAAGCCGTCGGCGAAGTTTGCATTAATATCTATATCCTTGGAATCGATATAGCGTTCTATAATATTGCCTGTTTTGTCAATCAGAGCATAGAAGCCGTCTGAAGTGATTACATATGCGGTATTGTCGGCCCTGAAATTTGCTGCATATTTAAATTGTGCTTCAATCATCACATTTCCGTCGGTATCTATATAGCCATATAAGCGGCTGCCGCTGCTGTCATCACCGTATATGGCGGCCCCATTGCTAAATTCGCCCAGGCTGGTGCTGTTGGAATAGATAATTTTTCCTTCCGTATCTATTGCAAGATTTTTATTGCTCAATTTTACAACGGCCGCTCCACCCGAAAAGGCTGTTGCATAGTCAAATGCAGGTGCTATGACAAAGCTGCCGCTGGTATCTATATATCCGTATTTTTTCTCACCGCCTTCAAGAGCGTAGGCAGGATAAAGCTGAATTGCTGTATTTTGCGGTGCTTCGGTCGGTTCCGGAATAGTTGTGGGAGTTGGAGCTGTCGTGACTTTTGGAGTTGGCTCCTGCTTTGAGGCATCAAGCGCTTCCTTTTTTGCTCTTTTGTCTCTTCCAATAAGTATAATCAGGGTTGATATGGCTATAAGGGTAATAAACAGGAGAATAAAAAAGGATATGTAATTTGACTTTTTCACTGTATTTACCTCCAATAAGCTTTGATTTGGCAGTATAAATTAGTGTCTATTAGCTTTTATTATGCTTTAACAGCATATACATAATTACTATATCACTACAGACTTAGCAGCATACTGTAATTATATAGGTTAATATCTGCCTTGTAAAGGATTACCACACTGCATGAATGGTATTTTATAGCAGCATTTTGCATAAATGAAGCCCGTTTTTGTATTCAATTTATAGGAATCTTGATAGCCTATAGAAAATTTAGCTTGGACAGGTTCTGAAATGGCAGGAGTCAGAGCTTTGACCTGTCGTTAAAAAGAAGGCTAAAGCTTTAATTGGTTATTAATCGTGATGACATAAAAATAGCTGCTATATTTCATGATAAGCATGACCGATAGCAGCTTAAAATCATTATTGATTGTATCTGTATTCATGATATACGGTAAAACCATATTTTATCTGCGTTCGTTTTCCATAATGGTCTGCTGTATCATTGTGGATACCAGCTGGGCGATTTCTGTAGATTTCATATCCTTGTAATCCTCATAATATAAGGGCTTCAGATAATGTATCTGCACCGTTAATTTCTTTATTGAATTGGTATCGAAGGCTTTATAGGAGTCGATTAATGCGACCGGTACGATAGGGCATTTTGCATTAATTGCGCTTTTAAAGCTTCCGCCCTTGAATTCCAGAAGGGTATTGCCCTTTCGAGATCTTGTGCCTTCGGCAAATATCAGAAAATTCTCGCCTTCCTTGACACGTCTGGTCATATTCATAATAACCTGCATGGACTGTCTGATATCTTCCCTGTCGATTACTTCTGCCTGCAATATCTTTATTATTTGCTTCAGTAAAAAGACATTCTTGGTTTCCTTCTTCATTACCGTTACGATAGGTCTCTCGTGTGTTTCTATTACAGCCAGAGCATCAAACATGCCCTGATGGTTGGGGAACATGATATATCCGGACTCCCTGGGCAGATTCTCCAGCCCATGACACTCAACCGTTACCCTGCCGCGCCGGTTTATAACAGGTACCACCCTGTGTAAAAATGCATAACGGGTCTGGGCATCGTATTTTTCCACATTACATAATTTGAAAATATTATAAAAATAGTATGGAAGATAAAAAAAGCTTCGTAATACTATTAAAACAATTCTTTTCATCAAAAGCCTCCATCTTCTGCCGGATAAGTATTAGTATGTATTACTATATATGTATATTCCGCATTAATCAATATCAAAATCCTTCAAAAATTTAACCCGGCTTGGATGCCTGAGCTTTCTTAAGGCTTTGGCCTCTATTTGCCTTATACGTTCTCTGGTTACATTAAATTCCTTGCCAACCTCCTCAAGAGTATGGCTTTTTCCGTCCTTGAGGCCAAATCTCATGGTAAGGACACGCTGCTCGCGATCAGACAATGTTTCGAGAAGCCGGTTTATCTGATCCTTAAGAACGGAATAGCTTGCCGCCTCCTCAGGGCTTATTGCCAGATCGTCGCTGATAAAGTCACCGAGATGGGAATCTTCCTCTTTGCCAATCGGTGAATCCAGAGATATGGGTTCAACGGAAATTTTTAATATATCACGAATTTTTTCAATTGAAAGCCCCATGGCGTCTGCAATTTCCTGATCGGTTGGTTCCCGGCCCAGCTCCTGTAACAGATTCCTGGAGATCCTGTGGGTCTTATTAATTATTTCCGACATATGTACAGGGATGCGTATGGTTCTGGACTGATCGGCAATAGATCTGGTAATGGCCTGGCGTATCCACCAGGTGGCATATGTACTGAACTTATAGCCCTTTGTATAATCAAATTTTTCAACAGCCTTTATCAGACCGATATTGCCTTCCTGAATCAGATCCAGAAATGACAGACCTCTGCCGACATAACGCTTGGCTATACTGACCACAAGACGAAGATTGGACTGGGCAAGATTTTTTTTAGCCTCATCGTCACCAGCCAAAATTCTTTTAGCCAGTTCAACCTCATCCTCAGGAGCAAGCAGAGGATAATGGCCGATTTCCTTAAGATACATGTGTACAGGATCATCAGCTTCTGAATTGGAGGAGAATTCATCGGCGCTGTCAAGCTGATCAGAGCTGGCATCCAACTTGCGAATGGCCTCATCATCCGGTTCATCTTCGGCTGCAGGATCTACTATTAAAATATTATATGCTTCAAGCTTCTCATATATCTTATCAATATCATCGTCCTCAAAGTTTAAGTCTGAAAACATGGTCCTCAATTTTTCCGTATCGATAAGGTTATGCTGGTCATGTACAAGGTCGATAAGATTTGAAAGCTTGTCCTCAAATAACTCATGCTTGCTCTGATCGTTCATTTTGCGCCTCCATACTTATAAACTACATCCCATTTGATAAACAATTACTGTCTATCCTTTAAAATGATAAGATAAAGCATATTATATCACAAAATTTGCAGAAATGAAATAAGAATCATTCAGCTTATTGTCAGACAAATCAGTTTATTGTCAGACAATCATATTATAAAAAAGGGCAACAGGTGCAGGACATATTAGCCTGAGAGCAAGCTGTATGTGCCGCACCTGTTGCGAAAATGCTGTATTATGGATGAATAGCTTGTTAGCTTTATTTAGTTCTTAATCATTCTTCAGGAATCTGGGGCAGCTGGTCAAAGCCCTTCTGAAGATCTTCGTCTGTAGGTATATAATCGGTCATTGTGCCGTTCAGATATGAACCATAGGCTGTCATATCAAAGTATCCTGTACCTGTAAGGCCGAAAAGAATTGTCTTTGTCTCGCCGCTTTCCTTGCACTTTAAGGCCTCATCTATTGCAACACGGATAGCATGTGCCGATTCGGGAGCGGGCAGGATGGTTTCCTGTTTAGCAAAGAATACGGCTGCTTCAAAGACCTTGGTCTGCTCAACCGAGACAGCTTCCATATAACCGTCATGATAGAGCTTGGACAATATAGGAGCCATACCATGATATCTTAAGCCGCCTGCATGGTTTGCAGAAGGAATGAAGCTGCATCCCAATGTATACATTTTTGCAAGAGGAGTAACCTTACCTGTATCACAGAAATCATATGCATATTTTCCTCTTGTGAAGGAAGGACAGGAGGCAGGTTCAACTGCGACAATACGGGGATTAGCCTTGCCGAGCAGCTTATCCTGCATGAAGGGAGCAATCAAACCTCCGAGATTGGAACCGCCGCCCGCAGATCCTATTACGACGTCAGGATATTCATCGAGCATTTCCATTGCAATCTTGGACTCCAAACCGATTATGGACTGGTGAAGCAGTACCTGATTTAATACAGAACCCAGTACATAACGGTAGCCTTCTGTGGAAACAGCCTTTTCTATAGCCTCTGAAATGGCGCAGCCAAGGCTTCCTCCGGTATTGGGATCCTTCTCAAGAATCATCCGGCCAACATTTGTTGTATTGCTGGGGCTGGGGATAATCTCGGCACCAAAGGTTTGCATAACCGTTTTTCTGAAGGGCTTTTGCTCATATGATACCTTAACCATGTAGACGGTAAGAGGCAGCTTATAATAGGAGCATGCCTCAGCCAGAGCGGTTCCCCACTGACCGGCACCTGTTTCTGTGGTAAGGCCCTTAAGTCCCTGCTTCTTAGCATAATAGACCTGTGCAATAGCTGAATTGAGCTTATGGCTTCCGGAGGTATTGTTACCCTCAAACTTATAGTAAATTTTAGCCGGAGTATCAAGAGCCTTCTCCAGATTATAGGCACGGATAAGGGGTGAAGGCCGGTACATCTTGTAGAAATCCTGAATTTCCTCAGGGATGTCGAAGTAGCGGGTTGTGTTATCCATTTCCTGCTTGGCCAGCTCTTCACAGAACACAGGATACAGCTCTTCAAGCTTAACAGGCTTAAGGGTTGCAGGATTAAGCAAGGGTTCAGGAAGCTCCTTCATATCTGCTCTTAAATTATACCATTGCTTAGGCATCTGATCTTCGGTTAAATAAAGTCTGTGTGGTACTTTCTTAGGCATATTAACTCTCCTCCCAAATTTAAATTTTTAAATTAAGTACTTTATTTCGAGTCATATAATTACTGATGAATATAAAAAAAGCTTTTGTCTCAGTATTCTACTGGGACAAAAGCATTGATTACGCTTCTGCGGTACCACCCGGTTTGGTGAAAATCACCCACTTGCTCCATATACTTTCATATATGCTTCCTTGGTAACGGATGAAGATTCCGTCGGGTATTACTCGACAGCTGTCTGTCTTTCTCCCCGCCCTCATAAGCCCATTCAATATGGCTTTATTACTGCAATCCCACCATCTGCAGCTCTCTGAAAATAAATCACCATATCTACTACTCTTACTCACAGGTTTAATTCATAATTATTAATTATTGACTAAAGTATATACACAAAGAAGCGGATTGTCAATATAAAATTATGGTGTATTATGGATATTAATAGTTGTTATAACTATAGCTTCATATAATTAAAATAGACGAGGAGCAGGAATTTAGTACACAACAAGTATAAATCTGGATGTTCGATAGAATTATACCGATAAGGGTATAGTAAACAAGATGCTTGGCTTCTTGGCGAATTAATACAAATGCGATATTATTGAATAAGAAATTTGATCAATGAATGTTGAGGCAGTGCCAGATAAAATTATTAATGGGGGATTGGGAGTTGAAAAGAAGATTTTGCTTATATTTGATTTTAGCTATGATTGCATTATCTTTGCTCGGAAGCAGTACCATTTCTGCGAAAGAAAGGACAGAGAAGACGTCGGACTTTTAGATTAAGGATGGTGTATTGGTAAAATACAAGGGAACTGATTCAGAAGTGACAGTACCTGACGGAGTAACAGTTATTGGAAGAAGTGCCTTTAAAGATAACCAAACTATAATATCTGTAATATTGCCGGACGGCGTAACAAGGATTGAAAAAAGAGCTTTTGATGGTTGCAATGTTTTTCCGACTGTCGTAGATTAAAGTATATCACTTTTCCGGAGAAAATGAATGAAAATATATGTAAGCAAATGCTTATAAATATTTCACGAATCAAATCTTCTTGTAAAATATACTTAACTAAGAGCGATAAGAACAAAGCATTTGTTAAGCATCTACAGAATCAAGGATGGGAAGTAGAGGAACTGGGGCTGCAAACGAAAGAGGTTTTCCTAAAAAAGGGAGAAACATTTGAACTCAGAATGAACAGCTATGCAAAGTGTACTTGGAAGTCAAGTAACCCGTCTGTAGCAGCAGTTAATTATTATGGCAAGATAACAGCGAAAAACAAGGGAACGACAGTTATAACGGCGACACTCTATGGAAAGGAGTATAAATGTAAGGTTACCGTTAAATAGGGAGATACAGGGGTATCTCCCTATACTTACTTTATCAGATATGTTATCAGAAACCGCAGCAGGCAAGCTAAGCATTTGAATATTGCAGCCAACCTTTTCAGGATTATAAGTATATAGTATATATAGTCACTTTATAATATTTCAGTTAACAAAATTTGAAGTTTATGCTATAGTTAAATCACAGATACTTGCATCGACCGATTATAATCATTACTTGTTTCAATCTATATTTAAGTATTATATCAGACACATATAAGTGAAGGAGGATATTATATATGAAGCTTTGGAATGATACAGGACAGTGATGACAGGCTTTTCGAGGACCGCCATAGTGTGCTTTTTATGAAATTAATTGCTAAAAGATTATTAACACAAGAAAAAAAGCGACTATGGAGGTTGTAATGAAAATGAATATTAAAAAATATTATATTTACTGCTTTTTAGAGAATTTGTATCCGATATACCCTCTAGAAAATGAAGGCAGATCGACGGTTCACTCAATAATATCCTTATCCCAGAGTTTGTATGCAATAGTCTGCTTCGGAATATTTGGCCTGGCTGCTTCGGCAGCGGACCTTTTGCAGCTGCTGCTTCTGTGCGGCATTTACATTTGCATATGCATTGCTGTAACAGGAGCTATATATTTTCTGTTAAAAGGAAGAGCAGCTAAAGGATAATTGCAAGAGAATAAAGCATAAGAAAAGAAAGCTGCCTGCCGGCACTTGGCAGACAGCTTTTATTTTCTTATGCTTTGCTGTCGTCATTATAAACAGCCAGAGCCTGTTGCAGCTCCTGCTTTATTCTTTCTTTTAAATGAGGTGGATTAAGAACATGGACACTGGAGCCGAACTGTAAAATCCATCTAATCAGCTCATCGGTTATTGCGGTCTTTCTGCTAAAAATTATCCCGTTTTCTGCAGGTACTATTTCGTCCGCCAGCTCGGATTCATACTCCTGGATGTATTTGGCCGTTTTGCCAGAGAAAGCAAGAATGATATGCTCCGCATCACTGCCTGACAGATGGATAAACTTGGAACGCTTTTTCTTATGGTAATAATCCTCCGCCAGTTCAAAGCCGGCCTCAAGAGGGGTCAGCTCCTTTATTCTGGATACACGGAAATCCCTGATATCATTGCGAAGCTCACAGAAGGCAACCACATTTAAGGCTCCGTCATTAATCAGCAGCTCATAGGGATGAATTGTGCGTATGGTATCCTCATCGGCTCCGAAGCTGCGATAAACTATTCTTACCTTATTTTTATTACGGATCGCATTTTGCAGCTGCTCCTCAATTTCAGGATTAACATCATCGCTTATGTAATCATTGGTATTGACAGTTATCATACCTGAAAAATGTTTTATAAATTCCTTATTCAGATTGGTGGTGTTGTCAAGCAGCTTATGAATAAGCTCTCCGGCCTGCCGGCCCATGGTCATGTGCTGATAGGGCTTTAAAAGCTCAAGAATAAAGGCCAGAGAAATCAGCTCCGGTGATGTAAAGGTTATATCCCTAAGGCGGAATTTGTCGGCAGTATAGTATGTTTTGCCGTCTCTTTCCTCCTCGGATATAAAATAGATCCCTGACAGACTGTCAATATCCCTGCTGATGGTCTTCCTGTCCACAAAGACATTCCACTTCTGCAGCGATTTGTGAATATCATTGATTGTATATCCCCGTTTATTTTCCGACAGCAGCATTAGAATAAAAATCTGCCGTTCGGTCTGAGTCATATCCTGCATACCATCCTCCATTCTGCAAGCGCTAAGCCTGAAATACGGAAAGGCCAAAGCTAAATATAAGAATAATTTATTAGGTAAGAATATTATCCGGAATACTCCGGCTTAACCCGTCATACTACGGAATAGGCCGATAAACCCAAGGATAAGCCTGAATGTTCAGGCAAAAGCAAAAACCTCCCGTAAGCAGACGTCCGGCTGCATTATCTGTGATGATTTTTAAATTATTTATTTCATATTAATATTAAAGCTTAAAATATTCAAGCTAATTAATTGAGCTTGAAGCATCGGACAAAAGAACCTGGCTTACCATTTCAATCCTGACAGTCTTGCTTTGTCAGGATACGGACAAGCACCCTAAAAAAGCAGAAGCGACAGGCCCCGGACATGCACGGATATACTTAGTTAAATGGTTCTATAAAATCAAAAAATTCTTGACAATCAATTTTTTTAAATATATAATCATTTAGCGTGCAGATTTTGCAGGCAATGAATTTTTTATGCGCTTTTTGTTGATGCTTATATAGTAATCAATATTTAGCCAAAAAACCACAGAATTACTATTGTAGGGATAGCATCCTTACAGCAAGCTAAAATTTCAGGAGGTGAAAATTAATGCCTACATTTAACCAATTGGTAAGAAAGGGCAGGCTGACAATCGAAAAGAAGTCAAAGTCTCCGGCTTTGCAGATGGGCTTAAATACCCTGAAGAAGAAAGAGACAGATATGCCTTCTCCGCAGAAGAGAGGTGTATGCACACAGGTTAAGACTACTACACCTAAGAAGCCTAATTCAGCTCTTCGTAAGATTGCGAGAGTTCGGTTGTCAAACGGCATCGAGGTTACCAGCTATATTCCTGGTGAAGGTCATAACCTTCAGGAGCACAGTGTTGTTCTCATCAGAGGTGGCAGGGTTAAGGATTTACCAGGTGTTCGTTACCACATAATCAGAGGTACTCTTGATACCGCAGGCGTTGCCAACAGAAGACAGGGCCGTTCCAAATACGGTGCCAAGAGGCCGAAAGCTGCCGCTAAGAAATAATAAGATACTACCAAATTGAAAGTTAAGTGCCGGATTAATTTTTATTTCCGTTTAATTTGTAATTTCTGTGGGTTACAGGTTAAAACTCGGAAGAAAATAGAAGTTAAGCTGAGCACGATCACAGACAATTTTGTGAGTACCGATGATTTAATCAGCTGACGGGAAGCACCCGTTGGTATTGTTAAGGAGGGAAGAAACGTGCCAAGAAAAGGACATATAGCAAAAAGAGATGTATTGCCGGATCCTTTGTACAACAATAAGGTTGTAACAAAGCTCATAAACAATGTAATGCTTGACGGTAAGAAGGGTGTGGCCCAGAAAATCGTTTACGGAGCATTTAACAGACTTGCTGAGAAGACCGGTAAGGATGCTATTGAGGTATTCGAAGAGGCTATGAATAACATTATGCCTGTCCTCGAAGTAAAGGCAAGACGTATCGGTGGCGCCACCTATCAGGTGCCTATCGAGGTAAGACCTGACAGAAGGCAGACACTTGCGCTTCGCTGGTTGGTTTTATATGCTCGTCAGAGAGGCGAGAAAACCATGGAGGAGAGACTAGCTAATGAGATCATAGATGCTTCCAACAATACCGGAGCATCAGTTAAGAAGAAGGAAGATATGCATAAGATGGCTGAAGCTAATAAGGCATTTGCTCATTACAGATGGTAATATGCAAGCCTTATCAGTTTCTCTCTTATAAATATATTTTTTTGCTTAGACTTATTTTGCAAATAAATTGATATTTTATTGAATTAAAGATTAATTGCTAATCTTTTGTTACATTAAAGGTGAATGAGAATAAGGCGGAGTTTCCGCTAAGACGATTCATCTGTCAAGAATTAAGGAGGAATTATACTTGGCAGGAAGACAATATCCGTTAGAGAGGACCAGAAATATCGGTATAATGGCTCATATCGATGCAGGTAAGACAACCCTTACCGAACGTATTTTGTATTATACCGGTATAAACTACAAAATAGGTGATACTCATGAGGGTACTGCCACCATGGACTGGATGGAGCAGGAACAGGAAAGAGGTATCACGATAACATCAGCGGCGACAACTTGCTTTTGGACCCAGGAAGTTGAGCACAAGAAGAAGCCCGGCGCACTTGAGCATCGTATAAACATTATCGATACTCCGGGACACGTGGATTTCACTGTTGAGGTTGAGCGTTCCCTTCGTGTACTTGATGGTGCTGTTGGCGTATTCTGTGCCAAGGGTGGTGTTGAACCGCAGTCAGAAACCGTATGGCGCCAGGCTGACAAATACGGTGTACCGAGAATGGCCTTCGTCAATAAGATGGACATCGCCGGTGCGGACTTCTTCAATGTTATTAATATGATCAGGAACAGATTGGGCAAGAATCCGGTGGCAATCCAGCTGCCTATCGGCAAGGAGGATACCTTCAAGGGCTTAATCGATCTGTTTGAGATGAAGGCTTACTATTATAATGACGATAAGGGAGAAGACATCATTATAACAGAAATCCCTGAAGACATGAAGGCTCTTGCGGAGGAATACAGGGAGAAGATGATCGAGGCTATTTGTGAAACTGACGATGAGCTGACAGAGAAGTTCCTTGAGGGCGAAGAGCCTACTGAAGATGAGCTTAAGAAGGCTTTGAGAAAGGCTACCATCAGCACAGAGATTATTCCTGTATTGTGTGGTTCAGCTTACAGAAACAAGGGTGTGCAGAAATTGTTGGATGCCGTTATAGAGTATCTGCCCGCACCTACAGATATCGCGGATGTCAAGGGTGTAGATGAAAATGGCAATGAAATTACAAGAAAGTCATCTGATGATGAGCCGTTTGCAGCTCTGGCATTCAAGATTATGGCCGACCCGTTTGTTGGAAAGCTTGCCTTCTTCAGAGTTTATTCAGGTACCATTAATTCCGGTTCCTATATTCTTAACTCTACCAAGGGCAAGAAGGAGCGTGTAGGCCGCCTGCTTCAGATGCATGCCAATAAGCGTACCGACCTTGAAAAGGTTTATGCAGGCGATATCGCTGCTGCAGTTGGACTTAAGTTTACTACTACAGGTGATACCTTGTGTGACGAGCAGCATCCGGTAGTACTTGAATCCATGGAATTCCCTGAACCCGTTATCGAGGTTTCAATTGAGCCCAAGACAAAGGCCGGCCAGGATAAGATGGGTGAGGCTTTGGCTAAGCTGGCGGAAGAAGATCCTACCTTCAGAACCTATACCAATACCGAGACCGGACAGACAATTATCGCAGGTATGGGTGAGCTGCACCTTGAAATTATCGTAGACAGATTGCTCCGCGAGTTTAAGGTTGAGGCAAATGTTGGCGCACCTCAGGTTGCTTATAAGGAAACCATTACAAAAGCAGTTGAGGTTGACAGTAAGTATGCCAAGCAGTCCGGTGGTCGTGGTCAGTACGGTCATTGTAAGGTTCGCTTCGAGCCTATGGATGCCAATGCTGAAAAGACTTATGAATTCGTTAACCAGATTACAGGTGGTGCTATTCCTAAAGAATACATTCCTGCAGTCGATGCCGGTATTCAGGAAGCATCTAAAGCAGGTATACTTGGTGGATATCCTGTTCTTGGCATCAGAGCTATCTGCTTTGACGGTTCATACCATGAGGTTGACTCCAGTGAAATGGCATTCAAGATCGCAGGTTCCATGGCCTTTAAGGATGCGATGCATAAAGCAGATCCTATACTCCTGGAGCCTATCATGAGAGTGGAAGTAACAGTTCCGGAAGAATATATGGGTGATGTTATCGGTGACATCAGCTCTCGCCGTGGCCGAATTGATGGTACAGAGGATGTAAATGGCTCCAAGCTTATCAGAGGCTTTGTACCGTTGGCAGAGATGTTCGGCTATGCTACAACCCTTCGTTCAAAGACCCAGGGCCGTGGCGCTTACTCAATGTTCTTCTCCTCATATGAGCCTGTTCCGAAGAATATACAGGAAAAGGTATTATCCGTAAAAACCAAATAATTTTTGAGCAACTATATTTTTGGTAAAATTGCTGCAAAAAGCATTAAATCCATTCTTTATGCTTGAAAATATTTCTAAGTTGAAATATAATATGGCATATGAACCTTATATAAACAAGCCCGGATTTGGAGGAAGGCTTTAAAAAGCTTCCGGGGCGGAAAATTGCTTAGAAGTATATATAATAAAAGGAGGACGTTTTAAAAATGGCTAAGGCTAAATTTGAAAGAACTAAACCGCACTGTAATATCGGTACCATTGGTCACGTTGACCATGGTAAGACAACTCTTACAGCAGCTATTACAAGAACTCTTCATGAGAGACTTGGTACTGGTGAATTCGTACCATTTGATAAGATCGACAAGGCTCCCGAAGAGAGACAGAGAGGTATTACAATCTCCACATCACACGTTGAGTATGAGTCCAAAGCTAGACACTACGCTCACGTTGACTGTCCTGGACACGCTGACTACGTTAAGAACATGATCACCGGTGCTGCACAGATGGATGGCGCTATCCTTGTTGTTGCTGCAACCGATGGTGTTATGGCTCAGACAAGAGAGCACATTCTGCTTGCCCGTCAGGTTGGCGTTCCTTACATCGTAGTATTCATGAACAAGTGCGATGCTGTTGATGATCCTGAGCTTCTTGACCTGGTTGAGATGGAAATCAGAGATCTGTTGAACGAGTACGACTTCCCTGGCGATGACACACCTATTATTCGTGGTTCAGCTCTTAAGGCTCTTGAAGATCCTAACTGCGAGTGGGGCGACAAGATCCTTGAGCTCTTTGATGCAGTTGACAGCTGGATTCCTGATCCTCAGAGAGAAAAGGATAAGCCTTTCCTTATGCCTGTTGAGGACGTATTCTCCATCACAGGCCGTGGTACAGTTGCTACAGGCCGTGTAGAGCGTGGCGTTCTTCATGTATCTGAGGAAGTTGAAATCGTTGGTATT
>Ga0134105_1001299_pt1 | contig 18883 bp, 17 predicted proteins | sample 16_3_2metaG_FD_94457 | JGI IMG/M metagenome (GOLD analysis project Ga0134105, IMG submission 94457) | Switchgrass degrading microbial communities from high solid loading bioreactors in New Hampshire, USA - 16_60_3.3_214_A3 metaG | ecosystem: Engineered > Bioreactor > Semi-continuous > Anaerobic... | reverse complement strand
CCAAGGGGATATTATACCCTTTTGTGAATAACTTTCATAAAAATTTATCCTTGAAAATGAACTGTCGTAATAATTCCATGGATAAATCTATGATTTTTTACCCTCATGAATAATTCAGGATTAAGGTTATATTTACACTATCGTCGGTATAAGCTGGGCAAGTGCAGCGGCCAGGGCCTTATGGCCTTCTTCATCCCGATGCATATAGTCGATTTTATTGTAGTCCTTCACCACTGTGTTGGCGTCGAAATAATAAACTCCCATCATTTCAGCTATTTTTTTATATTCCTCTCCAAGCTGCTCGGATTTTTGGGCACAGCCTTTTCCCATAGTAGAGCCTACTGCAGTGTTTTCGTATTCCCTTTCAATATTTTTTGGAGTGACAACAAGAATATTGGGTTTGCCGGCCCAGCAGTCGATTGACACGGTCTTTGCAATCAAACACCTTGCTATTATTCATTTTTATGCTGTGTAAATGTAGACATATAATACAATAAATGTATTATTATGCAATTTTATATTGAGAAAAGTGCAAATTATGGTATAGTTGATATAGAAAAGGTTTGTTTGCAATTTATTCTGATCTGCTTGAATGTTTGAAATAACTGTTTGCCGGAATAAGGCAGATACAACAAGGATATTGACATCAATACAAGCTGCTTTAACTGGCTATGGGAGGAGTTATATAGAGTGAACTCATTTTTTGGACGAGCCGATAAAAATGCCCGAGATAACTTGCTTAGAATTCTTCTGCTAATTATTTTGGTTGGCCTGATAATATATCTGGTCTATGTAACAGGTGGAACCAAAAAGGTTTTTGTTCAGCTAATGTATATTCCCATCATTATGGCTGCGCTATTCTGGGGCGCATATGGCGCTCTGGTAGTAGGATTGCTTTGCGGTGTTTTGGCCGGTCCCTTTATTCCTCTTGATGTTTCTCTTGGTATTATGCAGGATCCTGTTAATTGGATCTCCCGTTCTCTAATATTCTCATTGATAGGTTTTTTAACCGGATACATGATTGACAGAATTAATAAATTATATACTGAAAAGCATGAAAGAAATTTGAAAAGTCCTTTTTATAATCTTCCCAACGCCCAAAAGCTTTTTAATGATATAGAAAAAAGAATACGCTCAATGGAGTATTTCAGGCTTATTGCAATAAAGATGACCAATCTTTATGAAATTGAAAAATATATTGATAATAAGCTGGTCTATGACATAGTTGATAATCTGGCCAAAAAGCTCTCGCATAATTGCGGTCAGAATGCGGTTTATTCATATGAAAAGGATGAACTGATTGTTTTGGTGTGTGAACATTGTGCGCATGACTATGAAGAGTATCTAAGGAATGTCCTGGATTATTATTTTACCTTCCCTGTAACTATGAGCGGATATAAAATCAGAGTATCCCTTAAGGTGGGGATTTATGTTTATCAGGGAGAGGAAAAGACACCGATAGAAATATACAATAAAGCCCGTATTGCGTACGAACAGGGTGACGCAAAGGAATCGGGAATTTATAATTATGACGAAAATTTGGAAAGCAAACGAAGAAGGATTCACAATTTAACCGGTGAGCTGCTGGAGTCCATAGAAAAAAATGAACTGTTCGTTATGTATCAGCCAAAGATCAATATTATGAACAACAGAATGACCGGTGTTGAGGCATTGGTCAGATGGAAGAGAAACGGTACAGAAATTATTGAACCAAACATCTTTATTCCCATTGCAGAAGAGATTGGCTTTATTAACAGAATAGCGAAATTTGTTTTTGACAGTGTAACAACCCAGATTAATATCTGGAAAAGCAAAGGCATTGACATTAATTGTTCCATTAATAGTTCTGTAAATGAGCTGCATGAAGAAATTTATACCCTATGGGCAAAGGACATTATAGATAGAAAAAAGGTGGATAAAACCGGGTTTGAGATAGAAATAACAGAAAGAGCCATAGCTTACAATGATAAAATATTAATTGAAAAAATGTGCCGCCTGAAGGGTGAAGGATATCAGATATCTATTGATGATTTTGGAACCGGCTATAATTCACTGTTAAGTGTAGGGGAAATACCATTTGACAAGCTTAAGATAGATAAATATTTTACTCATCAGATAGACAGAAGAGAAATTGCGGAGCTGGTAAAGCATTTTATAGAATATGCCCATACATTTAACAAGACTGTTGTTGCTGAAGGAGTTGAAACCGAGGAGCAGCTAAATGTATTAAAAAGTCTGGGCTGCGACGAAGTACAGGGCTTTTACTACAGCAAGCCTTTGATGCCTGAAGAACTGGAGGCCTTTTATATCGAGTTTTGCAGGCGTAATGGTTAGGGGCATTGAGTATTATATTATACTTACAAGGCTAAAAAATAAAATGGCATTAAAATAATGCCATTAATTAGCTATTCTTTTTATAGTCCCTGTAGAGATTTTCAATGGATCTGTCGTAGGTCTTTTCACCTGCTTTGGAAAAGAAGCAACCCGGTACCTCCCCGCTTCTGCGGTGATATGCAACACATTCACAGCATTTACCTCGTCGAGAGCATGAGCTGTATGTACAAGTGCAGGTTATTGTATTGCTGCAAGCCATTTACACCCCTCCTAAACATCATTTTTATCATATTAATTATACTAAAAATCAAGCCTGCTTTCAATAGCAGGCCTTATTGTGTAGGATTATTGCGTGGGAAAGGAGGCCTTTTCTATGGATTTTCGGGCTGATTTAGAGAAATTTTGCAAGGATTATCCTGTCCAAAGCGTAAGGATTAACGAACTTACATTTAATTACAGGTTTGGTGGAAACGGTGATAAAGCGCTTGTATTGCTGGTTGGAGGACTGGGAATTTCAGATGCTTTCTTTAATCATTTCAGAGGCTTTGTAAAATCCTTTAAAGTGCTGACCTTTGATTATCCTATGGAGACTAATAGTAATTCTGTGCTGGCGGATGCTATTGCTGAATTAATAAAGAGCCTGAAGCTACATAATGTATTCCTGGTGGGTCAATCATATGGCGGCTTTATTGCCCAGGTAATTGCAAAGAGACATCCGGAAATCGTATCAGGCTTAATTTTATCAAATACCGGTTGCCTGGCTGCGGATATGGATGAGGAAACTAAAGGACCCATGCTGGACATGATAAAGAGGCTGAAAAAGGCTGCCCTGTTAACAAGACTGGTGCCAATAGCCTTACTGAGAGGAGAATTTATTAAAAAGCTGGAAGGGCATCTGGTGCAATGCACGCCTGAAGAGAAGAAGTATATGAGTGAGCTTTTCAGGTATGTTATCGGTATGCTTACCAACAGGCATGAACGGCATATGTGCTCTCTTATGATTGATCTGATAAATGAGTTGGACAGCACTAAGGAAAGCTATTCTTATCTTGATGGAAGGGTTTTATTATTGCTTTCAGAGGATGATGATACATTCAGTGATGCGATTAAGCAGTCTCTTATCCGACTGATGCCAAATCCCGTTGTTAACACTAAAATTAGCGGTGGTCATCTTGCTTTGCTGTTAAGAATAGAGCTATATATACATACTGTGACTGAATTTGTTAATTCCATTTAAATATAGCTGCTAAGCAATTAACCGGCCTTTTATGTCAGGCTTTATCTGGCATATCAGGGGCCGGTTTTTTATGCTATTACTGAAATCGATAAATTTACATAATTTTTACGCAAAGCAGTATTTGCCTTTAACCTCAGTCCCGTAATATTTAAATTGTCAAAGGTAAGTATATGGAATTAGAAAAAGGGGAGACACAAAATTATGAAAAAGAGTATAGGCTTTATCTTGTTCATTGTCATTTTTGCAGTTTGGTTCATCGGATGTAAGGGTAAAGGCAGCGATGCTATTGTGGTGGTTTCCAGGGAGGATGGTTCAGGAACCAGAGGGGCCTTCATTGAGTTGCTCGGTATTGAGGAAAAGGATGCTGATGGCAACAAGATTGATACTACTACAGATGAGGCTATTGTTGTCAACAGTACCTCCATTGTTGTGAATACTGTAGCCGGCAACAGGAATGCAATAGGTTATATATCCCTTGGTTCATTAAACGACAGCGTTAAGGCAGTCCGGGTGGATGGAACGGAAGCCAGTGTTAAAAATATCAAAAGCAACAGCTATAAGGTATTCAGACCCTTTATCATCGCCACTGGAAATAATATAAGCGAGCTTACCAAGGATTTTATCAGCTTTATCCTTAGCAGCGACGGGCAAGGGGTGGTAGAGGACAATGGTTATATTCCCGTGTCGGAAGCCGGGCCTTATGAAGGTGTAAAGCCGTTAGGCAAAATAGTGGTGGCAGGCTCCTCATCCGTAACACCTGTTATGGAAAAGCTTAAGGAGGCTTATTTAGAGCAAAACAGCGATGCAGAAATTGAAATACAGCTAAGTGATTCTACAACAGGCCTTAATATGGCTATTGAGGGAAATTGTGATATTGCTATGGCTTCAAGAACTTTGAAGGATAGCGAGTTGGAGAAGCTGGAGGCAACGGTTATTGCTCTGGATGGGCTTGCTATAATAGTTAATAGGGATAATCCGGTGAACGAGCTTTCAAGCGAGCAGATAAAGAGCATTTTCAAAGGAGAAATCAAATCCTGGGAAGAAATAAGCGGCTGATGGCCGGTAAAAGACTGATGACCTATATAGGCTGATGGCTGCTAAAGAAAATGAAGAGCTGCACAGATGCCTGTACGGATGATTATGAGGTGATATATCTATGACCAAATATAAAGAAAATATTATGAAGGCTGTCTTTTTTACGGCAGCCTGCACATCTGTTCTGGCTGTTGCCCTGATATGCTTGTTCTTATTTATAAACGGTGTTCCTGCCATGGCTAAAATAGGAGTCTTTGACTTTTTGATGGGGACAAGTTGGAAGCCAAATAATATTCCAGCTGTATACGGAATTTTTCCTATGATCCTGGGTAGTTTATATATAACTGCCGGAGCTGTAGTTATTGGTGTACCCATTGGTGTGCTGACAGCAGTCTTTATGACCTTCTATTGTCCAAAATGGCTTTACCGCATCTTCAAGCCGGCTATAAACCTGCTGGCAGGGATTCCTTCAGTTGTATATGGCTTTTTCGGACTTGTTATAATCGTACCGTTTATCCGTGACTGCTTCGGAGGTACAGGCAGCAGCATGCTTACAGCCTCCATACTTCTTGGTATTATGATCCTTCCTACGATCATATCGGTAAGCGAAGCCGCACTGAGGGCCGTACCCGCCAGCTTTTATGAGGGCGGGCTTGCCCTTGGGGCCAGCCATGAAAGGACTATTTTTTACCTTATGCTTCCGGCAGCAAAATCAGGGATAATGACTTCAATTGTTTTGGGAACAGGAAGAGCTATAGGAGAAACCATGGCAGTTATTATGGTTGCAGGAAATCAGGCAAGAATGCCTGACGGATTGCTGAAGGGTGTAAGAACCCTTACAGCCAACATTATCATAGAAATGGGTTATGCTGCCCAGCTACACAGGGAGGCCCTGATTGCTACTGCTGTAGTTTTGTTTGTATTTATATTGATTATTAACCTGCTGCTGTCATTGCTTAAAAGGAGGGCCGACTGATGCAGTATGTCAACAAAGCATTAAAGGAAAGGCTTAAATCCTACAGAAAAAGACCGGTATCATTGCTTCTGTTTCTTCCGGTTATGATATCCGCTGCGATTACCATGGGTATTTTACTGCTTTTGACCGGTTATATCATAGTTAAGGGGATACCTAATATTAAGCCTGACCTGTTTTCGTGGGAATACAGTACAGCAAATGTATCCCTTATGCCGGCTTTGATTAATACCGTATTAATGATTGCTATTTCTCTGCTGATTTCGGTTCCTGTAGGAGCTTTATCGGCCGTATATCTGGTGGAATATGCAAAAAGCAATAGCAGGCTGGTAAGGATAATTAGAATTACAGCCGAGACCCTGTCGGGGATTCCATCAATTGTATATGGCCTGTTTGGAATGTTGTTTTTTGTAACCACTCTGGGATGGGGGATGTCGCTTTTGGCGGGAGCCTGCACCTTATCAATAATGATACTACCCCTTATTATGCGTACTGCAGAGGAAGCGCTGAAGGCCGTACCTGCTTCTTATCGTGAGGGCAGCTATGGACTGGGGGCAGGTAAGCTGAGGACCATATTTAAAATAGTTCTGCCATCTGCAATGCCAGGTATAATTGCAGGGATCATTCTGGCTATCGGAAGGATTGTGGGGGAGAGTGCGGCACTTATTTATACGGCAGGTACTGTGGCAAAAATACCTGAAGGCAAGGATTTTTTGCTGGATTCAACCCGAACTTTGTCGGTTCATATGTATGCTTTAAGCAGCGAAGGTCTGTATTTAAACCAGGCTTATGCAACAGCCGTAATATTGCTGTTGACTGTTCTTGCAATTAACAGCTTATCGGCTTATTTGGCAAAAAGACTGACAAAAAGCTAATCAGTACAGGTAAATGATTGGATCACTTAACAATAGAGCCATATGGTAGAAAGGATATGTATGGATAAAATTATTATAGAGAATCTGAACTTGTTTTATGGTGATTTTTGCGCTCTGAAAGGGATTAATATGACTATCAGGGCAAATGAAATAACAGCCTTTATCGGACCATCAGGCTGTGGTAAAACATCTCTTTTAAAAAGCATTAACAGGATGAATGATTTGATTGAGGGCTGCATAATAAACGGCAGAATTTTACTGGACGGCGAAAGCATCTATAGAGATGTTGACATTAATCTGCTGCGCAAACGGGTAGGTATGGTTTTTCAAAAGCCCAATCCTTTCCCCATGAGTGTCTATGATAATGTGGCATTTGGCCCCCGCACCCACGGAATACGTAGTAAGCTTAAGCTGGATGATTTGGTGGAAAAAGCCTTACGGCAGGCCGCCATATGGGATGAATTAAAGGATCGCCTGAAAAAGAGCGCACTTGAGCTGTCTGGAGGGCAGCAGCAGAGGCTTTGTATAGCCAGAGCCCTGGCCGTACAGCCGGAGGTGCTGCTGATGGATGAACCGACATCGGCTCTTGATCCTATCTCCACATTAAGAATTGAAGAACTTGCTGTGGACCTGAAAAAAGATTATACTATTATTATAGTAACCCATAATATGCAGCAGGCTGTTCGTATTGCGGATTCGGCCGCCTTCTTCCTGAACGGTGAACTGATTGAGTATTCCGGTGCTCAGGAGCTGTTTTCCATACCAAAGGATAAGCGCACTGAGGATTATATAACAGGGAGGTTTGGTTGATGAGAAGCAGATTTGATGAGCAGCTGAAGCTGCTGAAAACTCAGATGATACAGATGGGAGCCTTGTGTGAGACTGCTATATCAAATGCGACAAAAGCTCTGACAGACGGAGATATGGAGCTGGCGAAAAGGGCAATAGCGGCAGATGAGGACATTGACCAGAAGGAGAAGGATATTGAAAATATCTGTTTAAGACTTTTGCTTCAGCAGCAGCCTGTTGCGGGAGATTTGCGCCAGATATCATCTGCCCTTAAGATGATTACGGATATGGAGCGGATAGGAGATCAGGCTGCAGACATTGCCGAGATAACTATGCTGGCCAATATAAAGACAACAAATAATACCAACCATATTACAGAGATGGCAAAGGCTACTATCAAAATGGTTACCGACAGTATAGACGCCTATGTAAGACAGGATCTGAGGCTTGCCAGGGCGGTAATTGAATATGATGATCATGTAGATAATTTGTTTGATATGGTTAAGCTTGATATGATCAGACTGATTAATGAGGACGCAGACAATGGTGAATATGCCATTGACATGATGATGATTGCCAAATATTTTGAGCGAATTGGGGATCATGCCACAAATATAGCCGAATGGGTGGAGTTTTCCATCACCGGCAGGCATAAAGGTGAGGTTGAAAATGATCTATTGTGTGGAGGATGACAGAAGTATTCGGGAACTTATCATATATGCTTTAAAATCCAATGGCTTTGATGCTATTGGCTTCGGTGAGGGCAAGCCCTTTTTTGCGGCACTGGATGAAAGGCTGCCAGATTTGGTCCTGCTGGATATCATGCTGCCGGGAGAGGATGGAATAGAGATACTCAGGCAGCTGAAGGCATCGGCAAAGACAAAGCATATTCCGGTAATTATGCTAACAGCCAAAAGCGCTGAGTATGACAAGGTTCTGGGACTGGATTCCGGAGCGGATGATTATATTACCAAGCCTTTTGGTATCATGGAGCTATTGTCCCGCATCAGGGCAGTATTACGAAGGGCAGGCCAGGCTAATGCATCGTCCGAATTGAAGGCCGGTCGGTTAATTATGAATGTCGACAGGCATCTTGTTCTGGTCGACGGAAAAGAGGTCACTCTTACACTCAAGGAATTTGAGCTTTTGAAATATCTGATTCAAAATGCGGGAATCGTGCTGACCAGGGATAAGCTGCTGGAGAAGGTATGGGGTTATGAATATGAAGGAGAAACCCGTACTGTGGACGTGCATATCCGTACCCTGCGGCACAAGCTTGGAGAGGCAGGAGGCATTATTGAAACCGTAAGAGGGGTCGGCTACCGGATCGGAGGAAATACATGAAAAAGCGTATTTACAAAAGTATGCTGTTGCTTGCTCTTATAACCATTTTTTTCACTTCTTTATTAATTACCGCTGTCATCTATCGGGAATTCTATCATCAGATGCAACAGGGAATCAGAAATGAAGCCAATTTTATCTCTTACAGCTACAATCTAATCGGGCAGGAGGTCTTCAGTGTTCTTAAGGAACAGGAAAACACCAGCAGGATTACCTGGATAGCTGCTGATGGTACAGTCCTGTTTGACAGCAAATCTGATGCCGGTAAGATGGAAAACCACAGCAACAGGCCGGAGGTGGCCGAAGCATTGGCAAAGGGCTATGCAGAAGCGATACACCTGTCGGAAACTCTGGGCAGCCAGACCTTCTACCGGGCAGTCAGGCTGGATGATGGTACAGTACTGAGGGTGTCGGCCACAACCGACAGTGTCTTCAAAACAGTTTTAAGCTTTATTCCATTTCTAGGCTTAATAACACTGCTGGTAATTTTACTGACTATGAACATTGCCAATCTGCTGACTAAAAAAATCATTTATCCTTTGAATAATCTGGATTTGGAAAATCCCCTGTCCAATGATGTATATGATGAACTGGCTCCCTTGCTGGCGCGAATGGCAAAGCAGAATGAACAGATAGAAAGCCAGGTAAAAAGGCTTAAGGAGAAGCAGGAGGAATTTAATGCGATTACCGAAAATATCAGGGAAGGAATCATACTATTAAACAATAAGGGTATGGTGCTGTTTATCAATAAAAGCGCAGCCGGTATTTTTAATATCAGCAGCCAGGACGTGGCAGGCAAGCACATTCTGACTCTGGAGCGCAGTATCCTTCTCCAGAAGGCATTTGAATCGGTCATGACCGGGCATATCTTTGAGGACAGATTTGCAATAGCTGAGAATTCCTATAATCTGCTGGCTAGCCCGGTTAAGGATGACAGTAATGTAAAAGGGGTCATTTTATTTATTATGGATGTGACCGAGAAGCAGTCTGCAGAAAAAATGCGCCGTGAATTTACCGCTAATGTGTCCCACGAGCTGAAAACTCCCCTCACATCTATATCCGGTTATGCCGAGCTTATGAAAAGCGGTATGGTACAGCCGGAGGATATGGCAGAATTTGCAGGCCGAATATACAATGAGGCAAGGCACCTTATAAACCTTATTGATGATGTGATACGAATTTCCAGACTGGATGAGAAGAATGTAAATATGCCTTTTGAAGAGATAGACTTGCTTGAGCTGGCTAAGGAAACGGCAGGCCGGCTATCCTCCCTTGCTGAGCAAAGGAGTATCAGGCTGTCGGTAAACGGAGAGAGCGCTTATATTTCCGGAGTAAGGCAGATTTTGGAGGAAATGATCTATAACCTTTGTGATAATGCGATTAAATATAATTACGAGAATGGTAAGGTTGATGTAACAGTAAAGAAAGACTCGGATAACGTAATTTTGACTGTTTCCGACAATGGCTTTGGAATACCCAGAGAGCACCAGAGCCGGGTATTTGAGCGCTTTTACAGAATTGACAAGTCCCATTCAAGGGAAACAGGAGGTACCGGTCTGGGACTTAGTATCGTAAAGCACAGTGCCGAATACCATAATGCGAAGCTAAAGCTTATAAGCAAGCCCGGCGAGGGCACGACAATTATGGTAATCTTTAAGGCGGCCAAAAAAGCGGACACAGCTGATGAATCATAAATTTTCATGCATATAAGAGTATAATAGAACAAAAACATCTTCCAGGTGAAAATGGGGTATAGGATACCCTTCATTATTTTCATCTGGAAGGTGTTTTTATTACTAGCTATGGATAAAATTAAATCTTTAGGATTAAATAACCACTTGACAAAATTGGCTGTTTTATATTAAATATTAATAGACCGACGGTCGGTCGGTGACCACTGCTTCTTTAGAATGGCATAAAGAGAGAGCTTACTATATGACCAGAGGAAAGAAATATGCTTAATTTTGAGGTGATTATATGAGAGTTTCAAAGGAACATGACGAAAGAAGAAACGAAATATTGGATACGGCAGCGGAGCTATTTGAAGCAAAAGGGTACAATAAGACAACTATAAATGATATCCTCAACAAAATTGGTATCGCAAAGGGAACCTTCTACTATTACTTTAAATCAAAGGAAGAGGTATTGGATGCTATAATAGAACGGCTTAATGAAGGTGCTTTGATACGGGCGAAGCTTATAAAAGAAAGAAGTGATTTAAGCCCGATTGAGAAGATCCTGCAGCTGATACTTGCCCTCAGGATGGAAGAGCCAAAAAGCGGAGTAATGGATGAGCTTCACAATCCGGAAAATGCTCTGATGCATCAGAAGACCTTAACTGGAATAGTAAATGGACTGACTCCTATTTTGACGGATATTGTTGATGAAGGGATTCAGGCAGGTGTTTTTTCAACACCTTATCCAAAGGAGACAATTCAGATTATGCTTACGGCAGCACTGACATTGACTGATGAAGGTATCTTTAGTTTGACAGATGAAGAGAAGCAAAGGCTTTTGCAGGCTATAATATATTCTCTTGAGACCTTGCTGGGAGCTAAGCCTGGCAGCTTTGAGCCTGTACTTATGGCCCTGCTCGGATAATGGATTAGGGATGGAGTTTGGCATGAAGGCAAATGATGCATTTAGAAAATTTCTGTTAATATGGGTCGGACAGTTTGTAGCCAGTATAGGAAGCGGGCTGACAGCATTTGCTTTATCGGTGTATGTGTTCCGGATAACAAACAGTGCAAGTGCGGTATCGCTTACCATATTGCTGGCATTTCTTCCTACGATACTTTTAAACCCTTTGGGTGGTGTGCTTGCAGACCGCTTTGATCGCAGACTTATGATGATTTGCGGGGATTTATTTTCAGCATTTGGCCTGCTGTATATGCTGATTTACTACTGTATGGAAAGCTTGGGGTTATTTCAGATTTACATAGGAGTAACCATTAGCGGAATCTTTGTTGCGCTTCTTGATCCTGCATACAAGGCCACTGTTTCGGATTTGCTGAACAAGGATGACTACGCCAGGGCCAGCGGTATGATGCAGCTGGCGGCTTCGGCCAAGTATTTGCTTTCTCCTTTTATAGGAGGCTTGCTGATGACTGTGACCGATATCGGGACGGTTCTGATTATAGATATATCCACTCTTGCTCTTACTATAACAATAGTAGCTTGTATCAGAAAAAGAATAGCTTCAGGAATTAGGCAAAGAACGAGGATACAGCTTTTTAAGGATTTGAAGGAGGGATGGAAGGCCGTAGCCTGTGATAGAGGGGTATTAGCACTGGTTGCCCTAATTTCTGTGGCTACCTTTTATCTGGGACTTTTGCAGACACTTATCTCTCCCATGGTACTTTCCTTTTCGGATTCAAAGGCGCTTGGCATGATTGAGTCCGTCAGCGCAATCGGTATGCTGCTGGGAAGTGCTGTAATAGGAATCTTGCCGGTAAAGAGATATGTAAGGGCTCTGGCCGGTGGCTTTTGTATCGCAGGAATTTCAATTGCATTCTTTGGAATATCAACTAGCATTATTATAATCACGGCAGCAGGAGTCCTGTTCTTTTGTACATTGCCCTATATAAACACAAGCGCCGATGTGATGATAAGATGCAAGATTTCTGCCGAGCTGCAGGGAAGGGCCTGGGGACTAATCAGTATATTATCCCAGCTGGGATATGTCCTGGCCTATGCATCCGCAGGGCTTTTAGCTGATAAGATTTTTAATCCCCTGTTACTTGAGGGAGGATGGCTGGCCGGGACTATTGGCAAGCTTATTGGAGTAGGGCCAGGCAGAGGGATTGGCTTTATGTTTATATTATCAGGTTTGTCTGTTATAATTCTGGGATTAGTTATATGGAGGTCGAAAACCATCAAATCGATGGAGCATGTGGCTAAAACCGGTTAACGATGTTTTGAAGCAAATATTACATTGAGCCAAATAAATTGATATCAGTTCAGTTGCATAATTACAAGATTATTGAAAATACAAGCTTGGGATTGATGTTTTTTGTATCACATAGATTGTGTTTTTCAGGATTGGATAAGGGTGAACATATGACAGGGACAATGATAAAAAAGGATTTTGCACGGAACAAGGCAATTAATATTATTCAGTGGTTCTTTATAATTTTATCAGCCTTCCTGATGGCTTCAGGAGCTATGGTAATAAATAAGTCGTTTGCCTCAATAAATAAGCTATTTGCCATAGCTAGGCCCCCTCATTTCATGCAGATGCATACCGGTGATATCAATCAGGCGGAGATAGAATCATTCGCAAAAAGCCTGGATTATGTAACGCAGTGGCAGATTTCTGAGATGCTTAACATGGATGGAGCCAGTATCGGCTTTGTAAAGGCAAGAGGCGATATTACGGAGCGCATTAATCTGTCCGACAGTATGATGGATAACGGTTTTGTAACTCAGAATAAGCATTTTGATTATCTGCTTAACCTTAATAACGAGATAATCAGCATATCCGACGGTGAGATAGCAGTTCCTGTCAAGTACATGAAAAGCTACGGGCTGGAGCTTGGGGATCGGGTAATAATATCTGAGGGCAACTTATATATGGAGTTTGTCATTACAGATTTTGTCCGGGATGCACAAATGGCCTCTTCCCTTGCTTCCTCCACAAGATTTATGGTGAGTGTATCTGATTACATAAGGCTAAAGGATAATATCGGCAGACTTGAATATCTGATAGAGTTCATGCTAACAGGTACAGATATGATAGACAGCTTCAGCAGAGAATACAGAAAGGCAGGGTTGCCGGACAATGGCACTGCGGTTACCTATCCCCTTTTTGTGATGGTAAATGCCCTGGGTGAAGGAATAAAAGCAATTATTTTTGTACTGGTAAGTCTGCTTCTAATATTTATTTCCGTGATTAATCTGCGTTTTACCATATTGACAGGTATAGAGGACGATATTAAGGAAATCGGCACACTTAAGGCGCTTGGCATTAGCCATAAGGAAATCCGGAAATTGTATATGACCAAGTATAAAATCCTTTCTTTAAGCGGCTGTTGCTTAGCCTGCCTTGTAGCCATTTTATGCAGCGGACTGTTTTTGACGGATATGGAGCTTAATTACGGCAAGCAGGAGTTAAGCCTGCACGATTTGGTCATCCCGCTTGTGGCGGTGGCGCTGGTGCATTTGATAATAATGTATTTTTGCCGGAGGTTATTTAAAAGGATAAGGAATATTACAGTGGTTCAGGCTTTGATTGCCCAGGATGCTTCAGGCAGAAAAATAAGAAAGAAAAAGGCATTCGGACTTAAGCTGCTTAGGATAGAAAGGAATACTGCAATTCCCATGAATCTGTTTCTGGGCATACGGGAGCTAATTATTAATTCAGGAGCATGGCTTTTACTGCTGCTGGTATATGCCCTAGCGATTTGTATCATGAACATACCTGCCAATTTAAACAACACTCTCCGCTCGCCCGGATTTGCAGCATATATGGGTTCATCTGTCAGTGATATCAGAATAGATCTTCAGCTGGTGGATGATATTAACAGGAAGCATGATGAAATTATAAGGCGGCTTATAGCGGATGAGGAGATAAAAGGCTTTTCGGATTATGCCATGTGCCGTTATAAAATGCTGGCAGAGGATCGTGTAGAAGAAATTCTGATTGAGTGCGGTGATTATACGGACTTTGACATATCCTTTCTTGAAGGCAGAGCGCCAATAAAGCAGGGGGAGATAGCTCTTTCGGTGATGAATGCCAGGAAGCTTTCGCTCGGGCTTGGGGACCGTATACACCTTATGCTGGAGAATGGGGAGGAGAGCCTGCAGGTATCCGGCATATATCAGGATGTAACCAATGGCGGTTATACTGCTAAAATGATATATCCCTATAATAGCAAGGATGTAGTCAAATATACATACTTTATTGATTTGAAGGAAGGAATCCCTGTTGAGGATAAGGCTGATGAATATGCCAAGGTGTTTTCTTTTGCCAAGGTGATTCCTATGGAGGATTTTCTGGTACAGACCTTTGATATAGTGCTGGAGCCTTTAGGCCAGGTTGCCTTTGTGGCCAATATAGTGGCGGTATTTATCAGCCTGCTGATAACGGTATTATTCCTTAAATTGAATATCACGCGAAGCTGCAGTCAGATAGCAAATATGAAGGCTATGGGATTTTCAAATATGGATATCCGCTTGCAATATCTGTTCAAGACCGGCATAACGACATTGGCAGGAATACTGCTTGGCATCGTTTTATCAGATAATCTGGGAGAAGCAATGATGGGCGGGCTTATATCAGCAGCCGGCTTCGGCCTTAGCATAATTGATTTTACTATACAGCCTGTTCAGGTGTTCCTTCTGCATCCATTTATGATAAGCTGCACAGCGATACTTGCTGCATGGGACTGCAGTAAGGTGGTAAGGCAATTTAATATTGTAAATTTGATACGTGAATGAAAGCAGGAAATAGAATGAGTTATAGCAGAATTGGATAATGAGAAGCTAGTATGAAGAAATAATAATACAGGAGGAAGCTCTGTAAATGGAAGCAATATTGGAGGCAAAGGGTCTTTGTAAGGATTATGAAGTCGGAAGAGATGATAAAATCAGAGTCCTTAGGGATGTTGATTTGAAGGTGAAAAAGGGCGAGTTTGTTGCCATTATGGGGCAGTCGGGCTCAGGCAAATCCACCCTGCTTTATAATATCAGCGGGATGGATCAGAAATCGTCAGGTAAGGTTTATTTTGACGGCAAGGACATTTCCGATTTAAGCGATAAGGAAATGAGCAGGATAAGGCTAACAAAGATGGGCTTTGTATTTCAGCATTCCCATCTTCTGAAGAATATGAGCATCAGGGATAATATTATACTACCGGCCTTTAAGGCGTCAAAAAAGCCAAAAGCAGAGCTGTCAAAGGATGCGGATGAGCTTATGATTAAGCTGGGAATTGACAGGGTAGGTAGCCACGATATTACAAAGGTATCAGGTGGACAGCTGCAGCGGGCTGCCATTTGCCGGGCTTTGATTAATCATCCTGTAATTCTCTTTTGTGACGAACCGACAGGGGCACTTAACTCATCCGCAAGCATAGAGGTAATGAATATTCTAAATGCAGTTAATAAGGAAGGAACTGCAATTTTGCTGGTCACCCACGATGTCAAAGTGGCTGCCAGAGCAGACAGGGTCATATTCCTTAAGGATGGCAGAATAGAGGCAGAGCTGTCACTTGGCAAATACAATCCCAATATCGATAACTCACATAGGGAGGAGATCCTTCTTAACTGGCTGTCAAGGAGAGGCTTTTAGGAAGAATATATAATTCATACGGCCGGTCCTATATACAATTCTGCTAATGCCAATGAATGCTAGCAGCTTTTAAGAACTTCAATATATTAATTCTCTTTTGCTTGCACTTGAAAACAAGTGTGAGAGTATAGCCTTTCAGATACCGATCCGTCAAGAATATTGTTTTGCAGTACAATTTTTTCAAGTGGAAAAGAGGATGGAAAGGATGTATTTAAAATAGCTCTGCCCTTCTTTAATATAAGTGATATGGAGCTGACGCAAAAGGGAGAGGAGCTAACCCTGGTTATAAAAAATGAAAGAAGAAGCTTTATTCTGCCTGATAAATTAAGGAGTAAGCAAGTTCAAAAGGCCAGGTATGAAGACGGAATGTTGAAGCTATTATTTGAAAGCTAGTATTTGTAGGTGTTATTTTCAGTTTTTTTATTATTTTAAAGAAAGTATTTTGATTGAAAATATCGAATAATCATGCTATAATACAAATAACAGAATATGTTAATGCCGAAATATTAGCAATGAGGCGCCATTTATGAATTACAGCAGGCGCCTTTAGTGATTTTATCTAATTTCTCCATGTTTATATTTATTTACCAATAATATAAAAACAAATGTTAAAAATATAACAAAGAAGTATAATTTACCTGAAATTAATCCTATATAATACGGTGCTAAGTGAAGCTAAAAGGTTGTATTACAGGCTTTATTGTCAGATACTTAAAAAAATTTAAATTGGAGTTATTGAAGACTAACTAACAATATGATACAATTTTACTGTTCTAGACAGCATGCTTTTACAAATCAACTTATTTATATAAATAATAATACATGGGGAAGGGTTATATGAGAAGAATCAGCACCAAGATTATTGCTTTATTAGGTTTGATGGCATTTTTTATCTGTTTTGGTTTAGGTATGGTTAGTTTTTACACATCAAAAAATTCTTTGGTGGGAATTCTTGAGGAAACCATGCCTAAGGTTGCTGAGGAAGCTGCCATAACCATAGAAGACGGAATACAAAATCAGCTTAATACACTGAATATTATAGCTTCCTTAGAAATAATGAGCGTGCTGGATGAGTCTGATGCGGATTATACAAAGGTATTGAAGTTTATATCTGATGAGGTAACCAGAGCAGGACATAAGCAGATGATTCTGGTGGACAAGAATGGAAAGGCTTTGTTTGATAATGGCACCATGGATGATCTCAGTAACAATTCTATTGTTAAGGATGCTCTGTCGGGAAAAGAAATTGTAACAGAGCCCGCACTGGATAATAAAAGCTCGGGAATTATCATGATATATGCTGTTCCTGTAAAAATAGAAGGAAAAATATCTGGTGCTTTACTGGCAGTAAGGGACGGTATGGAGCTGAGCGATTTCGCCGGAAGAATTAAGTTTGGCGAGACAGGAGACGCATTTATCATAAACAGTCTGGGAAAAACAATAGCCCATTCAGATAAGGATATATTGCTGAATGTGTTGGATGCTGCCAAATCAAGACGTTCTTCCTTATCTGATGATATCAATGCTGTCGACTTGATATCATCAGCAACTGTAGCGGACGATTCAGCGGATGCAGTTTCCTCTCCAACAGTAGATGCTGATGCAAAACAAGCCGACGGTGAGGGTTCTTTAGCTAAAGAAATAGGATTTGAAGGCTTTTCGGAAGTACAAAGGCAGATGACGGAAGGTGTAACTGGCTTTAGTGAATATAAATACCATGGGACCTCCAAGGTATTGGGGTTTGCGCCCTTAGAAAAATACGGCTGGTCGATTGCTGTTTCGGCTGACAGGAGCGAGATGCTGTCAGGAATGAATACTCTCGGGATTAATTTTCTTGTTATATCGCTCTTGTTTTTACTGGCAGGTCTTGTAGTAGCATATGTTATAGGTAAAGGTATATCTACACCAATAGTACGCTTATCGCACGAAGGCTATATAATTAGCCAGGGTGATTTTTCCAATGCAATAGAGGATAAATACTCAAGACGCCAGGATGAAATAGGAGAACTGGCCAGATCCTTTAACAGTATAAATGCAAATGTAGCAAAGATTATTCGCAATGTTATTGAAGAAGCTAATGGTGTAAACAAGGCAATAAAAAATGTTGATGAAAACATGTTCTCACTGACTTCTGAAATAAATGAGATGTCTGAGATAATAGAGAGATTGGCCTTGAAAATGGAAGAGAACTCCTCCTCGGCAGAGGAAATGAGCGCCACATCAAATGAAATTGAAGGAGCCATCGATTCAATATCCAACGAGACGCAGCATAATGCCGTAACGGCAAGCGAAGTAAGCAAGAGAGCTGCTTCTCTTTAGGAAACAGCTATTGATTCGCAGCATAAGGCACAGGAAATTCTAATGGATGTAGCAGTAAGGTTGAGGGATGCTATTGAGCAGTCAAGAGCCGTTGAAAAAATACAGGTCTTGTCTGATGCTATTTTGACCATATCCTCAAAAACAAATCTGCTGGCACTGAATGCAGCAATTGAAGCCTCAAGTGCAGGAAATGCAGGCTCCGGATTTACAGTTGTGGCGGAAGAAATAAAAAAGCTGGCCGAAAAGTCAAAGCAGACGGTAAATGAAATCAAGGATGTAACAAAAGCGATAATAGAATCTGTACATATACTCTCAGAGAGTGCCGAACAGGTGCTTGGCTTTATAGAAACTAAGGTAGTTAAGGACTACGATATGCTGGTAGAAACAGGAGAACTGTATGATAATGATGCCAGGCTGCTGAACGAAATGGTTACAAATCTAAGCGCCACTACTGAAGAATTGTATGCATCTATTGAGAACATGTCACAGGCTATTGAGCATGTCGCGGCTGCTTCGGAGAAGGGTGCTGCAGAAACCTCGGAGCTTGCTTCTAATGCTTCAGACATAGTCAAGAGAACAGGCGAGGTTTTGAAAAAAACCAATGATGTCAGCAATAGCGTGGACAGATTGATTGAGCTTGTATCAGTATTTAAGGTATAAAAAAGGATTGTTAAAATATTTGATACTGCGCT
>Ga0134105_1001295_pt1 | contig 18940 bp, 16 predicted proteins | sample 16_3_2metaG_FD_94457 | JGI IMG/M metagenome (GOLD analysis project Ga0134105, IMG submission 94457) | Switchgrass degrading microbial communities from high solid loading bioreactors in New Hampshire, USA - 16_60_3.3_214_A3 metaG | ecosystem: Engineered > Bioreactor > Semi-continuous > Anaerobic... | reverse complement strand
TTATCTAAATGAATGCAAATATTCTGTAATTAGTTATACATTTAATTATTCTATGCAGTTCCAAAACTTATATAATGTCATAATACTACTGGCATACAAAAATTTAACTGCATGGATAAAACCATTGACAAAATAGTAAATAGGAATTACAATAATCATTGTCATTTATGCGGATGTGGCGGAATTGGCAGACGCGCTAGATTTAGGATCTAGTGGTAACCCCGTGCAGGTTCGATTCCTGTCATCCGCACCAGATTAAAAGGGCTTTTGGATATAATCCTTAAGCCTTTTCCTTTCAAAAAGAGGAATAAATGTCCTCATTGGTTGATTGTCTCAAAGCTTAAAAAATTGCGTTACGAAGTGCTAAACTTATACATTTCAAGTTTTCGCTTTAAAATTTCATGCGATATTTTAGAATTTATACTATAATTATATTTATATGGATAATATATAACTAATCAGGAAGTGATACTAGTGAGCAAGAGATTGATTAAAATTGTTGCGCTTCTCACTGCTTTAGCATTTATCTTAACTTCAGTTATTAGTATAGGGTATTCTATATTTAACTGGGCTAGATAATTTTGTGAAATTATACAAGTTTAAACAGAGCAACAAATCAAAATGTGCTTAATATGGAAATTTATCCTTAAAATTAAAATATTATAAAAATTAATAAAAAATTAAAAAAATAATGACAAATATATTAAAAAGCGGTTATAATTTTAATAAGGATTCATTAGGGGTGTGGGGTTTGCTGGATTACTTCAGGAATATGAATTTTAAAGACATAGTTTTTAACATATTGAATTTCATAGGTATAGGAAGTCCTGTTGATGTTATAAGAGCTGTTATCGATATTGGAATTGTCTCTTATTTCATATATAAAATATTCGTGCTGATTCGCGAAACAAGGGCTATCCAGTTAATTAAAGGTGTAATTGCCATATTGATTGCCAGCTATTTAAGCAAATGGCTTGGTTTGCGCACTATTGATTTTATATTGTCAAATTCACTTCAATTGATAGGATTTACGGTAATTGTGCTTTTCCAGCCCGAACTCAGAAGAGGACTTGAACAGATAGGAAGAAGCAAATTCAGTGATATATTCAGCTTTGATGAAAGCAGCAATATTCAGACTACTGCTTTGATTGAAGAAGTTGTGCGTGCAGTAGTAGAGTTGTCAAAAACTTACACCGGAGCGTTAATTGTTTTTGAAAGAAATACGAAAATAGGTGAAATAATCGACAAGGGAATAAAGCTAGACTCTAGCCTGACTGCAGAATTGCTGCTTAATATATTTACGCCGAATACACCACTTCATGACGGAGCTGTTGTTATAGGCGATAATCGTATAAAAGCTGCATCCTGTATTTTACCCCTTACTGACAATCCAAATCTGAGCAAAGAGCTTGGAACAAGGCACAGGGCAGCACTTGGCATCACCGAAATATCAGATTCATTTGCAGTGGTCGTATCAGAAGAGACAGGAAAGATTTCCGTAGCGTTAAACGGAGGATTAACAAGGAACTTAACTCCCGATACACTTAGAAAAGCTTTAAATAAAAATTTGCTTACAAAAAACGATGAAAATAAAAAGAGAGGTCTGTGGAAGGTGAAGTCCAAGTGAATGAATTGATAAAAAAAGATATTACAATGAAAATAATATCTATTATTTTTGCTGTTATCCTATGGTTTGTTGCACTTGGAAATGTTAATCCTATAACAACCATGAATATCAGCGTGCCTCTGAAAGTGCTCAATTCAAACATGCTGGCAGAAAAAGGCATAGGCATAAAGGGCAATAACATACCCAGTGATATAACAATCACTATATCCGGACGCAGGAAGCAGATACGTGATGTCAGCAGCAAGGATTTTGAGGCATCTATTGATCTGGCTGATATTAATGAGGTAGGAGTTAAGGAAATTCCGATAACTCTTAAAAAGAATAAAGATGGTATAAGAGTAAAAAATACAGATAAATTGGTTTTGAGATTAGAATTTGAAAAAATCAGTTCTAAATTTTTTAATGTTGAGGTTAAGACAGAAGGTAACATAAAAGAAGGTTACATAATTATAGGAAAGTCGGCTTCACCTGATGTGATCGCGTTGTCAGGACTTGAATCTACTATTAATTCAGTTGCATCAATAGTAGTTTTTGTTGATATTACCAATCTTGACAGGGATCTGATTGTGAGGAAAGACTGTAAAGTGCTTGATTCAAATGGAGAAGATATTAGTGAGTTCAGCGGTAAATACAATGTTGATGTAAGTCTCCAGGTAGCTAAGCAAGTTCCTGTACTGCCATTGCTAAATAACTCTTCTTCGGACGGCAGTATTGTTAAGGCAAGTTCCGTCAATCCAAACAAGGTATATATTACAGGCTCATTTGATTTAATTTCTCAGATCAATGAACTATATACCCAGGCAATAGATATTTCGAACATTAATGATACAACTACTTTGACTGTTCCGATAGTACTGCCGGAAGGGGTAAGCCTGTATAATTCTCCTCAGGAAGCACAGGTAAGTGTGACTGTTGAAAAAGCCGGAACGAGAGAAATAACCATAGATAGAAGTATAATAAGCATTAAAAGCAATAATAATACCAGTGGATATAAGATAGAAATTACAACACCTTCAGTCGTTGCAAAATTAAAAGGTATGGTTTCAGTTCTTAACCAGATTGATCCGCAATCATTGGCACCTGTTATTGATGTTACAAATATGACAGAGGGTACACATACGGTCCCGCTGAATCTAACACTTCCGGATGGTGTAAGTTTAGTGGAGGATTCATTTGCCGATGTAAAGATTACTAAGGTTGAAGACGTCAATACAGGAACTGCTCCTGCTGAAACGGGTGAGCAGGTACAACCGGCTGAGCAGACACCGGATCAGGAGTAAAGATTTGTAAAATTGCTTGTATACTTTATTAAGCGAAGTTATAATTAGATTTGATATGTATTTGTTTAAGTCTTTGTGAGAAAATATATAATTTTATGGGGGAATATACAAAATGAGCAGACTTTTTGGTACAGATGGAGTTCGAGGAGTAGCAAACAAGGAGCTTGATGCAGATCTAGCATATAAATTAGGTAAAGCAGGAGCTTATGTATTAACATCGGAAGCTAAACATACTCCAAGAATAGTAGTAGGAATGGATACCAGAATATCAGGCGATATGCTGGAATCTGCGCTTGTTGCCGGAATTTGCTCTGTAGGAGCTGAAGCATTATGTGTCGGAATTATTCCTACTCCGGCTGTCGCATATCTTACAAGATACTACAAAGCGGATGCAGGTGTGGTTATTTCAGCGTCGCATAATTCATATGAATTTAACGGAATCAAGTTCTTTAACAATAAAGGATATAAATTGCAGGATGAAGTTGAAGACAAAATAGAGGAAATAATAAAAAATGATTCATGGGATTTATTGCCCAAACCCACTGGAAGTGAAGTGGGTAAGAAAATTATAATGGAAAATGCCGTTGAAGATTATGTGGCGTTTGTTAAAGGAACCATTGATTGCGATTTGAAAGGCATGAAAATTGCGGTTGACTGCGCAAATGGTGCCGCATACCAGGCCGCCCCTCTGGCATTGTTTGAACTGGGAGCTGAAGTAAGTGTAATCAATAATGAACCTGACGGTATAAATATTAACCATAATTGTGGTTCCACGCATCTGGAAGGGCTTAAAAAGTATGTAGCGGAATCAGGAGCCGATATAGGAATTGCTTTTGACGGAGACGCAGACAGAATGCTTGCTGTTGATGAAAAGGGCAACGAAATAGACGGTGATAAGATAATGGCTATTATCGGCAAGCAGCTTAAAAGCAAAGGCCGTCTGCCAAAAGATACGATTGTGGCGACGGTAATGAGCAATCTTGGATTAAGCGTTATGGCAAAAAAAGAAGGTCTTAATATTGTGAAAACAAAAGTCGGTGACAGATACGTGCTCGAAGAAATGCTGGATAAAGGCTATATGCTTGGAGGCGAACAGTCAGGACACATAATTTTGCTTGAGCATAATACCACCGGAGACGGGCTTCTGACAGCGTTGCATTTGTTACAGACGATGAAAAAGACCGGCAGCAAAGCTTCGGAACTGGCATCCATAATGGAAGTTTATCCTCAGGTACTTATAAATGCAAAAGTGTCGAATGAGAATAAACACAAGTATATGGAGGACGAGGTTGTTGCCAGAATGTGCTCTGAACTTGAAAATGAATTTAACGGTGAGGGACGAGTGCTTATCAGGCCTTCAGGGACAGAACCTTTGGTAAGGGTTATGATAGAAGGTAAAGACAAAGATTACATAACTGCCAGAGCCAAAGAACTGGCAAAAGTAATTGAAGAAAGATTGGGATAATAATAAATCAAAGGCAATAGATTTGGGAAATATTTAATCTCAAAAATCTTTTGCCTTTTAATTTTATATTTTTTGAAAAAGCGCATTTATAGGGACAAAACGATTTTTTGTAATAAAATGGTACACAATTCATCAAATTCTATTTGACAATATAAGGTTTATAAGCATATACTATTAGTAAAATAACAAATGGAGGTGATAATAGAAGGACAGGATTATAGTAATGGTTTGATGGATATAATTTCAGGTTATATCATCAAATGCACAAAAAGCGCCAGGACAGAGTAAAAACATACTCTGTTGACGAGGAGAAGGAGGCTAATTTGTTAGTGGCTTATAGTTAAGCGCAAACTAAGATAAGCGTTTAAGAAGCAAACCGCGATTAACCTATAAACCATTAACCAAATTAGGTTATCGAAATATTCGGCGGAAACCTTCCGGTCGGCCACGATCGACAGGGCTCTATAAAAACTACAGGCGACTGTAGAACAAAAGGAGTCTGAGTGGCTAATCCTGTTATCAAATCTGATTAAATCTTTAATTTCTCTTTCATACAATTGAATATTGTCAAATGTTAAATGTACAAGAATTATAAGCTCTATAAGCATAATTTGCCGTGTTTTATGCTTTTATGCAAGTATGCATTTCAAAGCTTAAGAGTTATCAATCAGAATGTTTAGAAATTTAGATAATCCTTAAGTTTTAGCTGCGGTATTATTGTGTCAAAATGGTACTGCCGGTGTGGATTTATGTTGATTTTATAGTACTTGCAGATAGTTTTACATACTTAAGGATATATTGAGATATGTTTTTTGATATTAAATTAAGTGAGGTAGTCAATTCAATTTTGGTAAAAAGGAGATAAGATTATGTGTGGAATAGTTGGTTACATTGGTGAAAAGGACGCTGTACCTGTTTTAACAGACGGATTAAAAAAACTTGAATATAGAGGTTATGATTCAGCCGGAGTAGCTGTATTAAATGATGATGCAATAAAAGTAGTAAAGTCTAAAGGACGTCTTGCAGTATTAGAAGATAAAGTTAAAAAAGAGGGATTAAGCAGCCATATAGGCATAGGTCATACAAGATGGGCTACTCATGGGGCTCCGAATGATATCAATTCCCATCCCCATTTGAGCCAGTCGGGCAAAATAGCGGTGGTTCATAACGGTATAATAGAAAACTACATGATGTTAAAGGAATTTCTTGAGTCAAAAGGTTATAAATTCGTTTCAGAAACTGACACTGAAGTAATAGCCCATCTTATAGAATATCACTATAAAGGGAGTCTTTTGGATGCGGTTATTGAGACTATTGAGGAACTTGACGGTTCATATGCTTTAGGCGTTATATGTGCTGATTGTGACAGTCAGTTTGTGGCTGCCAGAAAGGACAGTCCGCTGATTGTAGGGCTCGGCAAAAATGAAAACTATATAGCTTCTGATATACCTGCAATACTTGAATATACAAGGGATATATATATCCTGGAAGATAAAGAGATAGCAGTACTGGATAAGGATAATGTAAAAGTTTATAATGCTGTAGGTAAGGAAATAAAGAAAGAAGTTTTTCATGTAAATTGGGATGTGACTGCGGCAGAGAAATCCGGATATGAGCACTTCATGATGAAAGAAATGTGCGAAGAGCCTAAAGTTGTCAGGGATACTATCAATTCAAGAATAAAGGACGGAAAAATAGAATTGGACGGTATTAGTATAACCGCTGATGACCTTAATGATATAGAAAAAATATTCATAGTTGCTTGCGGAACAGCTTATCATGCAGGTGTTGTAGGTAAATATATTATAGAAAAAATGGCAAGGATACCTGTTGAGGTTGATCTTGCATCTGAGTTCAGATATCGTGATCCGTTGATAAATGAAAAGAATTTAGTGATAATTATAAGCCAGTCCGGTGAAACTCTGGATACATTAATGGCTTTGAAAGAATCAAAGAAAAGAGGGGCAAGGGTTCTGTCAATTGTAAACGTTGTAGGAAGCTCAATTGCCAGAGAGTCCAATGATGTATTATATACCTGGGCAGGCCCGGAAATAGCGGTTGCATCTACAAAGGCATACAACACCCAATTGGCGGCTCTATATCTTATCGCGCTGGATTTCGCATATAAGAAAGGTACCATATCTGAAGAAGAGTATTTAAGGATAATATCAGAATTGAAAGAACTGCCGTCAGCTTTGGAAAAAGTGCTTGAAAATCGTGAGGACATTCAGAAATTTGCAGCTGAGCATTATGCTGCAAAGAGCATCTTCTTCATCGGAAGAGGCCTGGATTATGCGCTTTCTATGGAAGGTTCGCTTAAACTGAAAGAAATATCATATATTCATTCAGAAGCATATGCAGGCGGCGAATTGAAACACGGTACAATTGCCCTGATTGAGAAAGGTACGCTGGTTGTTTGTCCGATGACGCAGGAAAGCTTGATGGAGAAAATGATAAGCAATATAAAAGAAGTCAAAGCCAGAGGAGCAATTGTAATGGCTATTACGAATCAGAGCAACGTAAATGCAGCTGAGGTAGCGGATATAGTGGTAAAAATACCTGATATTAATCCGCTTTTGGCACCGATAGTGGCTATTACGCCGATGCAGCTGTTTGCGTACTATATGTCGGTAGCTAAGGGCTGCGACGTTGATAAGCCACGTAACCTGGCTAAGAGCGTAACTGTGGAGTAGGCAGGCATATGATTTTTATATAGTTGTATAATTCAAATAAAGTTGACTCCATTAAAATAAAGTTTGCTCCGTAAAAATAAAGTTCGTTCCAAAATCCCGTAGCAGATGCAGGAGAAATCTTCATTTGCTGCGGGGTTTGTTTTTGGAAGGTAAAAGGTATGTGGGACCAGATCTGAGATATTAGGTATAAGAAGTTTACTCATATTTCATTAACAAAGGGTAGAGAGAAGAGGATAATTATTGATTAATTACAAAATGCGAAAAGAGCTGAAACAGTCACATCAATATTAATTGGCCTTATTTGTTTACATAAAATAATACATTTAAATAACTGCCTCATATTCAATAATTAGCTTAAATGATGTAAAATAAAGTCGTAGTATTAACCGCTTTAGTGGTTTGCCACGGTTAGTATGAAGGCATGTAGAATTTGAAAGATAGAAAGAAATAATTAAATGTATTGTGTATTCTTAATTAATTTTGAAGGGTGGGCTTCTTTTATGAGAAAATCAAAGCTTTCAAATGTATGTCTGTATACTTCATCAGGAGTCATATTATTAAACGTACTTGCTGTTATTATGATGTTCATCATTACACCATCTAATTTGGCAAAAGTAATGTCGCGGTTGTATAGTCCATTAATGATTTTGTCTGTCATAATTCTTGCTGCCAGTATATTTTCACTGGTAAGAATATTGATATCGAAAGGGAAATTGAAAGGTATAGGTAAGTCAATTACTGCATTAGTGCTATCAGTAGTAATGTTTATTAGTGCATTTGCCCAGGGCTTGCTTGCTGAGATTGCAATTTCAGCAAACAGAGCAGTTGATAGTATTGCTTCTGAAACTGAACAGGAAAAATCATCTGATAATTTACCGAATTATGTAAAGAAGGATTTTGATACAGCAGCAGTTGCTAAATACAGGGACAAAAATAGTCCTGGCAACTATATTGCTGGTTTTATAGATAAAACAGGTGATTTAGTTATAGAACCTAAATTCAGAGATGCAAAAGATTTCTATGAGGGTCTTGCACCTGTAAAGTCAAAAGAAAATAAAAAATGGGGATATATTGATAAATCAGGTGAATTTGTTATTGAGCCTCAGTTTGATGATGCAGATGTTTTTTCTTCAGGAGTTGCGGCAGTAGAGGTAAACGGTAAATGGGGATATATTAACAAGACAGGTGATTTTATCATAGAACCTTCATTTGATAAACCAACTAGATTTGTTGAGGGATTAGCTGTTATGAGCTCTCAGGATACCGGTAAATCAGGGTACGTAGATGCTACAGGAAAATTTGTAATAGACCCCCAATTCGAATATGCAAGTCGCTACTTTTCAGAAGGGATGGCACTAGTATTAAAGGATGCAGATGATTTTACAACTGCAGGTTTTGTAGATAAAGAAGGTAAGTTTTTGAATATACCTATTGAAAGTTTAAATTATAACGGTTTTTTCAGTGAAGGGCTATACGCGGTACGTAAAAAAGGTGAAGAATATTATGGATTTATAGATAAAACAGGTCAGTTTATTATAGAACCTAAATTTTTGAGCAGTAGTGATTTTTCAGAGGGATTGGCTTCTGCAACGTCGCAAGACGGAGGGAAATACGGGTATATCGACAGAACAGGCAATATGGTAATAGAAACCAATTATGATTTAACCTATCCTTTTTCTGATGGGTTAGCTTTAGTTTGCAGTGATGTTTTATCTGAAAATACGTATGGATATATAGATAAGACAGGAAACTACATAATTGAACCGAAATTTTACGGTGCAGAAAGCTTTTCGGAGGGATTAGCTAGGGTTTACGTAAAAGATAAAGGAGAAGGTTTTATTGATAAAACCGGTGAATATGTAATAGAGCCTACGATGAACGCTAAGTTTGGTAATTTCCGCAAAGTAGACGGCAAATTTGACCCTAAAAAAGCAAGCTTGGAGGAATTAAAGATTGAATAATTAACAGTATTTATATGTATTGTTGTAATAAAGTTTTTGTTTGTAGGATAGCGAATACGGAAAATGAATAAAAATGTATAGTATGATTATCATATAAAACCCTACTACAATTAAAGTAGATACATCAACATGTATACGTGATATCATCATTAATACTGCTGCCAGTTGAAAGAGTTGAGAAAATGATAGCAGTATGGAATAAAGTCTAAATAGTACACCTTTCTTATACTTAATTTCAAGGTAATATAAGAGAGGTGTACTTTTTTTGTTTATATTTAATAAAAAGTGGTAAATAAAATATAAGAGGTGTAATTTTTGTTTGTATTTAATGGATAAATGATAAAATTAATACACAAGCAGATATCTCTAGTTAGACAGATTAAAGAATTATAGTGAGTTTTACATAATAAATATAATGAATAAATCTATATATCAATATAATTTATTTATCTTGTCCTATAATCTAATCTTCACTTATATTCAATATCTTGGATAAGGTTTGTCAGTTATAATTCTTTTTACTACCCGAGTTAAAATATTTGATCTATCTATGAAAATTGTTAATGTTTCAAGTTCTATCGATAGTTCTTGTTGTACTATGTAAATTTTTAATTTTTCATTTATTTATTTATTAAAACTAATACAGCAGCAATAAAAAAGGTTAAATACTCAAAATAAGCTCTTTGATAGCTTAAAAACGATTGTTTAGAAGATTTGGAGGATAATAATAAAAAGAAATGGATTATAAAGATTTAAATTTAAAAAAGGTAATAAAGATAAGTCCAAAAGGGGGAAACAAAAAGCTTCGTAATTTATTAAAGGAAATTGAAAAAATGAAGAAACAATTAGATGGAAAGGTTTCTGAAGAAAATAAAATGCTCACAAGTACAGAGGTTATAGAATTAAGTCAAAAACTGGATGAACTTGTTGTGGAGTATATGAAAAGTATGTAGGATACCTTTTAACCACTATTTTGCTGCCGTATATAAAATAAACTCCTTTCCATGGTAATAAAGTTCATTATTATAAATAAATCTCATTTCAAAATCCCATAGCAGATACAGGAGAAAACCTATTCTGCTTTGGGATTTGATTTATTAAAAAAGACTAAATATGAGGTATAAGGATAGTAGAGTAAAGGGGTTGAGTTGGAGTTTGACATATATATTATATTAAGTTGTATTAAAAACTTTGATGATTTTACAGAGTTAGTGTTTTGACTGGATTTGTATAGAACCTAATTATCAAGGGTTTTGAGAAAAATATTTTAAAGTGTTGATAGCATTTAATATTTAGAATAATATGCTATAATAAAATTTCAAACACATTAATTATATGTAAAGGAGTAATTATGGAAAATAATAAACACTTTTGTACATGTACTGATTTAAACTGCAAATTGAATCCCCATAACCATACTAAAGGCTGTGATCCTTGTATAAAGAAAAATCTTAATGCAGGAGAAATTCCAAGTTGCTTTTTTAAATTGGTAAATGAAAATATTTCTGAACTTAAAGAATTTACAATTGAGAGCTTTGTTGATTTTTATATTAAAAATTAGAAAGGCAGTTAAATTATTCTGATATTTGTATTTAAATTCAGGGGCTAAATTAAATTTATGAAATGATATATAAGTCTTCAATAAAGATAATTATTATTTGTTTCTGCTGTTTTTGTCATAGAGGAAAAGGAATAAAGCAGCAAATGTTATTCTTACCTGTGACTCTTCTTTCGAAAGTGATTTGCCCAAATTGGTTGGACTATTGGCAAAAGGATTAAGAATGATACATAGTGATGAATTCTTTTGATGTATGAAAAAATGATTGATTATACTCAAGCCTCAATCAATTAAAAAGCTCCAGTAAAATGTATTTCATAAAAACTATATTCCTGAAACTCTTTATTGATGTTAGAGAATTCACTTGGTATTCATCAAACCTAAATTTTTTTGATGCAGATAACTTATTTAAATGCCCCAATGGTTCTGGTAATATAAAAACATTTTAGGGAAGGTAAGGTTAACATCTGTTCTTATTATAAATATTGGTGTATCGGATGAACCTGCTTTATTCCAACAAAACAAAATAACTGCATTTTCAAGGTCATTAATTATATCTTCATACCTGTAAATGTAATAAATATCGTTGCTTGATATAACAAGGCTGGTTTCGTCTTTACAGATAAAAGCAAAATAAAAATATAAAATCCATGATTAAAATCAGGTAAAACTCTGATTAAACCATGGATTTTTTATATTCGGAAATAATCTGCCTTATTGCTCATTTTAACGGCATCTCATGCGTATTTAATGTCAAAATTTTGGACATAATGTAAAATGGGTGATAAGTACATGTTTGGCAAAACAGAGAAGCACAAAAGGAGCAGTAATCAAAATATTGAACATGACAGTGATTATAAATATAAAAATGAACCAATTCCGAAATCAATAGACAAAGTAAAAATGATGCTTAATGAAATATTTTCCCAATGCAGCGATTTTTTGCTTCGGGATATTATATGCAGCAAAGACGGCTCTGTTAGGATGATAGTGGCATTTATCAATGGTTTTATTGATAAAAGAGTATTAAATCAAGATGTAATACGCCCCATCCTTGAGTATTTATCAATGCCAAAAACAGGAAGTAAAGAAAACCAAGTATTCGAGAAGATTAAAGAGTGCATTATCTGCAACAACGATATAAAGGAAGTTAAAAATATAAAACAGGTAGTAGACAATATTGTGTCGGGAGAGGCTCTTCTTTTTATTGATGGAGAAGACAGAGCATTGGTTATCGGGGTAAAAACTCCGCAGGGGAGGCAGGTGACAGAGCCTGACACCGAGGTTAGCATCAGAGGAGCAAGGGAAGGTTTCGTTGAAAACTTGCTTACAAATACCACCCTGCTTCGAAAAAGAATTAAGAATCCGAATTTAAAACTGGAAATGATTCAGTTAGGGAAGCAAACAAGAACCGATGTTTGTATCTGTTATATCAAAGGGCTTGCGAATGATGCTATTGTTGAGGAAGTAAAGAAAAGGCTTATGAGAATTAATATAGATGGGATTCTCGATACCGGCATTATAGAACAGTATATTTCCGACAGCCGCCTATCCCTTTTCCCTACGGTGGGAAACAGTGAAAAGTGTGATAAGCTGGCAGGTAAATTGCTGGAAGGGCGAGTGGCAATTTTTTGCGATGGGACACCTTATGTGATTACTGTTCCGTATCTTTTCATAGAAGCAATACAGGCAACAGATGATTATTTTGATCATGTTTTTTTGCGACATTCATGCGTATTCTGCGAGTACTGGCACTGATTATTTCGAACTTTTTACCAGGGATGTATGTGGCACTGGTTAGTTTTCACCAAACAGTGATTCCGTTCAAGCTAATGATTACGCTGGCAGCATCAAGAAATGGAGTCCCTTTTTCTCCTTTTGCCGAGGCGCTGCTGATGATTGTAGCATTTGAACTTCTACGTGAAGCGGGTGTCCGAATGCCAAGATCCATAGGACAGGCACTGAGCATAGTAGGCGCTATTGTGCTGGGAGAAGCATCTGTTGCGGCAGGTTTAGCAAGCAATTTGATGATGATTATTGTCGCTATTACGGCTGTGTGCAGTTTTATTGTTCCTCCTTTAATTAGAGCAACTATGTTGCTGCGTTTTGTGTACCTGATTGCAGTGAATTTCCTGGGCTTTCTTGGAATAGCTTTTATGTCTGTGGCTGTTTTCATACACCTTTGCAGACTGCGCTCCTTCGGAGTTCCATATATGGCACCTTTTTCACCGCTTACGGTTTCTGATCTTAAAGATTCTTTTATAGTCGTCCCTGTCTGGGCTATGCTGACAAGACCTAAGATATTGAGGCAGGAGAACAGTAAAGGTGTCACCGGAACCAGACGCCAGGAGGTGAGGCTTAAGCGGTGAGATCCGTAAAGAACAAAAAAATTCAAAGTACTATCATATTTGGTTTGCAAATTATAATTACCTCAATATTTCTGACCGGTTGTTGGAACAACAGAGATGTAACTGATATAAATATGGTGGCAGGCCTTGGATTGGAAAGACGCAAGAAGGGAAAATACTCCTGACTATCCAGGTGGTGGAACCTGCAGCTATTCAAACCGCATCTTCAGGGAAAGGGAAAGGCGGAGGATCACAGCCAAATCCCGTGTTTATTGAATCATATGAAGGAGATACTGTTTTTGAAGTATTAAGGGGTATATTGTCCAAAGTAGATAATAGACTATTTATAAGTACAGCTCAGGTATTAATACTCGGGGAAAATCTCTCTCAGAGCGGTATTAATGAAGCTATAGATTTTTTCTAAAGGGACCATGAAGTTGAATACAAAATGGATGTTCTCGTGGCAAAAGGTGCTGCACCCAGAGAAATTTTTGATATAGAAACAGAAATGGATTCTGTACCGGCTATATATATTAAAAGTACAGTAGAAAATACTGTTCTGCGTGGAACTGTCAAGAGGACAATGCTGATTGACTTAATAAAAGATATTAGCTGCAGTGGAAGACAGCTTGCTATAGGGCAGATAACAAAGATAGGAGAAAGTGAAGTGGGGACAGAAGGCACTGCAGTTTTCAGAGACGGTAAAATTGTTGGTTGGCTGGATCCTATGGAAACAAGGGGATACCTGTTTGCTACGGGCAAAGTGAAAAGTTCTATAATTAATGTTCCTGTAGAAAATGGAGTAATTGCCGTAGAAATCATTCGGTCCAAAGGTAAAGTCGATGTGGAATTTGAAAACGGAGAACTATCTAAACTGATTATTGAAGTCAGGTTTGAGGCTAATATGGGTGAATACGATGGTAAAGGGAAGCTGGATATACAGAATAGCCTGCACAAACTTGAGGGACTTTTAAGTGAGGAAGTAAAGAAAGAAATAAAGATAGCTTTGAATAAGACACAAAAGGACTGTGCAAGTGACATTTTTGGTTTTGGCATGCAAATACATAAATATCACTCGCAGTACTGGAAAGAAGCAGAGGATAAATGGAACGACATCTTTAGCAAACTACCGGTGGATATCAATGTAAACGCAAAAATAAGACGTACGGGGGTCATCAAGAATCCAATAATGAAAGGCGGATAATGCTTTGATAATCATACTGGCAGTGTTTTTAATATTGGTTTTATATGACCTGCAAATGTTTATAAGGGAAAAGGCGCAGATAAGAGTATATATCATATATGGTTTTCTGATGACGGTAAGTCTGGTTGTAAGCCTGTTAATAGTAGCAGGTAAGAGGCCTGCCAGCCCTGCTCAATGGATTGAAGCATTATTTAAAACGGCGGGAGTGATAAAGTAATGGTAAAGGCGAGAATATCAAGCATTCAGCTATTCCTGCTTTTTATAGGATTTCTTTACGGAAGCACAGTGATTGTAAACTCCGCGTTAGGTGCAAAAAACGACGCATGGCTGGCAATCCTTCTTGGCGGGACTGTCGGCGGCTTGCTTGTAGGAGTATACGTGTCTGTTGCATATTTAAACCCTTCAAAAACATTGGTTGAAATTTTGAAGGAAAGATTAGGTAATGTAATGGGTAATATAATCTCCATAATGTATGTATGGTACTTCATACACTTAGCCGCTCTGGTTTTCAGAAATTTCGGGGAGTTTATAATTGTGGTAACCTATCAGGAAACTCCAATATCTATAGTTATTGCAATTTTTGCAGCCATTATGGTTTATGCGGTTAACAGCGGTGTGGAGGTGATTGGAAGGTTAAGCGAGCTGTTTGTTCCCGTGCTGCCCTTTACAGTTCTCATAATCTGCATGGCAGTTATTACCACGCATGATTTTACAGCTTTCTCACCTATTCTGGAAAACGGCATAAAACCGGTTCTTAAAGCTGCTTTTAGCTTTATTACCTTTCCTTTTGGAGAAAGTGTTGCATTTCTCATGTTATTTCCTCACCTGAACAAGAAAGAAAATTTAAAAAAGATTGCGGTTTTATCAATAATCTCTATGATTGCTTTGAGCCTTTTGCTTTTTTTCAGAGATATCATTGTTCTCGGGAGTGAAGTAATATATCAGGCAACATTCGTACCTCACTTAACAGAGCTGCTTTTTCCGGGTATAAGTGTAGAGCAGCTGGTAGATATTAATCTGCTGATTGGAGGAGAAGTGAAGGTTTCGATTTGCATCTATGCAGCTGTAAGGGCATTAAGCCAAGTGGCAGGAATCGACGATTACAGAAATCTGACAACAGCAATAACTACCTTTTGTGTTGTGCTTTCTTTATGGATATATGAGAATGTACTCGAAATGTTAAACTGGGCTGAAAAGGTTTGGCCATATTATTCAATATTCTTCCAGATAATTGTCCCCTTGCTTCTGCTGTTTTTGTCATTTATAAAAAAGAATAAATCTTCTAAATCTACAAGTTCAAATGCTATTTCTTCTTCATAAGCATATATATAAAAATCAGCAGACAGGAAAAAATAATGATGATAAAAATATGAAGGAGGAATTAAAATGGCACTTGTACCGTGGAATCCATTTAGGGACATGGACAGCATCGGTAGGGAAATGAGCACTTTTTTTGATTTTCCTTCAAATATGTTTGCAAGTTTTTCCTCTTCTCCCCGTGTGGATGTGTACCAGACGAAAGAGAATGTAATAATAAAAGCGGAAATACCCGGTGTGTCAAAGGATGATTTGAACTTATTTATAGATGAGAGCACCATAAGGCTTGATGGTCAGTTTAAGAGGGAAAACGAGCTGAAAGATGAAAATGTTTATAGAACAGAGCGGTATTATGGAAGTTTTTCAAGGACGATACCACTGCCGGCTGAGGTAAAACCCGAACAGGCAAAAGCGGAATATAAGGACGGTATACTTTCTATCACAGTTCCAAAGTTAGAACCTACAAAAACAAAGAGCAGAAGAATTGATATTCAGTAAAACTTAAATATCAGGCAGTCTAAATATTAAAAGGCTGCCTTTTAACTTTAAATTACTTCAGTGATTTTGTATGACGTTTATCACTTAAAATATTAATCATCTATTCCCAAAAGCTAAGAATATGAGATAACGCTGTAAGTTCTAAGTCAGTAACGATTCTTTTCTTTGTTCAGTTTTTGAGATATTTGCTTTGTTGATGTATACTGCAAGAGTTACGAGTTTTACACACAATTCCTGCTGTGTCAGGTTGTTTTTTTTTACAATTTTAACTCTTGGAACTATGATATAGCGCTCTTCTGAATCCAGTATAAGTTTCATAACCATACCACCTTATTTTCTTTGTTGGAACAGTCGAATTTCATCTGAAAATATGCGATGATATGTTCTAAAAAAAACAAAATATAAGTTAGAAGGTTATTATTTTGCATGAAGGAAATAAAATAAATCGAAACAATTGCTTAGGGAAATAGAAAATTAAGAGATGTATTGAATAAAAGGATTGCACAGGAATGATGAAAGAAGATAATTTAAAGTTAAGTAAGTAATTGGATGAGCTAATTAAAATGCACACGGCGTAAAATAGATTAGAGATTATATTTACCTTTGTACATCTGTTTTTATGCTATAATTTACTTGCAAGTAAATTCAAAATTATACCATATGAAACTATTATGGTATAATATAAAAAAGTATGGAAAGAGGAGTATTAATGTATAAAATCCGGTGTGCTGATGTTAATGATGCCAGAGTATTAGGGGAGATCCATTGGGGACTAAATGAATTAAAAAATAGAGGTTATAATAAAGTTACCTTATGGGTTCTTGAAGAGAATTTAAATGCAAGGAGATTTTATGAAAAGATAGGTTTTAAACATGATGGCACAACAAAAGAAATTACATTAGGAAAGAAATTAAAAGAACTGCGTTATGAAATAGAAATTTATCCCAAGGGGTGAGATATAGAGAAATATTTACTTTAACATTATTATGAATGCTCTATAGATCCATTCGTTAATCTTTCTGACATACCGATGGAAGAAGGGGAGTAAATACAGAGTAAAAATTGTGAACAGGGAATTATTTTTACTTGCTGAAAAGGAAGTGTATTTTATGGATAGATATGAGCGCTTACTCGGAGGGCTTTTTGGAGTAGCCTGTGGTGACGCTTTGGGCGGAACACTTGAGTTTATGTCAAAGGATGAAATAAAAAGAAAGTACGGATATTTAAAAGATATTATCGGTGGAGGTTGTTGGAATTTACAACCTGGAGAAGTGACGGATGATACAATGATGACTATTGCTGTGGCAGAAGGCATCCTTGATAGCCCGGAGGACCCTATTGAAGATATCGGGAAACACTTTATTGAATGGTATGATAATAAACCTAAAGATATCGGCAACATTATCAGAATTGCACTTGGAGAGTATAAGCGAAGCAATAACTGGAAGAATACTGCTTACTATGCTCATCGGAAAACAGGCGGCATGAGTGCCGGAAATGGTTCGCTTATGAGATGCTTACCTGTTGCATTATATTATACTGATGTTGATAAAATGCTTGAAATAACTGCTTCCCAAAGTCTGCTTACTCATTATGACCGGAAAGCAACAGATGCCTGTCAGCTATATAATTTATTGGCTTATGATTACTTAAAAGAAAAGCCTAAAGAACCAACTATAAGAGAACATATTGAAAAGTATCCGGATTATAAGCCTGTATTTGAGCTATCGAAAGATGAACTGAAGCCAACAGGTTATGTCTTAGATACGCTTATGTGCGCATTGTGGTGCTTTATCAATACATCTTCCTTTGAAGATGCTGTGTGTGAAGCAGCCAATCTTGGAGGAGACGCGGATACTGTAGCCGCTATTGCAGGAGGAATTGCTGGAGTATACTATGGCTACAGTGCTGTTCCTGACAGATGGAAGGAAAAAATATTGGTAATAGACAGGTTAATTTCTATTGCACAACGGATTTCTAATGGGTAGGAAACGATACAAGAATTTTATATTTAATGTTTGTTTATTTATTAATTGTATATAGAAAATATAAGTATACATAAGGAAAGCATATTCTTTTATACTGCCGGTAGATGCCGGAGCAAGTTAAAAGAATGTGCTTTTTTCATTTTAAAAGTGATTCAGAAGCTAGTTATCATAAAGGCATAAGTATTATAGCAAATTATATTAAAAAGACAAAACAATAAAAAATAAAACTCATCCTTAAGAAATTTTAAGTGAGTGAACAAAATGTGAATATTCCAATAGCAACTGGTATATTTTTGCATAGTTCAGCTTTGTAATTTTGTTGTCTGCTTTATATAAATTTGCAGATTATCATTTAGCGACAAATTTCATTTTGAACTGCTTTATATTTAAATTACACAGAGGTTTTTATGCAGCTATTTGCAATAATTAGTTAAAGAATGGAAATTTATAAAAATACTTGATATATATTTACAAATATTGTAGAATGTAACTATATACATAAATGTAAAATAAATCAAATTAACTCACCCCTTAACTGCAAATTGTGTGCCGTATTCCTTGTATATCTTTTTTGTCAAGAAGATCATATCAGGGGCATATAATATTTTTCTGGTAGTTTAGAATTAAGAAGAATTTAATAAGTTTGGAGGTTTACTGTATTTTGAGGTTCAAATTTATGAAGCTGTTCGGATGTCTATATGTTAAATCAAATAAAATAACAAAGTTGATAGTAATGTTAGTTGCATCAGCAACATTGATGATGACGATGCCGTCTAAGCAGGTTAGTGCGGCAAAGTATAAAGATATAAATGGACATTGGGCACAAAAAGCTATTGAGTATCTTTCAGATAAAAACATAATAAGCGGATATCCGGACGGAACATTTAAACCAAACAACACTATAACAGTACAGGAATTCTTAAAAATGGTAGTAGTAGCAAAGGGATACGAACTTCCAAAAACTGATTCAAATTGGCTAGGATGGGCGACAAAATATGCGG
>Ga0134105_1001248_pt1 | contig 19505 bp, 14 predicted proteins | sample 16_3_2metaG_FD_94457 | JGI IMG/M metagenome (GOLD analysis project Ga0134105, IMG submission 94457) | Switchgrass degrading microbial communities from high solid loading bioreactors in New Hampshire, USA - 16_60_3.3_214_A3 metaG | ecosystem: Engineered > Bioreactor > Semi-continuous > Anaerobic... | reverse complement strand
TTTTTGTATTTTTATAGTATCATTTTTTATGAATAAGTCAATAAAAAGAACTGCTTTTCAAACAAGCAGTTACTTTTTTATATTAAACTACGTTTTTTCCTCTTTTTTCTCCGGCGGTTTTTTAAACAGACGCAGTTTTCCGTCGTCGTTCAGCTTTTTGAGTATAATGGTTGCTATCGGGAACAGCAGAAGTCCCACAACGCCGAGCACTTTTAAGCCGATATACATCGATAACAGCGTAAGCAACGGGTACAATCCGATATACTTGCCGACGATTTTCGGCTCGATAATCTCGCGTATTACGGTTGTGACGATATATATAATCAAAAGCGCGATGCCGGTGTAATAATCGCCGGTCAAAAGCAGGACTACCGCCCATGGAATCAGAACGGTTCCGGTGCCGAGAATGGGAAGAATATCGATAACCGCGGTTACCAGCGCGATCAAAAACGCGTATTTGATGCCCAGCATGGTAAACCCTACGAACAGCTCCAGGAAGGTGATGACGATAATCAGTCCGTACGCGCGCAAAAACTTCACGATGGTGCCGACAAACTCTTTTTTGAATACCCGCACGCCGTTTGCCGCTTTTTCCGGCAGCTGCGCGATAATAAAACCGTTGATTCTGTTAAAATCGACCGCGAAGTAGTAGGTCGAAATTATCACCACCGCGATTACCAGCAAAGCGTTCGGAACAAACGAGATAATTCCGCCCAAAATTGGCAGAACCGACCCGCTCAGGTCGTTTGCGACCGAGAGCAGCCAGGTTTCCATTTCTTTATCCAGATTTTCCCAGATGCGGCTGAGCCTGTCGCGCATGTCCACAAAGGGAATAATGCTGTCGATTTTGTCAATCAGGCTTTTGGCGTATTCCTTGTCGTTCCGAACGTAATCAATAAACCCCTTTACGTTCTGCGAAAGCACCGTCAGCTCGGTGTAAACCCGGTTTAGAATCATATAGCACAGAAGAAAAATCAGGGTGGTTACCACCAAAACCAGCACTAAAACCGACAGTTTTTTCGGCACTTTCGCGTGCTTGCAGAGGAAGCGGACGGCAGGCTGGAGCATCGCCGCGATGACGTACGCAATGATAAAGGGCAACAGAATCTCGAAAAGGTACTTAAAAAACAGGTATGCGGCCGCCAGCGCCACGATGATGTAAAACAATATCACCGCGATACGTTTGTACGGTTCTTTGGGCAGCATACCGTCACCTTCCTTTTCCACAAAAAATATATTGACAAACGCGAAAGTTTATGGTAGTATATCTTTCGTTCCTGCAAGGGATGTTTGGCCTGTTAGTCAAGTGGTCAAGACGTCGCCCTCTCACGGCGAAGGCAGGGGTTCGACTCCCCTACGGGTCACCAGCAAATAGCCTTAACGCATGGTTAAGGCTATTTTTATTTTTGCCTTATATACTTATGTGTATTCTAAAAAATGGTTTTGTAATACTCAAAAAAACCCTCTGCGAACCGCCCGGATCGCGAAAAATAAAAAAAGCGCTTATAAAAAGCGCTTTTATCTTTATAAAGCGTTATTACAACACCCGATAAACCGACCCGTTGGGCAACGTTATTTTCTTGTCGTCAAACGCGTCGGGCGGCAGAAGGAAGCCGTCGTCCGCAGGGGCGCAGCATTTCGCTTTCGGGTGTTCTCCTAATACCTCGATGACATCGTTGACAACCGCGCTTGCCGTCGGCAGACTGCCCGCGCCCTGTCCGTAGAACACCACCTCGCCGACCGCGGTTCCGGTGACGCTGATCGCGTTATACACGTCGTTTACCGCGGAAAGCAGGGTGCATTTTTCCACCAAATGCGGCGCCACCAGCAGTTTCGCCCTGCCGCCGACCAGCTCGGCGACCGCGAGCAGTTTTATGGTAAAGCCGAGCTTGTCCGCAAGCGCAATATCCTCCTGCTTGACATGGGTGATGCCTTCGATGACCTTTACCTTCTCAAACGGAATGTAGCGGTCAAAAATAATGCTGGCAAGAATGCTGATTTTCCTTGCGCTGTCATAGCCTTCGAGGTCGGCTCTGGGGTCCGCCTCCGCGTATCCCCGCCTTTGCGCTTCCGCGAGCGCTTCCTTAAGGGTCATGCTGCCCTCGCTCATTTTGGAAAGGATAAAGTTGGTCGTTCCGTTCAAAATGCCGGCGATTCTTGTGATTTGGTTGGCGTAAAAACAGCGCTTCAGCGGATGGATAATCGGAATACCGCCGCCCACGCTCGCTTCAAAAAGATAGCTGACGCCGTTTTCGGCGGCCGTGCGCATTAAAACGTCGCCGTATTTATCGACAACCTCTTTGTTGGACGTGACCACGCTTTTCTTCGCTTCCAGCGCGGCCTTGCTGAACCGGAACGCGGCGTCGGCGCCGCCCATGGTCTCGACGACCACCGAAACAGAATCGTCCATCAAAATCTGCTCAAACACATGCGTGACCCTGTCGCCGAGCGGATGGTCCGGAAAATCGAGCTTGTCCAGGATATATTTTATGTTTATCGTTTCTTCTGTGCCGGTTCCGCCAAGTGCCTTTGCTATGCTTTCCCGATTATTTTTAATAACCTCATAAACACCTTTTCCAATGACGCCGAAACCGAGAATCGCGATATGAAACATGTCTTGTCTCCCACTCAAAAATTGCATAAATACACTATTTTTATTATATTATCATATACAAATAAACTTTTCAAGCCCTCGAACCTCGCTAAAAATGAGAATTTATGCAAAAACAGCGTTTAAACGGCAGCCAGACGTTTAAAAAAAAATATAAAATATCTTTAAAAAAACTCTTGATTAATGGAAAAAGCCGTTGTATAATAAACAAACGTTCAGTTCCTGAGGCTCACGATCAGGAATAGTACATTTAAAGGGAGGTGTTTCTTGATGACAATTCGCAGCAACGTAAATTTCAATCCCGCAGACGTTTTTGCCGGGCAGGATTCTCGCGCGGTAAAAGCATGGGTCGATTTGGGCAAAAATCAAGAAATGACGCTTCTCGAAAAATCAAAAAAACGAAGCAGAGACTGTCTGTTTTATTGCTGTTAACGGCTGTCTGTGCTTTATAATTTGATTTTCCGGATGCGGCATTTTTTGGGGAAATGCCCATACCGGTTATTTTTTTCCCAAAAATGCCGGTAAAGCACAAAAACTTCCGACAAAAAAAACGCTAAATAAGGAAAATACGGACGCATTGAACGCGTTCCTGTGAGTTTGACAGAGGCTTTATGATAGTACTGGAAAAATTACCTGCCGCAGTCAAGGAATTCTTTATATCCAAAGGAATTCAGCCTGACGAAGCGGTACTCACCATGAAAACCGATTTGGGCATTGATTCGGTATTGAAAGACGTTTATATCGTCATTGATAAAGAAAAAGCCGCGGTGGCGGAGGGAACCGTGCTCTTTGAGCGCCGGGGTTTCAACCAAAACGGCAACCCCGTCCGCGGCGAGGAATTCGAAGCGGCAAGGTTTGAACAGTTCAATCTTGCCGAGCTGGAGGACATCAAGGTCGAGCAGCTCATCTCTACCGGCCGCGTCACCGCGACCAGCGGCAAAGAACCGGTGCTTCTGTTCTATTTCTCAAGCACCTACAAGCATGACGCCGGCATCTTCTGCCAGGTTGCAAACGAACTGAAAAAAGACGGCAAGGTGGACGAGAAAAAGATTAAGGAATTGAACGTCGAGGACAACACCTGCCCCAAATGCGGCAGACGTTATCCCGACCCCGACCGGAAGGTCTGCCCGAAATGCATGGACAAAATCCGGCTTATCAAGAAGCTGGCAAAACTGTTCCTGCACTACAAGGGCTACATATTCCTGATTTTCTGCTCGCTGACGATGATCGCCGGTCTGGGCGCCATTACGCCTTACGTAAGCAACCAGATCTTCTATAAGGACGTGCTTGCCGAAGGCGGAAAATACTACGGCATGATTATAGAAATCATCCTTGTCATGATTGCCATCCGGCTGGTTTCTCTGGGCGTCAGCCTGATAAACGGCGTCATCTCGGCAAAGGTTTCGGCAGAAGTCACCTATGACATGAAGAAGAGCATCTTCTCGACCATCAGCCGTCTGTCGCTGTCCTTCTTTACGAACCGTCAGACCGGCGGACTGATGACGCAGATTAACCACGATTCCATCCGGATTTACTGGTTCTTCTGCGACGGGTTCCCGTACTTCGTCCTGAATATCGCGCAGCTTGCGATTTTCATGATCATCATGTTCACCATCAATCCGTTGCTGACGCTGTACGCGTTTGTAACCGTTCCGATATTCTTCTTCTCGTTTAAGTTAATCTTTTTAGTTTTCGAAAAGCTGTACGCGAAAGCCTATTCGCGCAGACGCTCGTTCAACTCGCTGATCACCGACGTGCTCAACGGCATGCGCGTCGTAAAATCCTTCTCCCGCGAAGCCGACGAGATGAAGCGGTTCAACAAGCGCAGCATGAAGTCCGCCGAAGCGGACACCGAAATCAGCACAAAAGCGGCAAAAATATTCCCGATGCTGTTCTTTTTGCTGAAAATAGGTTCTTACGTCGTATGGGGCGTCGGCGGCTGGCAGGTCATGATGAAGACCGGCACCATGGATTACGCGACGCTGATGACCTTCGTCGCATACTTCAGCCTGATTTACGGCCCGATCGAGTTCCTCGCCGACATCTCCAACTGGTGGTCGGAATGTCTGAACTCGCTGCAGCGGCTGTTTGAAATCAACGACGCCGTACCCGACGTCAAAGAAAAGGAAAACCCGATTACGCTCGAGCACGTCAGGGGCGACGTCGAGTTCCGGCACGTTTCTTTCTCGTACGTAGAAAACCGCAAGGTAATCGACGACATCAGCTTTAAAGTGCCGGCGGGCACCACGCTGGGCATCGTCGGCCATACCGGCGCGGGAAAGAGCACGCTTGCCAACCTGCTCACGCGGCTGTACGACGTCAAGGAAGGCGAGATACTGATCGACGGCGTCAACGTTAAGGATTTGTCCTTTGAAACCTTACGAAGGTCGGTCGCGATCGTGTCGCAGGAAACTTATCTTTTCAGAGGTTCCATCCTCGAAAACATCCGGTACGCCTGCCCCGAGGCCACCAACGAGCAGGTCATCGCCGCGGCGAAGATCGCCAGCGCGCACGATTTTATTATTAAATATCCGGACGGATACCATACGCAGATCGGTTTCGGCAACAAAGAGCTGTCCGGCGGCGAGCGCCAGCGGATTTCGATTGCGCGAGCGATTTTGAAGAACCCGCGCATCCTCATTCTGGATGAAGCGACCGCGGCGATGGACACGCAGACCGAGCGTCAGATTCAGCAAGCGCTCAACCGCCTCACCAAAGGCAGGACGACGATTATCATCGCGCACCGCCTGTCCACGCTCAGAGACGCCGACAACCTGATTGTGATTGAGAACGGCAAAATGCCCGAGAGCGGCACCGCGAAGGAACTGCTTATGAAGAAGGGCGTTTACTACAAGCTCTACAAAATGCAGGCGGAAGCGCTCAAAACCATCGGCATCGAAGCGTAAAACGAATAAATCAACGAGGTTTATAATCTATGGATAACTTTTTAGACCTTGCAGAAATAAACTACTTTACACCCGAGAACGCGAAGTTTTATAAAACCAAAAACGGTTTTGCGGCCATGAAGGCGTTCATGCCGCCGATCCCAAAAGACGATTTGGAAGTCGAGGAACAACAGGACAAAACGCCTGTCTGGCAGGACCTGGGCAGGGTGTATTTTCACAGAATGTTTCCGTTTGAAACGCCGGACGAGTTTATCTCGGTGCTGAACAAAGACGGAAAAGAATACGGCATTATCCGCAGAATCTCGGATTTTTCCGGAGAGGACGCGGACATCATCCGGGAAGCGCTGGCAAAGAAGTACCTCTGCCCGGAGATTACAAAAATCATTTCGATAAAAGAACAGCTCGGCTACTCCTACTGGGAAGTGGAAACCGACATGGGAAGAATGTCCTTCTCCATGCAAGACACCTACCGCAACATCGCGCGCATCAGCGACACAAGGCTGATCTTGACCGATGTGGACGGCAACCGTTACAGCATTAAAGACGTTCTTGCGCTCGACAGAAAGAGCTACAGGAGGATCGAGCTTTACCTGTAACGGCAGGCACCGATTCAGAAAGGAGTGAACCATACTTGAAAACAAAGAACGCAACCCCCGCCAAGCAGATTGCGGCCAGGGAAAAGGCGCTCGCAATGGCCGGCGGTCAGGCGGATTACAGTTTCGACTTCAACCTGTCAAGCGACAACCGCTTTTCTTACGGTGCCTGTGTGATCCATAACGGAAAAATTTTTCTCGTCTGCGGCGACCGGACGGACACGCTGGATATAAACGCAATCGACGAGTTTAGGTATGTAAACAACATCGGCTGCGCGGCGATTGAATATACCGTCGGCGGCGAAGACTACGAGCTTTGCCGCTCGGATATGAAAAACGCGGTCGCTATGCAGATTGCGGTCAAAATGATGACCGCCGTCAAGGAAGGCAGAACCGTCGTAAACAACGAACTGGTTGTCTGCCCGAAATGCGGAAGGACGCTGAAGCCCGGCGCAACGGTGTGCCTGAACTGCATCAACAAAAAGCTGCTTTTTATGCGTCTGCTTCCGTACGCGAAACCGTACGCAAAGCAGCTCACGTTCGCGGCGGTGCTGTTTATTCTCATCAGCGCGATCAACGTTCTGCTGCCGGTGCTTTATAAAAAACTGATCAACAACTTCATCACGGCCGACGACCCGAATACGACCGGTTTTCTGCTCTTAATCGGCGCAATCACGCTGTGCGGTCTTTTCATAGCGGTCGCGCAGATGGTTCGTCAGATCATCACCGCAAAAACAAGCAACAACATTCTGGTCAAACTGCGCGAAGTCCTGTACGCCAAAATTCAGGAGCTTTCGCTGGCCGGAATCACCCGGCGTTCCGCGGGCGAGCTGATCAACCGAATCACCAGCGACACGATGGTGCTCAAGGACTTTTTGGTCGGCCTTTTTCCCGAACTGATCCAGCAGGCGCTGATTATCATCGGCGTGTTCGCCGTCATGCTGATTTTTAACTGGAAGCTGACGCTGATCATCTTAATACCGGTTCCGCTTTTGATTTTAATGTTTTCTTCCATCCGGAAATATACCCACCGGATGTACCACCGCCAGTGGCATACCGAAAGCGACCTCGGCACGATTCTGTACGACGTATTCTCCGGCATGCGCGTCGTAAAAGTGTTCGGAACCGAGAAAAAAGAGGAAGCGCGGTTCAACAAATACGCAAGAAGGGTCGCGGACATTTCCCAGCGCAACGAGCGCACCTGGAACCTGATTGTTCCGTTCGCAAACTTCCTGCTCGGAATCGGCGAGTACGCGGTTATTCTAATCGTTGGTAAAAACATCCTGAACAACGGCGGCATGGGGCTCGGCGATTTGATACAGTTTATCTCCTATGTCGGCATCATCTACGGTCCCATTCGCTGGATGGCGTATGTGCCGAGAAGAATCGCGCAGACCGCGACCTCGCTCGCGAAAGTGTTTGAAATCATCGACGAGAAGAGCGACGTCGACGAAACCGATAAGCCGATTGAAAAACAGATTCACGGCGATATCGAGTTTAAGAACGCGTCCTTCGGCTACAATGCCTATGAGTACGTGCTCAAGAACATCAACCTTGAGATTAAAAACGGCGAAATGGTCGGCTTTGTCGGCCGAAGCGGCGTCGGCAAGACAACCGCGATCAACCTGATAATGCGGCTGTACGACGTCTCCGCGGGCCAGATTTCGGTGGACGGAATCGACATCCGGAAGTATTCGCAGCACACGCTGCGCTCGCAGATCGGCGTGGTTCTGCAGGAAACCTTCCTGTTCCACGGCACCATTTACAGCAACATCGCGTACGCAAAACCCGACGCGACCAAGGAAGAGGTCATCCGCGCTGCGAAACTGGCGAACGCGCATGAATTCATCATGCGGCAGCCGGACGGCTACAACACCTACGTCGGAGACAGAGGATACACGCTCTCCGGCGGCGAGCGGCAGAGAATCGCCATCGCGAGAGCCATTCTGCGCAACCCAAGAATCCTCATTTTAGACGAGGCGACCGCGTCGCTGGACACCGAGACCGAACGGCAGATTCAGGACGCCATCAACCGCCTGATTTCGGGCAGAACCACCATCGCGATCGCGCACCGGCTTTCCACTTTGCGCAACGCGACCAAGCTGGTGGTGTTCGAGAAGGGCATGATTGAGGAAGTGGGCACGCACGAAGAGCTCATGCGCTCGGGCGGCCGGTATTATAAGCTGGTCATGGCGCAGCGCCAGATGAGCAAGCTGATTAAGAACAAGTAAAACATATGGCTCGGGTAAAAAACCCGAGCCGTTTTTCTGTAGAAAAAGTCCAGTCTTACTGTGCTTTTTGTTCTACGAGAAGATACTTCTTTTTTCTTATCAATACAATGAATAAAGAAAATAGCGATAAAAGGCTTAAACAAATACTTGCTTTCTGAATGATTGTGCCTGAATAGGCAATAATAACCTTTCCTGCTTCTTTTTCATTGTTATAAACTCTTACAAGATTGTTGTTCGGCGATTTTTCTACTTTCATCTTATGTATGTTTCCGTTTTCATCCGTTAATTCCGCGGTATAGCCTTTATAATAAAGCAATGGAATATCGTAAAATGAATGGGTATTATCCGCTTTCAACACAACGGTTGTTCCATTTTTATAAACCTGTACCGTTTCTCCGGTTTCTGTCAAGGCATGATATGGATCATTTAGTTTGCTTACATCTGTTCCAAGCGGCAACCATTCGTATCCCCCAATGGCAAAGGTATTCTCCGATTTTTGAAAGTAATCGTCGACAGAATTATCCAAATCCGTATACTTTTTTGTGCTCAGCATCGGATTTAAGAAATTTGCCGCATACGAGGTAGATATTAGAAATATAGCAATCAATGCTATAGATCTCTGTTTTCCGCTTGCAAACAAATGAATATATATTGCTATCGCGGCAGACAAAAACAGAGACGCGAATGAAAACAGTCTCCAAGGGAACTGGATATAATAGAACGGCTTAAATTTCAGCAATTGCCACGGAAACAAATAAGTGGACATGAAAACAAGTATTAAGCCTATTGTAAGGAATTTATCAGCCATTCCGAACAAGTTGACATTCTTGCTTGTTAGCTTATTCCTCGAATGCCTGGTAATAAAGATTCTTATAATTGGCAAAAGCAACAGGGGAAGACCTAAGCTTGCATAATAGGTGTTGTCAAATAGCCTGTTTACAGAAATGGGCAGGATACCGAAATACTCAACCCATGGCTCGTTAAAAGCAAATTTCCCGGAAAAACACTGCTCTAACATAGGTCCCCAATAAAAACAAGTAAGCAGTATCACGATTCCGGCGGTTTTTAGCAGTTTTAAAAACAAGTATTTGTTCTGAAAAACATACCTCCAATTGAAAACAAGAACCAATAGCATCAATACAAGCGCTATGGCAAAGGTAATGGTATGTGTCAGAAACAATCCTAAAAAACCCAAACCGAGAATCCATGTATTCTTAAAGTTATTATTCAAGAAATCATAAATGCCAGCAGCAATAATTGGTATGAAAATAAACGCACAAAACTCTCCAACCGCCGCTCGTACAAAAACGTTACTTAACCGATATTGGGACAGCAAATACAGCGCCGTAAAGCACAATGAAACGTATCGGCTTTTTGAAATAAATTTAATCGAAAAATAAGAGGCTATAAGGGTTAATAATGTAATAACAACGATAAAAATTTTATATGCTACAGAAACACTCAATCCGAATACTCTGAATAAAGCGGGAATATACAGTAGAATTTCAGGATAAAAAATTCCATTGCCATACCCGTACCCGTTCAAAAACATACTATGTATGTATGGCGGGAAATTACCATGCATTATTTCATTTTTTATTCCTTCAATTCTTAAGAGATGGTAATCCAGGTCCTGATAATCATATTGGTATATTAAGCCGTCTTCAAAAATCGGGAAAATGGATATTAAAAATATAGCGGATAAAAAAAATACGATAAAAAACTTAGATGAATTAAATTTAATTTTTTTCATTGCGTAATCTCCATGTTTTATCAGTATGTATTTTAGCCGCTGATTATGGTATCGGTTTTTTAAAAAATACCGCAATATCACTAAAGAAATTATAATTCAAACAATTTGTAAAATCAACAATATATTAATCAACATTACATTTTTCAGCACATTATTATAGAATTTTCCTCATACCTTACGAGTTTCGTTATAAAAAGCTCTATTCGCTTGATTTTTCCAAAAAATTGTATATAATAGATATGATTTTATATTCGCAACGGAATTATTTTCAGAGAGGACTTTTTGAATGAATAATCAGGACAAAACAATGGATAAAATCGTTGCCTTCTGCAAAAACAGAGGGTTCGTGTACGCGGGCAGCGAGATATACGGCGGTCTTGCCAACGCGTGGGACTTCGGCCCGCTGGGCGTCGAGTTTAAAAACAACATAAAAAGAGCCTGGTGGAAGAAGTTTGTGCAGGAGTCGCCCTACAACGTCGGTCTGGACAGCGCGATTCTGATGAACCGAGAGGTCTGGGTCGCTTCCGGACACGTCGTCAACTTCAACGACCCGCTGATCGACTGCAAGGCCTGCAAAATGCGCCACCGCGCAGACCAGCTGGTCGAAGCGTTCAACGCCGCGAACGGCATCGAAATGAAAATCGAAGGGCTGACCAACGAGCAGCTGAGCGAATATATCAAAGAGAAAAACATACCCTGCCCGGGCTGCGGAAAGTCGGACTATACGCCCATCCGCAAATTCAATATGATGTTCAAGACCTATCAGGGCGTTACCGAGGACAGCCAGGCCGAGGTTTATCTGCGCCCCGAGACCGCGCAGGGTATTTTCGTAAACTTCAAAAACATTCAGCGCACCACCCGCAAAAAGATACCGTTCGGCGTCGCGCAGATCGGCAAATCCTTCCGGAACGAGATTACGCCCGGCAACTTTATCTTCCGCACCAGAGAGTTCGAGCAGATGGAGCTTGAGTTCTTCTGCAAACCGGGCACCGACCTCGAATGGTTCGCGTACTGGAAGCAGTTCTGCAAAGACTTTTTGCTCTCGCTGGGCATGCGCGAGGAATCGCTCAGATTAAGAGACCACTCCAAAGAAGAGCTTTCGCACTACTCCAATGCGACCACGGACTTTGAGTTTCTGTTCCCGTTCGGCTGGGGCGAGCTGTGGGGCGTTGCCGACCGCACCGACTTCGACCTGAAAGCGCATCAGGAAAGAAGCGGCGAGGATCTCTCCTACTTCGACCCGGAAACGAACGAGAAATATATTCCCTATGTCATCGAGCCGTCGCTCGGCTGCGACCGCGTCGCGCTTGCCTTTTTGGTAGACGCTTATGACGAGGAGAACATCGGCAAGGACGGCGAGGAGGACATCCGAACCGTGCTCCACCTGCACCCGGCGCTCGCGCCCTTCAAAGCGGCGGTATTGCCGCTTTCCAAGAAGCTCAGCGACAAGGCGATGGAGGTTTACACCGCGTTGTCCAAGAAGTTCATGGTCGATTTCGACGAGACCGGCTCGATTGGAAAGCGCTACCGCAGGCAGGACGAAATCGGCACGCCGTTCTGCATCACGTACGACTTCGATAGCGTCGAGGACAACTGCGTCACCATCCGCGACAGAGACACGATGGAACAGGTAAGACTGCCCATCGACGAAGTCGCTGCCTATATCGAAGAAAAAATCGCTTTTTAAAAGAAGGTTTTATTATGCGTGAAAACTGCAACCGCGACTGCGCGCACTGCGGCGAGAACTGCCCGAGCAGGGGCGGTCCTATCCCGAAGGAAAAACTCAACGAGCTGAGCAGCGTTAAAAAGGTTATCGGAATCGTAAGCGGCAAGGGCGGCGTCGGCAAATCGATGGTCACCTCTTTGCTTGCCGTGCTCATGAACCGAAAAGAATATACGACCGCCATTCTGGACGCCGACATCACCGGTCCGTCCATTCCGAAGTGCTTCGGAATCACCAAAAAAGCAATCGGCAGCGAGCAGGGCATCTTCCCAGCAATTACGAAAACCGGAATCCAGCTGATGTCGATTAATCTTCTGCTCGCCAACGACACCGACCCGGTGGTCTGGAGAGGGCCGATTGTCGCCGGAACCGTAAAGCAGTTCTGGACCGACGTTATCTGGAAGGACGTTGACTTCATGTTCGTCGATATGCCGCCCGGAACCGGCGACGTGCCGCTTACCGTATTCCAGTCCCTGCCCATAGACGGCATTATCATCGTCACCTCGCCGCAGGAACTGGTCGGCATGATCGTAAAGAAAGCGGTTCGGATGGCGAAAATGATGAACGTTCCGGTGCTCGGCATTGTCGAGAATATGTCGTACTTCGTCTGTCCCAACTGCGACACGAAGCATTCAATTTTCGGCGACAGCGGCGTAGAGTCGATTGCGGCCGAGTTCGGCATCGACACGGTCGCGAAACTGCCGATTCACCCGAAGCTGTCCGCGGCTGCCGACAAGGGCTTGATCGAGCTGTTCGAGGGCGACTGGCTGGACGGTATCGCGGAAAAGATTGAAAAACTGTAAAAAAACGGCGGGTTGAAAAAGCCCGCCTGTTCTATAAACCGTGAATAAGGAGAATGCGTATGAACATCAGGATGCCGGATCAAACAAGCGTAATCATCGAAGGCGGCGGTCCCATATCCGACAGCGCCGGACGTGGAATCTCCCTCTCCTGCGACATTACCCCCGACAACGGGTTGAAAGTCAGTGTCCGGGCGGGAAGTACGCCGCTGCAGTACATACTGCTGCGCTGGAATTTCTCCGACGGAGACATTCCGACCGGGTCTGTGAAAGTGCTCGGCGACGAGTGGGAGCGCGCCTACGGAACGATGGAATGGCGCAGCATCAACCCGGACGTGTTTATGCCGTGGTATTTCTTTATTACAAATTCCTCCGATTTGTCGGACAATCCCGAGCGCCGCACCTGCGCGTTCGGCGTCAAAGTGCGCCCGAACGCTTTATGCTTCTGGAACCTGGACAGCGCGGGCGTAACGCTCTGGATTGACATTCGGAACGGCGCCAAAGGTGTTATTTTGGACGGAAGAACGCTGGAAGCCGCGACGGTTGTGTTCGGCGATTACAGCGGCATGTCCGCGTTCGAGGCGGCGCGGAACTTCTGCAAAGCGATGTGCACCGACGGTATTTTCCCGAAAGAACCGGTTTACGGCTCGAACAACTGGTATTACGCGTACGGCAACAGCTCGCACGAGGAGATTGTCCGCGACGCGTCCATTGTCGCCGAGTACACGAACGGGTTAAAGGTACGCCCGTACATGGTCATTGACGACGGCTGGCAGCCCAACAACTGCGACGGACCGTGGCATTGCGGCAACGCGAAGTTCCCGGACATGAAAAAGCTGGCCGAGGAAATCGCCGCGATGGACGTCAAGCCCGGCATCTGGATTCGTTTCCTTGCGGATGTAAGAAGGACTTCGCCCAATGTGAAAGACGAATGGCGGCTGCAGCGGGACGCCAGTTTCTTAGACCCCTCCTGCCCCGAAGTCTTAGCGCACGTCAAAGCCGACACAAAGCGCATTATCGACTGGGGATATAAGCTGATTAAGCACGATTATTCCACCTTCGACATGTTCGGCGACTGGGGCATGAACCGCCCGAAATCGCTTGCCGGCGAGCCGCAGCCGGGTAAAGAATGGTCCTTCTGGGATAGAAACAGAACCAGCGCCGAGATTGTATTGGATTTCTATAAAGCGATTCGCGAAGCCGCCGGCGACGCGGTCATCATCGGCTGCAACACCATCAGCCATCTGTGCGCCGGTCTGGTCGAGGTAAACCGCACCGGCGACGACACGAGCGGGAAAGACTGGCTCAGAACCCGAAAGTTCGGCGTCAACACCTTAGCATTCCGTCTGCCGCAGAACGATATTTTCTACAAAGCGGATGCGGACTGCGTCGGCATTACCGAGCTGGTTCCGTGGGAGAAAAACCGCCTGTGGCTCAAAGCGCTCGCCATCAGCGGCTCGCCTCTGTTCGTATCCTGCAAGCCGGGCGTTTTGAACGCGGAACAGGAAGCCGAACTCAAAGAGGCGTTCGCGATCAACTCGGTTCAGAACGACACGCTCGTCCCGCTCGACTGGACCGAAACCACCTGCCCGCAGAAATGGCTGCATAACGGCAAGGTCGTCACCTTCCCGTGGTTTGAGTAAAAAACAAAGCGCATTCCAGATTTGGAATGCGCTTTTCCATTTTTTTATGTTTGAAAAAATTTGCTTTATAATCGGGAAAAAGTCACTTGTAATTCTTTTCTGCTTCACATTATTTTTTAGAATGATTTTGTTAAACAATTCCGCCCGTTATATTTTATGTATTTTGCGCTTTGGAACGCAGATACTATTAAAAACTGCATGAGGTCGTATTATGCCCGAAAAATACACAAACCGTTTAATCAACGAAAAATCCCCCTATCTGCTTCAGCACGCGCACAATCCGGTGAACTGGTTCCCGTGGGGCGAAGAAGCCTTCGCGAAAGCCAAAGCGGAGGACAAGCCGATCCTCCTCTCCATCGGATACTCCACCTGTCACTGGTGCCATGTGATGGAGCGCGAATCCTTTGAAAACGAGGAAACCGCGCGGATTCTTAACGAACATTTTATTTCGATAAAAGTGGACCGCGAGGAGCGACCCGACGTGGACGCGGTCTATATGGACGTATGCATGGCGATGAACCGAAACGGTGGCTGGCCGCTGACCGTCCTGATGACGCCGGAGCAGAAACCCTTTTTTACCGCCACGTATATTCCAAGAGAACAGTTCAACGACCTGCTGCTGCGGACTGCGGATATGTGGAAAAACGCCAAAAACCGGCTGACCGCTTCCGCCGAGTCCATCGGCGTTTACATGAACGAGCAGTTAAGAAAGAATTCCCGGTCCGGAAAACCGTCTCCGTATATCGTTCACGAGGGCGTAACCCTTTTGCAAAAGAGTTTTGACGAAAAATACGGCGGTTTCGGCGGCGCGCCCAAGTTCCCGACGCCGCATAACCTTCTTTTCCTAATGCGGCAGTACGAGCGCACAAAGGACGAAACGCTGCTTGCCGTCGTCGAGCAGACGCTGGACCGCATGTTCCGGGGCGGCATTTTCGACCACATCGGCGGCGGTTTTTCCCGCTATTCCACCGACCGGAGGTGGCTGGTTCCGCATTTTGAGAAAATGCTGTACGACAACGCGCTGTTGTTATACGCTTACGCCGAAGCATACCGCTTGACCGGCAAGGAATTATACCAGTATGTCTGCGCGCGGACCGCGGAATATGTTTTGCGGGAGCTGACGCATGAAGAAGGCGGTTTTTACTGCGGCCAGGACGCGGACAGCGACGGCGTGGAAGGCAAATACTATGTGTTTGCGCCGGACGAGATTCTCACAATCTTGGGCGACGAGGCGGGCAAAGCCTTCTGCAAGGCGTACGGCATTACCGAGCGCGGAAATTTCGAGGGCAAAAGCATCCCAAACCTTGTGGAAAACGACAACTACGAAAACGAGTATCAAAACCGGGAAGCGCAGTTCAATCTTTTGCTCGGCTACCGTCTGACGCGCGCGAAGCTGTACAAGGACGATAAAATTCTGACCGCCTGGAACGCTTTGATGATCGCGGCTTTCGCGCGGGCGTACTTCGTGTTTGAAAAAACAGAATACCTGGACGCCGCCATAATAGCGTACGATTTTATAAAGAACAACCTTACCGACGCCGGCGGCAGGCTGAAAGTTCGGTGGCGAGATGGCGAGAGCGGCGGAGACGGCAAACTGGACGACTACGCTTTTCTGGCTTTCGCCGCGCTCGAACTATACGGCGTGACGTTCGACGCGTTCTATTTGGAAGACGCCGTTCGGTTGGCAGCAATGCTTCGAGACAAGTTTTTCGATGACGAAAACGGCGGATTTTTCCTGTACGCGAGTGATTCCGAGCAGCTGATCACGCGTCCCAAGGAGATTTACGACGGCGCCATGCCTTCGGGCAACTCGGTCGCATCACTCGTCTTCGCAAGGCTGTTTGCGCTCACCGCTTCGATGGACTTCAAAGAAACCGCGGACAAGCAGATGTCGTTCGTCGCGGGCGGAATTAAAGACTACCCGGCAAGTTACAGCTTTTCGCTGATTGCGATGTCCGAATTTTTGTTCCCGCCGGCCGACCTGGTCTGCGCTTCCGCAGAAGAAAATATCCGGGAAGAACTTTTGTCCTTTTTACGGAAAAACAAACTGCCGCATATAAACATTCTGCTGAAAACCGGGAAGAACAGCGAACCGCTTGCCAAAATCGCCCCCTTTACCGCAAACTACCCGGTGCCGGAAAAGGGTACGCGCTATTATATCTGCAAAAACGGAACCTGTATCGCGCCGAAAGACCGACTTGAAATTTCAGATTTCTTAAATTTATAGCAAAATCAAAATCACCCAATATACTTTATATTGGGTGAAATTTTATGGTAATACACGTTGTAAAACAGGGCGAGACCATTTATTCGGTTGCGCAGCAGTATAATGTGAATCCCGATACGCTGGCGCTCAACAACGGCGTAGCGGGCAACGGCAACCTTGCGATCGGGCAGTCGCTGGTGATTGTTTTCCCGCAGGCGACCCATGTGGTTCAGCCGGGCGAGACGCTCGATTCAATCGCGAACGCGTACGGCGTGACGGTGAATCACTTATACCGCAACAACCTCGCGCTCGGCGGCAGGCCGTTGATTTATCCGGGAATGCAGCTGGTTATCCAATCCGACAGAACGCCGATCGGCGACTATATGACAGGCGGATACGCTTATCCTTACATAACCATTGATTTGCTCAATCAGACGCTGCCGTTCATGGGCGCTTTGATTCCGTTTACCTACGGTTTTCAGCCGGACGGCACGCTGATTCCGCTCGGCGACCAGTCCATGATTGAGAGGGCCAACGCTTACGGCACGAAACCGGTCATGCACTTGTCCACGCTGACCGAAGGGGACGTTTTTTCGACCGAACTTGCGGAACAGCTGCTGAACAATCAAAGCCTCTGGAGCGTGCTGATTAATAATGTTCTTACGATGATGCGGACGAAAGGGTATTACGCGCTTGACGTCGATTTTGAGTTTTTGGGAAAGGAAAACGCCGCCAAATACGCGGAATTTATTACATACGCAAGAAATACGCTGAACGCGCAAGGGTACCCCGTTATGGTCGCTTTGGCGCCCAAAACCAGCGTCACGCAGCCGGGTGTGCTCTATGAAGGCCACGACTACAAAGCGCTTGGCGAAGCCGCGAACGCGGTGCTTCTCATGACTTACGAATGGGGGTATACATTTGGCTCTACATCATATGGGTAATAGAAAATCTCACAGACTACAAGTACAGCGTGTATTCGTCCAATCAGCCACACCAAGAAAGCAAGGATGTAAAAATCCTTGTTATTTCTTTATTTTGGCATGAAATTAAGCAAAAATGGGCAGGAAGAATCCTTCTCGCGTCGATAAAAAAGAAAAGCCCGGATTAACCGGGTTTTATTATTTCAGTGTTGTTTCTTCGACTGTATCTACACTACCATAAGCCAAACATTTGAATTCCGCATATAAAAAGTCTACCGTATTATTTAAATAATCTGGGGCTTTATTCGGATTTGGATAATAAATATTAAATTTGGTTTTTTGATTGTATATAATAGATGCGTATTTTCTGATTAACCCTTCATTTGATTTAATAAAATCATATTCTTTTAAAACGATCATTTTATAATTTTCGTCTGTTTCTTCGCTAAATACGTACGGTATTAATTCTGAATCCGGAACGGGTATCATATTGCTTAATCTCAATGTACCTTTTAATTCCATTTCGCCCGTCACTGTATCTAAGGTAGTCATTCTAATAATCGGTATTACACTTTTCCTTATTTTTCTCTTACCGTCTTTGTCAATAAAATAATCTTTGTTTTTCGGCGACGAAAAAGGAATAAAATAATTAAAACCATTCTTGACAAGTGCAACCCCTAAATATTTGCGCGTATGTATTCGCGTATCTTCTTTATTGTCAAGAACGTTGTAAAGTATTTCGTCCTGCCTTAAATATGATATGTATTTATCAGATACACTATAAATTTTAAGCTTTTCTTTCATAATGTCATTTTAAAATTTATGGGCGAGATAAACCCGCCCGATTTTACAGCTTCCCACTTATAGGCTGGGAAACACCTGATTTTACAGCTTCCCACTTATAGGCTGGGAAACACCTGATTTTACAGCTTCCCACTTATAGGCTGGGAAACACCTGATTTTACAGCTTCCCACTTATAGGCTGGGAAACACCTGATTTTTACTAATTCACATTAATTATATATTTAATTAATGCTCATTTAGTACATATTATTATACCCACTGTTTTTAATATTGATAAAAATTTTTATCAATAATAGGTATGCCAAAAATATCTATCGCTAATTTTTTAGCATATATAGTACATTATTTTTCATATGTAGTACGTTACTTTTCACTTGCAGTATATTACTTGTTTGCAGATTTGTCAATAGTTTGCGTGAATTTTCTTCCAAAATTTCGCTGTATTTTATTCCATCTTGTAATGCAAATTTCTGCAACGAGCAAAATATAAACCCCGCAATTTATTGAATGTGATATATATTCTTTTTACCTGGAGGTATATTCAAAATATTGAACAAAATAGCGGATTAGGCATAATGCCCTATCCGCTATTCTTTATTAACTCTACGGCTATATCTGATTCAGCAGGCGGTTCGCTTATTTTAGCATTAGCACCAGTAAACATTTTATATAATTTTTCTACATCATTTTTACCGTAATATACATACCCAGTGAAAACAATTAAATACACTGCTTGCATTAGGTTGACAGCTTGTCCGGACACTTCAAAAGCAATAACATCTTGATTTAGGAAACCGGCAAGGTAAATCAATGCCAGGCAGAGGAAAATAATACCACCTTTATATACGCCGGTTCGGAAGCGCTTCCAGTCGAAGTCTCCCACAAACATTGCAGAAAGGCTACCGAGAACGATATTGACAATGATAAGTATGATAAGACCGATTGCTAAGTAAAGAGTTGACATTTAATAATCTCCTTTCTTTTTTTTATTACTTTACAAGCGTTAAATCCGAGAGCTTGACAGCCGCGATGACAACACCGTTATAGGTGATAACAACGCGGTCGCCTTTTATCTGTGACACAACATGGTCACGCTGGTAAACATACTTTGCGAGGCTGCCGCCGGTATAGGTCTTTGCTCCAGGTTTTAGGCGGACAATACTGCCGACTTTGATTGTAGGCGTAGGTACCGGCGCGGGTTCGGGCGCGGGAGCCGGAGCGGTCGTCACCGGCGCGGAAGGCTGAGCGGTCTGCGGTATTTTGATTTTCTGCCCGACGATGATCCTGTTCGGATCGGATATCCCGTTATATG
>Ga0134105_1001243_pt1 | contig 19539 bp, 20 predicted proteins | sample 16_3_2metaG_FD_94457 | JGI IMG/M metagenome (GOLD analysis project Ga0134105, IMG submission 94457) | Switchgrass degrading microbial communities from high solid loading bioreactors in New Hampshire, USA - 16_60_3.3_214_A3 metaG | ecosystem: Engineered > Bioreactor > Semi-continuous > Anaerobic... | reverse complement strand
CTATTAATCATAAGAGAACACCTTCCTTTCTGTTATTGTTGTAGTAACTATATTTTAACACAAAGTTGGTGTTCTCTTATTTTTTATTCCTATTTGTCCTACAAAAATTTTACGCTAAGGTTTGTCCCGGTCGGACAGGTAAGTCTTCCCCAGTATATCATTTCTTTACTTGTATATCGTCCTGTGATAAAATAAACAACAGTATTATTTAATAAAAATATGATTCAAAAGCCGTTAATATATACAGACAGAGGTAATAGTTATGATACTATCATGTATTAATATAAGCAAAGCCTTCGGTACAAACCAAATTCTCAAGTCCGTATCCTTTCATATCAATGAAAGGGAAAAGGCGGCGATTGTCGGTATCAACGGAGCCGGCAAATCCACCCTGCTTAAGATAATAGTAAATGAGCTTTCGGCAGATGAGGGTGAGGTTGTACTGGCCAAGGGCAAAAGCCTGGGTTATCTGTCCCAGCACCAGAATCTGTCCTCCGACAATTCCATATATGATGAAATGCTGACAGTTAAGCAGGATGTCATCAGGCTGCATGAGCAAATCAGGACCCTGGAGCAGGAGATGAAAAACGCCCAGGGAGAGGCTCTTGAAAAAATGCTTGAGACCTATGCCCGCCTGACCCATGAGTTTGAGTCCAAAAACGGTTATGCTTATCAAAGCGAGGTTGTCGGCATTCTTAAAGGTCTTGGCTTTGCTGAGGATGATTTTGGCAAAAGCATCAATACCCTGTCGGGAGGGGAAAAAACCCGTATCGCCCTGGGCAAGCTTTTGCTGTCAAAGCCGGATATAATTTTACTGGATGAGCCTACCAACCATCTGGATCTCATCTCAATCGCCTGGCTGGAAAATTTCCTGCTGAATTACCAGGGTGCCGTCGTAGTTGTAGCCCATGACCGTTATTTCCTGGACAAGGTGGTTTCCAAGGTAATTGAAATAGACAATGCAAAATGCATGACATATATAGGCAACTATACCGACTACGCCAATAAAAAGGCCATGCTGAGAGAGGCCCAGCTGAAGCAGTACCTTAACCAGCAGCAGATTATCAAGCATCACGAGGAGGTAATAGCCAAGCTGCGGTCCTTTAACAGGGAAAAGTCCATAAAACGGGCGGAAAGCCGAGAAAAGCTGCTGGAGAAAATAGAACGGGTGGAAAAGCCCGCAGATCATCAGGAAATGCATTTTAAGCTTGAGCCCAGAACTACCAGCGGCAATGACGTTCTGACAGTCGAGGGCCTGGCTAAGTCCTATGGAAAACAGGAGCTTTTCTCTGATGTCAGCTTTGAGATAAAACGTGGTGAAAAGGTTGCCCTTATAGGCAACAACGGAACGGGTAAATCTACCATCCTGAAAATAATCACCGGCCAGATTGAGGCCGACAATGGTCAGATAAAGCTTGGCAGCAAGGTCCATATCGGCTATTATGACCAGGAGCATCAGACTCTTGATCCCGATAAAAGCCTGTTTGATGAATTGCAGGACACCTATCCTCATCTGGACAATACAACCATACGCAATATCCTGGCCGCCTTTTTGTTCACAGATGATGATGTATTTAAGAAAATAAGGGATATCAGCGGCGGCGAACGGGGCCGGGTGGCTCTTGCCAAGCTGATGCTTTCGGAGGCAAATTTTCTGATACTGGATGAGCCCACCAACCATCTTGATATAGCCTCCAAGGAAATCCTTGAAAATGCCCTTAACCGCTATACAGGAACCATACTGTATGTATCGCATGACAGATATTTCATAAACAAAACCGCCGGCAGAATCCTCGATCTGACAGGCGGCAGGCTGCTAAACTATATCGGCAATTACGATTACTACCTGGAAAAAAAGGATGACCTTGAAGCCGCTTACCTGGGAAGAAGCACAAGCGGAGATAACGTAATAGCCGGTAAAGCTTCCTCCTTTCCGGCAGGAATGGCCCGCAAGGAGCAGGCTGGCTCTTCCTCACAGGCAAAGCTAAGTGAGGGTAAGTTAAGCTGGCAGCAGCAAAAGGAGGAACAGGCGAGAATCCGCAAGAGGAAAAATGACCTGAAAAAAACCGAGGAAGAAATCCATAAGCTTGAGCAGCGTAACAATGAGATTGATGAGCTTTTAACCCTGGAGGAGGTCTATACCAATCCTCAGAGGCTGATTGAGCTTAATAATGAGAAAAAGGCAATCGATGAGAGGCTTCTTGAGCTTATGGAGCTGTGGGAGCAGCTGGCAAGCACAATTTAACCGCTGCTGTATACAACAGTCAGCGGTTTTATTTGTTAATAAGTTATGGCCTGACGGAGCAAGCTTATACGCCTTGAAATTATATATTCATTATAAGCTTTTATAAGCCCTGTTCATCTATATTTTTGATTGTATTTATAATATGCTCATGGGCAAGAGCCTCCGCCAGCTGTCCGTCACGCTTTTTGATTGCTTCAACTATATCCGCATGCTCCTTGTTTGACTTAAGCGCCCTGTTGGGCATGGAAAGCGTTATCTTGCGCACCCGTTCAACGTATAGATGAAAGTCGGAAAGCACATGATTTAATATCTTGCTGCCGCAGGCGCTATAGATTAACTCGTGAAATTTGTTATCCAGCTCAACCAGCTGGCTATAATGGCTCCGTCTTGCATGAAAATCAGACAGATACAGTATTTCCTCCAAGGCCTCAATCTGAGCATCCGTGATATGCTCGCATGCCCATTTTGCACATAGCCCTTCAAGATATGAACGTATGGTATAGATATCATGTATATCCTTGGAAGTAATTCCTGTTACATAAGCCCCCTTGTTGGGAATCAGGGTAACCAGCCCCTCCAGCTCCAGCTGCCGCAAGGCCTCCCTGACCGGAGTCCGGCTTACCCCAAGCTCCTGTCCGATAGTTATTTCCTTTAGCTCTTCATTTTCTTTATATACACCTGATAAAATATCCTCCCTTAGCTTTTTATAAACACGTCCCCTTAGGGAGTATTTATCAGCCACTTCTTTGTGAAGATCAAAATCTTCCAAGGAATTCCCTCCTTATCCTTGTTGCACAAGGACAGCCATAATTACATCAGCCCACAGGGCTGTTACTACTTTTCTGCAAAAACGCCTGTTATCAGATGCTTTCATTACAGCTTCTCTATTGTTTCCATAAGATAATTGGTAAACTCTTCTCCTGTTGCTCCCGTATCCCTGCCTGTTATAACAAGCTTTCTTTCGGTTACGGTACAGATGTCAAGAGCCTTGTAGAGCTTGTCGGCTTCTTTGGTATAGCCAATATGGGACAGGAGCATCGCACCAGCACGAATTACGCTGCAGGGATCTGCATATTTTTCACGGCCTTCCTGCACCATACGGGGAGCGGAACCATGTATAGCCTCAAACATTGCATATCTTTTTCCGATATTTGCGCTGCCGGCTGTTCCAACACCACCCTGGAACTCCGCAGCTTCATCTGTAATAATATCACCGTAAAGATTGGGAAGAACAAATACCTGGAATTCCGTTCTTCTCTTTTCATCCACAAGCTTTGCCGTCATAATATCTATATACCAGTCATCAGCGGTAATATTCGGATACTCTGCAGCGATTTTCCTGAATATATCCAGGAACTTACCGTCTGTGGTCTTGATTATGTTAGCCTTTGTAACAGCAGTTACCCTGGTCTTGCCATTTGCCTTTGCATATTCGAATGCTGCTCTGATTATACGCTCGGTTCCCTGAGTTGTTGTCACTGTAAAGTCTATACCCAGATCCTCTGTTACATTAAAGCCCTTGCTTCCAAGAGCATATGCACCCTCCGTATTCTCACGGAAGAAGGTCCAGTCGATACCCAACTCAGGTACGCGTACCGGTCTGACATTGGCAAAAAGGTCCAGCTCCTTTCTCATGGCAACATTAGCGCTTTCAACATTTGGCCATGGATCGCCTTTTCTGGGTGTTGTTGTGGGACCCTTTAAGATTACATGGCATTTTTTAATTTCTTCCAGGACTGCCGGGGGAATGGCTGCATTCTCAGCCGCCCTTCTTTCTATGGTAAGTCCTTCTATTGTCCTTATCTCTACCCTGCCTGACTTGATATCCTTATCCAGCAGATATTCCAGCACTCTTGTTGCCTGTGCGGTTATAGCCGGACCTATTCCGTCGCCTCCGCACACTCCGATGATGATTTTATCCAGAGCCTTATAATCAATAAAATCGCCCTGGCCCTTCATCTCTTCCACTCTTTGCAGCTGCTGCTCCAGCAGTTTCCCGAATTTCTCCTTCGCTGCTTCAATTGCTTGCATATTGATCATTATTTTATCCTCCTTGCTCTTTTGCTCTGCACGCGGTCTTGTAACGCCATCAATGACCATTGTACTTGCTATTATATGGCTTGTCAATTTTAACTTGCTTCAGTTTGCAAGGCTGATACCCAACTGGGCCTCAGTTTTGGTGATTATATCCACAAGCTCCTCATCAGTAATAACCGTTACACGTCCAGAATCATATTCGGCGTCCACCCATTCCTTTACCTTCACAACTATCGGATGGGATTTATTAACCGCCTTTTCACCCTTCAGCTTATAATAGCTATTAATCCAGTGGGCTATTCCTGCAAGTCCCGATGTATTGGATACCGCAACTACAGGAGGACGATTAAGGAATTTCTCAGTATCAAATATATTGTATATTTCTTCATTCTTAAGCAAACCGTCTGCGTGGATTCCTGCTCTTGTCACATTAAAGTTTCTGCCTACAAAAGGTGTTCTTGATGGAATCCTGTAGCCTATCTCCTTTTCGAAGTATTCGGCAAGCTCAGTAATAACTGTAGTGTCCATGCCATCCAGTGTACCCCTCAGCTGAGCATACTCAAATACCATCGCCTCAAGCGGCGTATTGCCGGTTCTTTCTCCAATGCCGAACAGGGAGCAGTTTACTGCTGCCGCACCATACAACCATGCAGTAGTAGAATTTACTACAGCCTTGTAGAAATCGTTGTGCCCATGCCACTCCAGCCATTTGGAGGGAACACCTGCATGAGTAGTCAGACCATATATAATACCCTGTACCGATCTGGGTATTACAGCACCCGGGAAATTCACTCCATAACCCATGGTGTCACAGGCCCTGATCTTAACCGGAAGCTTATACTCCTCGCTCAGCTTCATCAGTTCACGGCAGAAGGGTATAACAAAGCCATGGATATCGGAGCGGGTAATATCCTCCAGATGACATCTGGCTGCAATACCCGTTTCAAGACATTCCCTGACCACGCTAAGATAATGATTCATGGCTTCTCTGCGGGTCATTTTCATCTTATAGAAAATATGATAATCGGAGCAGCTTACCAATATGCCCGTTTCCTTCATTCCGATTTCCTTAACCAGCTCAAAATCCTTCTTGCTGGCCCTGATCCAGGAGGTAACCTCAGGATACTTATAGCCTCTTTCCATGCATTTATATACAGCATCCCGATCCTTCTTGCTGTACAGGAAGAATTCGCTTTGTCTGATTATACCCTTTGGTCCGCCAAGTCTATGTAAATAATCATATATAGTAACTATCTGCTCAGTTGAGTACGGAGCTCTGGATTGCTGTCCATCTCGAAATGTTGTATCTGTAATAAATATCTCATCCGGCAAATTGTGAGGAACAATCCGTTCGTTAAATGCTATCTTCGGTATCTCGTCATAGGGGAAAAGATTGCGGAAGGTATTAGGCTCATCAACATCCACAAGCTCATAAATTGGTTCCTCCAGCATCAACAGATTGTTATGCGGGTTGATATGTACTTTTCTTTGCTCCATTCTTTCACTCTCCATTTATTAGGATATAATTTGTTTTATTGTATACAATAATACTTGTATTGTCAATAAGAATATTTATAAATATTCATGAGTATATAATAATTAATAGTTTCTGTCTGTTCCTGTCATTTTCTAATACTCATCCATATTATTTATTTTTCTTGTATAAAAAAAGACCTCCATCCTGGTGCAGTCCCTAAGTAAGCCAAACCAATCTTGTACAGAACCGCTTCAGAGAAAGTCTTTGCAATGATGTTATCTAACATTAACATTATTTTTATGCTAGCTGTATTTTGCAGGCATAAACACCTGTTAGATGCTAAGCAAATTTTATATGTGGAAAAGATTTTTAATGAGCTCATAAACTATTGGAACAAGAACTGCCGGAAGAAGATTGCCGCATTTTATCTTCTTTCCAAATATCATGTTAAGACCAATTCCAAAGATCAGCACGGAGCCTATAAAGGATATGTTGCTGATCAGGCTGTCATTTAAGAATGGCTCAATATATTTTGCCGAAAGGGTTATTCCTCCCTGATATATTCCAAGAGGAATTATCGAGAAGAAGACACCCAGCCCCAATGTCGAAGAGAAGAATATAGCCACCGTGCCATCTATAAAGCCCTTGGCATAAAGGGTCGTTGCATCGCCTGTTAATCCGTCATTCAGGGAGCCTATGATGGCCATTGCCCCTACGCAAAAGAGCAATGAGCTGTTAACAAAGCCATCAACAAAATCCTTACCCTTATCCCCCTTAACCTTCAAAGCCTTCTTAATCCGTTCTCCCAACGAATCCAGTCTGGCCTCAATATCTATCAGCTCTCCGATAAAGGCCCCTATTGCCAGCGAAACAACCATCAGCATGATATTTTCAGTTTGAAGCCCGTCCTGCTCAACCCTGAACATACCCTGAAGCGCTCCGCTTATACCGATAAATATAACCGCAAGGCCAAGAGCCTTCATTATAGTATCCTGAAATCTCTGATGAAGGCTGCCCTTGATGATAATGCCAATAGTGGCTCCTGCAATAATCGCAGCCATATTGACCAATGTACCCAATCCAATCATTTACAATTAACCTCTTTTCATCCGTCAGCTTATACCGATTTGCCTGCTTTATACAGGCCTGCAACGCCTGCTTTACCCCATCTTAGGCCTACAGGCTTATTTATCTGCCGTCCGGGCCTGTCTGACACTCAAATCCTATTTGATGCCTGTTATATCCTTAATGACCTCGCCCGCAATTATCAAGCCTGCCACAGGCGGAACAAATGAGTTGCTTCCGGGAATCTGTCGTCTGATGGTACATTTTCTTGCCGTACCCGGAGGACAGACACAATGGTTGCGGCAGCTGATTGACATATCCTCAAGGGGCTTTTTGACCGGCTCCTTTGAATAAACCACCTTAAGACTCTTAATTCCTCTCTGCCTCAGTTCCTTACGCATTACCTTTGCCAGGGGACATATAGAGGTCTCATATATATCAGCCACCTCAAGCATTGTAGGATCAAGCTTGTTGCCTGCTCCCATGCAGCTGATTATTGGCACGTTTTTCTCCTGCGCCCTGACCACCAGCTCAATCTTTGCTGAAACTGTATCTATTGCATCAACAATATAGCTATATTCCGAAAAATCAAACTGATCCGCAGTATCCGCGCAGTAAAAGCACTGATGAGCCACAACATTTGCATCAGGATTGATATCCAGAATTCGTTCCTTCATTACCTCCACCTTATATTTACCGACAGTTTTTCTGCTGGCTATAATCTGGCGGTTGATATTAGTCAAACAAACCTTGTCATCATCTATAATATCAATGCTTCCGACTCCACTCCTGGCAAGGGCTTCAACAGTATAGCCACCTACGCCGCCTATCCCAAATACCGCCACTCTGGCATTCTTTAATTTTTCCATTCCTTCCTTGCCGAATAATAGCTCGGTCCTAGAAAACTGATTAAGCATAGTGTACTCCTTCCAAAAAAATAGACCTGTAACAATACTATATCATAATTATTAATTTACTCTCTGTCAATCTGATTAATTTGATAACATAAGCAATTCTCGCTTTTCTAATTAATTATCCTGCCGGCTGAACACGGCACATTTTTATGTAAAATATAATGCCCTACCAGGCCGCCTGACCTGATAAGGCATTTGCTTGCATTTGCAATTTTACAATATTATTTATTCCTGCTCTTCAAAATCGCTCTTGCCAACTCCGCAAACAGGGCAAACCCAATCCCCAGGAACATCCTCCCACTTTGTTCCGGGAGCGATTCCGCTATCGGGATCTCCTGCTTCCTCATCATAGATATATCCACATGCTGTACATACAAACTTTCTCATGATAAACCTCCATTCCGCTTCAGCCCATATGGGCATCGGCAATTTTATTATATTTACTTTAAGAGGCTGTTACGTATGGTACCAGCCTCTTTGTTACTATTAGTTCAGGAATCTTTCTCCTGTGTATTATTTGGTTTCAAGAATGTACTGGTTAAGGATGCTTTCCAGCAATTCCTGTCTGCCGGATGTGTTAGGAGTTGTACCATTCTTCAGGGCATACTCCTCAAGCTCCTTGAAGCCAACCTTGCCATCGATAATGTCCTTACCGATACCGGTTCTCCAGCTTGCATATCTCTCTTCCTTAAATTTCTCGAATACGCCATCCTCAAGCAGCTTGGCAGCTACCTTCAGACCCTTTGCAAATGCATCCATACCAGCAATATAAGCATAGAAGAGATCTACATCCTCGAAGGAACCACGACGCACCTTGGAGTCGAAGTTCAGACCGCCTGTTGTGAAGCCGCCGGCCAGCAGGATCTCGTACATAGCAAGTGTTGTATCGTAAACATTGGTCGGGAACTGGTCGGTATCCCAGCCCAGCATCGGATCGCCTGTGTTGGCGTCAACACTGCCGAATACTCCGTTAATTCTGCTCATGTTAAGCTCATGCTGGAAGGTATGCTGAGCAAGTGTTGCATGGTTTGCTTCGATATTCAGCTTGAAGTGATCTATCAGATTGTATTTTCTCAGGAAGCCGATAACTGTAGCGGCATCGAAATCATACTGATGCTTTGTAGGCTCCTTCGGCTTGGGCTCAATCAGCAGCTGGCCTGTGAAGCCGATTTCCTTGGCATAATCCACAGCCATCTGCAGTAATCTTGCCAGATTGTCCAACTCAAGGCCGGTATCTGTATTCAGCAGAGTCTCATAGCCTTCACGGCCGCCCCAGAATACATAGTTTACACCGCCCAGCTCCTTGGTGATTTCCATAGCCTTCTTAATCTGGGCTGCAGTATATGCAAATACTGTTGCGTTACAGGAGGTTGATGCGCCATGTACAAACTTGTCGTCACCAAATGCATTGGTGGTACCCCACAAACATTTGATGCCTGTCCTTGCCATCTCTTCCTTTATAACAGCAACAATTTCATCAAGTCTCTTGTTTGTCTCCTCAAGATTAGCACCTCTGGGAGATATATCCTGATCATGGAAGCAGAAGAATGGAATCTGGCACTTCTCCATGAACTCGAATGCTGCACGTACTCTATTCTTTGCCTTTTCCATCGGATCACTGGTCTTATCCCATTCACGGCTAATGGTAGCTCCACCAAAGGGATCATTACCGCCATAGGTGAAGGTATGCCAGTAGGACATGGCAAAACGCAAATGCTCCTTCATGGTCTTGCCCATTACCTTCTCATCCGGATTATAATACTTGAAGGCAAGAGGATTCTTACTCTGAGGGCCTTCGTATTCAATTTTTCCTACATTAAAATAAGCCATATTACATTTCCTCCTTATATAAATAGTTAGCGCTGCAAAACAGGACTGGCACAAATTACAAATTACTCTTCAATTATAATTTGTTTTTTGAAATAATTCAATAAGATATCGTAAATTTAATAAACTAATCCTAAGCTTTCAAATCCGGCCTTCCCTTATATCAATAACCCGGTCCGGCTCCGGCTGAACTGATATCAAATTCAACTGTATAAGACTTCATATTCGGCTGCAAACTGACATGAATTCCGATCAATTCATGACGCATGTTAAAGCAGGCTCATAAGGCTATTATATCATTAACAATTATATATTATTCCAGCAATCTTCTTACATTAAGCAACCCCCAGCCCTGCTTCTCCCAGTGCTGTCCCAAATCGACCGCACTTTCACGCAGCTTCAGCTTTACCTCCTTATTGGTAAGCTCCGGATACTTGCTTAAAAGCAGCGCTATTGCCCCTGATACCACAGGTGTTGCCATACTGGTTCCGCTCTTAACCGTATACATCATCGGTGAATTTGCATAGGGGGAGGCGTCCTTTGACCTTAAGGAATAACGGCTGATATTGCAGGATATTATATTGGAGCCGGGTGCAACTATATCAGGCTTTTTTATACAAAATGGCGTAGGTCCTCTTCCCGAATAATCCTTGGATTTGCTGTTGCCAAAGATCTCAACGGCTACATTGTCATCGGAAGAGCCCACCGTAATCACCTTTCTGCTTATACCCGGTGTAGATATGGACATGGGACCAGGCCCGTTATTACCTGCAGCCACTACAACCACAATACCATTATCCCATACGGCATCAACTCCCTGAACCAGAAGGGAGTTTTCATCCAGATTGTCTTTGGCGGAGGTTCCCACAGATATATTTACAATCCGGATATTATATTTCTTCCGGTTGTCCATAATCCATTGCAATCCGGCAAGAACATCCGATATATTACCGTCACCCCGATGATCCAGGACCTTGACCCCTATCAGGTTGCATTCCGGGGCCACACCCTTGTATCTGCCCTTTGATGAAAAGCCGTTGCCGCCTATAATTCCTGCAACATGAGAGCCATGCCCATTGTCATCATAGGGCTCGTTTCTATGGTTTACAAAATCGACAAAGCCTATCACCCTGTTGCCGCCCTCGATAAAATCCCTGTGCAGAGCTATTCCCGTATCTACAATCGCAACACCTACGCCCTTGCCGGTATAACCCCGTTCATGCGCCCAGTCGCTTTCAATGATTTTATTGACACGGTTCATCTGAGCCGTTATATGGGTATCATATTCTATATTAAGCGGCCCCTCCATGGCCTTAATGGCTTCCAAGCCTGCTTCATCCACCTCCAGGACATACGAATTAATCATCGGAAGCTTATACTTGATATAACCAAGAGCCTCAAAAACCTTCTGACGTTTCTCGTATTCCACGCAGTGAACGATAACCTGGATTTTATTATTTTTGAACATACTCAGACTCCACTATCGTTTGTATTATCCTATTCCGCAGGCTTTGCCATTATACTTTTTTATTTTTAAATGAGGGAGTGTTTAAAAAACAACAGTCAGCAGCATCTTAAACTGCTCCTCACCATATACGGCATGGGGAACCTGATTTGGCATAATCAGGGTTTCACCCTTGCTGACAATGAAAACCTCATCTCCTACGGTAAATCTGCCCTTTCCATCCAAAACCGTCACCATAGCATCTCCTTCGGAGCTGTGGGTGCTTATCTCCTCACCCTTGTCGAAAGCGAACAGAGTCAGGCTGACATGCTTGTTCTGAACCAGGGTTTTGCTGACAATCTGCCCCTTCTGATAAGATATCTCATCCTCCAGTCTGAGTATTTTGGAAAGCTCAATATTTTTCAGCTTGTACTTATTTTCCATAAAATCCTCCTCATCCTTCTTTCGTTGGATATATTTGCATCCACTTAATCATCATATCATAAATTCCAATCATCAACCAGCTAAATATAGTCTAAGCAGCTTGGATAAAGCTATGCTGATTATACTGCAAAAATGAATAGTTAAATGTTGCCATGGCAACTTTTGCGGTCGAAAAACTTTTTCATAATCTACAATAATTTCTATAAAACTAGGAAATCAGTCAAGCCCACCTTCATATGATACATTGTAATCATTATTAGGAGGAACATTAAATGAGTGATTTACAGGCAACCCATTGCGATTCAGGAAGAGATAATGACTGCACTTGGATAATAATTTTAATCATTCTCTTGCTGTGTTGCTGCAACAATGGTTCAAATGGCTTCTTTGGCGGAAGCGGTTGCGGTGGAAGCGACAACTGCGGCTGGATAATCATCCTCATCCTTCTTATTGCATGCTGCTGTGGCGGTAACGGCTTCTTCTAAAAAGCCGTTTGCCTAGGCAGACATTAAAAAAGAGTTATCGTATAGGGAGCTAAAAAGCCCCTGTACAAAAAGAAAAAGCTGCGTGAATAACGCGGCTTTTCTTATTTTCATAAAGTATTTATATGATTAAGCATAAGTACCACACATATAATACACATTTCATATGTATACATATATCTATAAAAAGAAAAAAGCTGGCCATGTATATGTAATGCTGCTGCAGTTATAAATAACCACAGCCAGCAGCTATTAGATTCTTTTATAGTCGGATGCTTTTCTTTTTTTCTGCCTTTTCAGCCTTTCAAAGCATTCCCTGTCGATTTCATAGACAGTGTTTTCTTCAATAATCAGATCACTGTCCTCCTTCACCCTTTCATTTAATCTTTGGTTGCTGCAAAATCCTGCGCCTGCTTTTTCGTAGTCCTTTCTATATCCGGACGGGCTTCCGGAATTATTTATTCTCTTGCCCATTGTATGCCTCAAAAATTATGTTTTCATTTTTAATATATGTTGCTTTTCTTCAAATGTCCTTGAAAATAATTGAATAAAATGTATACTTACATTATACTATGGTTTAAGGTAAATTCTAACTCTGACATTGTCATTGGATATGGAAAGGAGGAGCACATGTCAGGTTCAATTTATGGAAATATTTTTTCAGTTGCCACCTGGGGAGAGTCACACGGCAGGGGTATTGGTGTCGTGATTGACGGCTGCCCGTCAGGACTTATGCTGGATGAGCAATATATTCAAAAATATCTGAACAGGAGAAGGCCCGGCCAATCAAAATATGCTACTCCAAGAAAGGAAAGGGATCAGGTTCAGATACTCTCCGGTGTATTTGAAGGCCTAACAACCGGAACTCCCATCTCACTGGTGGTATTCAATGAAGATCAACGCTCAGGAGATTATTCAAATATAATGAACAGCTACAGACCAGGGCATGCAGATTACTGCTATGATCAAAAGTACGGCTTTCGCGACTACCGGGGTGGTGGCAGGGCATCCGGCCGCGAAACCATAGGCAGGGTTGCGGCAGGAGCGGTCGCCAGCGCCATTTTGCATGAGCTCGGCATAGAGGTTAGGGCATACACGAAGGCTATTGGCCCCATTTCAATTGACATGGCCAAATCCGATATAAGCAAGGCCCATTTCAGCCCTCTGTTCATGCCCGATCCTGAAGCTTCCGTCAAGGCCGAGGAATTTCTCAGCAGGCAGATGGACGAGCATAATTCGGCGGGCGGCATTATCGAATGTATAGTAACAGGCATGCCGGCAGGAATCGGTGATCCGGTATTTAATAAGCTGGATGCAGCCCTTGCAAGAGCCGTTATGAGCATAGGCGCAGTTAAGGGAGTTGAAATTGGCGATGGCTTTGCCTCCGCCACTCTTACCGGAGCAGAAAACAATGATCCCTTCAGGTATGATGAAAGTAAAAGGCTATATAAATTGAGCAATCATGCAGGTGGTATCCTGGGCGGCATCAGCGACGGCTCAGAAATCATCCTGAGGGCCGCAATAAAGCCCACACCTTCCATTTTGAAGCCACAGCTGACAGTTAATAAAAGCAAGGAAAATATTGAAATTCAGGTTGAGGGCAGGCATGATCCTGTGGTAGTTCCCAGAGCGGTTGTTGTTGTCGAATCCATGATAGCAATTACTCTGGTTGACCAGCTCTTCTTAGGCATGACCTCCCAGTTAGGAAAAATCAAAGCTTTTTACAGTATGAATGCCCAAAACTCCGTCGGGCAGCCTCAACCAGACAAATCTCAGGCATAAAATCCTGTTTTGGATTTAATCCGCATTTTTTACACTTATGACACCGGCCTGCGGTAATTTGCGGGCCGGTATATCATGGTTTAGCTGCCTATTTTTTATATGGAGGTTAGTGTTATAATTGATATCGGTTCAAGCTTTTAGCCTTAGCTATTCTGTCACAATATTTCTCGGTTCACCTTTTAAGAAGGCCTCTATATTTTTATAAACCTCTTCCACTACTCTTTTCCTTGCCTCTATTGTTGCCCAGGCTATATGAGGGGTTATGATCAGCCTGGTGCTGTCCTGAATCTCTATAAGGGGATTTGTAGGCTTCATCGGCTCCGCCGACAAAACATCCAGTCCGGCTCCGCCTATCCAGTTTTCCTTAAGCGCCTTATATAAGGCCTGCTCGTCTATGATGGGGCCTCTTCCGAGATTTAACAGGATTGCATCCTTCTTCATCCTGCGAAGCTGCTCTTCCCCTATCAGGCCTCTGGTTTTTTCATTAAGGGGTGCATGTATGGAGACAATATCGGACATGGCAAGAAGGCTGTCCAGATCAACCCGTTTGTATTCGCTGTTATCGTTTTTACCGCTTGTCGAATAATAAATAATCTCACATCCAAAGGCCTCGGCCAGTTTAGCCACTCCCCGGCCTATTTCGCCTAGTCCTATAATGCCCCATACCTTGCCTGCCAGCTCATGAAATCTAACGTCAAAATGGCTGAATACACCGGATCTTATATATTCCCCCGATTTTACATAATTATCATAATAGCTCAGCTTCTCATACAAAAACAAAAGCAGGGCAAAGGTGTGCTGAACCACAGACCGGGTTGAATAGCCCCTTACATTGGCAACTGCGATATTTCTGCTGTTGGTATAATTAAAATCAACAATATTGGTGCCGGTACCGGTTATGCATATGAGCTTCAGCTTTTCCGCCGCATCCAGATACTTTGCCTTCATGGGAATCTTATTAACTACTAATATATCCGCATCCTTAATCCGTTCCTCGTTAAGCTCCGGAAGCCAGTAAGGATATCTGACCACTTCTCCCAGCCTGTCAAAGATGGACAGATCAACATCATCACCCAAGGTGTTGGTTTCCATAAATACAATTTTCATATGCTTCTCCTTTCACAACTCAAGCATAGAATTTATTATTCAAAGTTATTAAGATATTATTCTTATCTTCATTTTAACAAAAGGGCAGCTATATGCTGCCCAAAAAAGCTTATGGGAATCTTACCTATCTTATCCTCTCAGGGAATCCGACCTTCTTCTGAACCTTGCGCAGGGTCTTATTGGCGTAGTAGCTGGCCTTTTCGGCATTTGCCTTGATTATGCCGTCAATACACTCCTTATCCTTTTCAAGCTCCCTGTATCTTTCCTGGAGAGGCTTAAGCAGATTTACCACTGCTTCACCTACAGCCATCTTGAAGTCACCATAACCGACTCCATCAAACTCCTTCTCCACCTCTTCTATTCCTTTTCCGGTGGAAATGGCATAAATCTCAATGAGATTCTTAATTCCCGGCTTCTCGTCCGAATATATAATTCTGTTATCCGAGTCGGTTACAGCCCTCTTGAATTTCCTTATGACTGTATCAGGATCGTCCAGCAGATATATGCTGGCGTTAGGATTCTCGTCGGTCTTTGACATCTTCTTTGTGGGCTCCTGAAGACTCATTATTCTGGCGCCCTGCTTGGCTATATAAGGCTCAGGAATTGTGAACACATCACCGTATATTGAATTGAAGCGTCCTGCAACATCCCTGGTAAGCTCGAGATGCTGCTTCTGATCATTGCCAACCGGCACCAGATCCGCCTGGAAGAGCAAGATATCCGCAGCCATCAGCACCGGATAGGTATAGAGGCCGGCATTAATATTTTCAGAATGCTTTGCTGCCTTATCCTTGAACTGGGTCATGCGGTTAAGCTCACCCATATAGGTATAGCAGCCCAGAATCCAGCTAAGCTCCGCATGTGCAGATACATGGGATTGATAATATATACAGTTTTTCTCAGGATTTAAGCCTGCCGCAATATACAAGGTAAGCAAGGATCTGGCTCTTTTCCTGAGCTCTGCCGGATCCTGACGCACCGTTATGGAGTGCATATCAACAACACAATAAAAGCATTCATATTCATTTTCTAACTCTACCCAGTTTTTCAGAGCACCGAGATAATTGCCAAGGGTAAGGGTTCCTGTGGCCTGCATTCCGCTAAATATTACTTTTTTTCCATCAATCATAAACTCACATCCATTCTTTTTATCGGAAGCACAAAATTGTGTTCCGCATTTTTTTAGAATAGCAAATCCTTATTCTATGGCTTATATGATACTCATAGCCCATAAACAAGAAAGAATCAGCTTTCAATAAATAATATTAATAATAAATATATAAAGAAAGTGTAAAAATGTCAACGCAAAAACACCAGATCGGTTATTTTGCCCCTCTGTTGTCCGTATTTTTACCTTATTAAATCTGTACTGATAGCCTGTTTGTTCAGATAGCTTGACTGCTTTAGCAATTAAGCTTAGTCACCAGTTCCGGCAGCGAATCAATTACATCATAGTATTCCTTAACATCACCGAAGCCATAGCGGGCAAATATAAAGGGCAGGCCGGCCTCTGCCGCCGCTTTTGCATCCGAAAGGGTATCTCCTACATATACGGGCCTTTGTAGCCGGTTGCGCTCTACCACCAGGCGGATATTATCGGCCTTGAATTTGCCTGTTCTGCCCGGATGCTCATAATCTGTAAAATACTTCTCCAGATGTGGATAGGCCTTAAAAAATGCCTCTATATATCCATCCTGGCAATTGCTTACTATAGCCAGTCTATACTTTGCCGAAAGCGTCTTTAACGTATCCTCCAGCCCGTCATACAGTCTGGCACCGTTTGCGGCAATATACTCACATTCATATTCACAGCAGTCTCTCATTACCTGCTTAGCATATTCCTCATCAATTCCTGTATATAGCTTTACCGCAATAACATCCAAAGGCAGCCCAAAAAGCTCCTTCAGCCTTTGCGGTGTTACATCATAATTTAAATCAGGATATTTCTCCCTAAGCACTTTATTAAAGGCTATTGCCACCTCAGGTGTTGAATCCCACAAGGTTCCGTCCATATCAAATATTATACTGTCAAACATTTCACCCAAATCCTTTTCTTGTCCAATTTTACGATAATACTATAATGCAACGTAAGTTATACAATGTCAACCTTAATAAAGTAATGAAAATAAAAGGCTGCATATACAAAACCGGCAAAACAGCATTATATATCCAGGCTGCATACTGAAAGCAGGAGCCGATTTACCGGCCGGATTAAAAATAGTTAAAATTGCAATATTAAATTATATTATGCTATAATCTCAGCATGAATTAAAGATATGAAAGGAGTAATACCATGAAGCAAATAGCAAGCTTTACAATAGACCATTTAAAGCTTCTGCCGGGCCTGTATGTATCCAGAAAGGATGTATTTGGCGATGCAGTTATAACCACCTTTGATATCAGGCTTACCCGTCCCAATTTTGAGCCTGTAATGGGTACTGGTGAAATTCATGCCATTGAGCATCTGGGAGCAACCTATCTGCGCAACCATGAAAAATATGCTGACAAAGTTGTATACTTCGGTCCAATGGGCTGTCGCACAGGCTTTTATCTACTTTTGGGCGAAGACTTACACTCCCGGGACATCCTGCCCCTGATGACCGAGATGTTTGAATTCATCCGGGACTACAGCGGAGACATTCCCGGTGCCACTCCTGCCGGCTGCGGCAATTACTCGGATATGAATCTGGAAAATGCCAAATATTATTCGAAACGCTTTCTTGATGAGGTTCTTTACTGCATAGACAACAGCCGATTGAATTATCCGGAATAAGGCGGCTAAAATGCGTTATAATCGCCGGGTTCATTTTTATAACGGCCATGAATATAATGTAATGAATATCTTTATTGGGAGAAGCTCATGGCAGACCAGGACATATTGCACACAGCAGAAATAATGAAGGCTGCACTGCCTTACATCGATGCACATAATAAGATCATGGTCGAATTGATTATGAAGGTCTTGGAGCTTGTCGGATTTTTCAGGACCTTCAGAAAATCTTTGACTTTGGCTGCCTGTGGCTATGAAGCCGGAAGTATAGATTTGGAAGGGATGCTGAACAATATAAAGCCCGTCTGCAATAAGAAGGAACGGGATTTTATAGATAAAATTCTCAATATATTCAATATGAAGCGCGCCATGGAAATGTATAATCAAATGATGGAGGTCATGAACGTGATGCAGCAGGATGGCCGGGATTACAGCGATGCATCAAGTGATGATTTTTCCTCCTCCGATACAGCAGATTCAGCCGCCTCGTCAAGCGATGAGATATCAACCCTTCTGGACTATTATAAGAGTGATTCGGAAGAAGCTGATATGGACGATGCTGATAGTGATGACATCGAAAAATATGGCGTAAAAACAGACGAAAACGGTATAAATGATTCTGAAGGCAGCAATCAGCCGGGCAAATCCTCTTCATCAGGCCTGATAAATGAGAAGATGCTGGATATGCTAAAGGCAATAGTTCCTCCTGAGCAACGGTCCACATTCGATAACCTTAGCATGCTTTTAAGCTCTATGTCATATGATAATACTAGCAATGCTGATGAAGATAAGGAGCGCAATAATTAATGGATAATTCATGGACCAATAATCCGAAGCTTCGCAATGTGGACCCCCGCAAGTTAGCGATCCTGAAGGAATTAATGAAGCAGGCTGAGGGTAAGTCAATGGAACAGCTGATACCCCTGTTGATTGCAACCAACAAAAGGCTTTCTCAGCAGAATCTTTCATTTACCAAAGAAGAAAGCGAGCTTATGCTTGAGGTTCTCACAAAAAATATGTCCCCTAAGGAAAGGGCCCAGTTTGAGATGATCAAGAAAATAATGGCTCTAAGAAAATAACAGCAGTCAACCGCTAATAAAGGCATCTGCATTTATTTTCATACTTGCAGATGCCTGTTTGTTTCTTTTATATGCTGAATCTATGAGCCGATTTATCGTTCTTACCGGCAGTCAATTTCTAATTGACAGTCTTAACGGTCCTGCTTTCGTTTGCTTTTGTTTTACGGTAAAGCAGGATATATTCCCTTATATACATTATTAATGACAGCAAGAGGAATGCACCACATACCAGCATCAATATATTAGCTATTTTATCATCAAGTGCCGGATACGAAACCAATACCAGCATTACAGCATAAAAAACTGTGGTTGACACCTTGCCGAACCATTTTGCCCCGTTAAGCCTTGCATTCTTTTTCAGCATTACAAGACCGGCTACTAATAAAAACAGCTGCAATATTACAAATAATATCAGAAGAAGAAACATCCATTTGATTTTCACTACCAGTACAAATATCAGGGAAGCCTGAGTGAGCTTATCAGCTAAAGGATCAATCAGCTTGCCCAACTCCGTTATCATGTCAAATTTGCGGGCTATAAAGCCGTCCAAAAAATCGGTTATTCCGGAAATCAGGACAACGGCCGCCGCACGCAGATATTCCTTCGGGTATTCTGCTTTTATATAAAGGACAACAAATACCGGTATCAGCATAAAACGGATATAGCATAAAATATTCGGTATTTGCCACAAATCCTTTTTAGAAAATTTTGAAAGTACCTTCATGAGTTACACTCCCCCTGCTCCTGCCATACATAAACATAAGATCTATTATATATTCTCTTTAATATATTATATTAAATAAAAAATATATATTGTTTATTTTATCAGACTATACATATACATTTCAATCTTATCATAATAATTT
>Ga0134105_1001231_pt1 | contig 19804 bp, 25 predicted proteins | sample 16_3_2metaG_FD_94457 | JGI IMG/M metagenome (GOLD analysis project Ga0134105, IMG submission 94457) | Switchgrass degrading microbial communities from high solid loading bioreactors in New Hampshire, USA - 16_60_3.3_214_A3 metaG | ecosystem: Engineered > Bioreactor > Semi-continuous > Anaerobic... | reverse complement strand
TTTTACATATATAAGAAGTTATTTCCTCAGGGGTATAATAAGCACCTTGTTTTTTTCTTTCCTCACCAGTAATTAGCTTTTCGTATATTGCGCCAAGAACAAATTCATCAATATTTCCTTCTGACCAGTCTCTACTTTCAAAAAGATTTAATAGAGGAATATCAAACCTAATTTTTTTAGGGTCTTGACTTATTAGTTTATCTGTCAGTTCATTTTTATAAAAACATTTATTTGGAATAGATACTGCTTTGCTATATTCTTCTTCATTTAAAAAAACGGTATGCCCAATAACAACTATTTTCCCAATATTCTGGTCTTCAATATATTGTTTACTTTCTTCGTTACTCATTTTGTCAAAGAGATAATTGAGAAAATCATAATAATTTTTAAATTTGCCAGAAAGTTTTCTTTGTGTTAATTCGTTGAATTTAGTAATAAAATACTTTGTGTCGTTATTGAAAAATCTTTTTTCCTGTAAATACCAAAGTGTAAACATTTGCATCATGAAATTATCAACAAAGTCAGGTTTCTTTTCTTCTACTATTCCTGAAATGTTATTAATTAAAAAATTTCTAGAATTTTTATATAATGTATAAAAATCTTCAATTATAGTATTTCTATGATTGTTTTTCATATATTTATGGCATAAAAGATACTCTATCATATATATGACAGAGATAAATGCGCTATTCCCTCCTTTTAAATAAAAATAATTTGACAATTAAATAAAATATTTACAATCCTCCACTTCAAAATTTAAGTGTCGGGTATTTAACCTATTACTATTATACTATTTAGATTAAATATAAAAATATCATATCCACTCATTAAATAGTGGATATGATATTTGTGGGTTCAAAACACTTTAAAATATCTTATTTTACCGTTTTCATATACACATTTTTTATGTGTATATAAAAATTTTTCTATCTCGGCTTTGGGGATAAAAATATTTGCATCCCCGTCTGGTTTCCACGTTTGGAGTTTATTCCTTCTGATTAAGGAATAAACTCCTTGTGGAGTAATTCCCAAAATTTCAGCCGTTTCTCTTACAGTTAATAATTCTTCTTTATTCATATTAAATTCGCCTCCTCATCTTATATTATTGATCCAGTATATTCTGCTAACAGTATAGAAATTTTCTCCCATACTGAGATACTATATTTATATGCCGGTATTCCAATTCCATTATATCTAGCATATGCTTTAAGTGAATCTTTTTCTTTTTCTTTTAGCATATGTAGATATAAACACATTGTCACAAGTTGGATATCAGGTCTATTTATTGATTTATCCCAACTTGTGGAGAATTTAAAATATTGGTATACTTGCGGATAATATGATTTAGTATACCAATATGCTTCTTTTTGAATTTGGAAATATCCGTATGACAAATTGGAATCTCCCATAACATTTTGCCAATTTGTCTCTTGCCACCCAATGGCAAGAATTTCAAATACATTTACATTAATATCCATAATACTTGCAATTTCGGTGTATGTACTTAGAAATTCTTCAGCTCTTTTGGGTGATACTCCAAATTCTAATAATTTCTTTCGAAAAAAAGACAACTCTGACATATTTGCAAATATGCTGCTAATTCCTATAGTTAAAATCAATATGGTAACTAATATCTTTTTCATTTTCCCTACCTCCCATACTATAATATTCATTACTATTATATAATATTATTCATATTTTGTCAATTTTATTGATGGAAAAGAGTATAGTTTACTCACTTTCCTTAATTTCGATTGAAAATCCATGCTTTATAAGCCAGTCTTCAACTTCTAGCCAACGTTTTGTTTCTGAAAGCTTTCCATAATCTTCGTCGCAATATGAGTACCAAAATGACACTTCGGTTAATACTCTAGGCACATCTTTTAATAAAGTTGCCAATTCTTCTTTCATTATGGCTACACTTTTAGAATCACTGCGCCCTGAATAATAAATTTTATATACATTTTTATTGCCCAACATTTCTTGTTTATAAACAATAGATAACTCATTTCCATCGATTACTTTTTTCGCTAATCCCATAGTTACTCACTCTCCTCTCTTTTTACCTTTTGGATAAAGAATAAGAGCTTCCGATCTTTCTTTTAACACATCAAACATGTCAATTAAGTCAATAATATTACCTTCATCTTCATTATGTGTTAATTTGTTTTCTATATCAATTTTAGGTATAGTTATTCCTGTCATTTTATTAAAAATATCAATTTCTTGTGGTTTTACTGTATACACTTTATTTTTGTCAAAAACCATCCAGTATCTTTCCAACTTATTACCAGATGGTCTAATAACAAATCTAACTGGTGTATCTAAAATAGCCACCAAAAACTCATACCACGATCCCATTACGCAAATAACGCCATATCCTTTACTGCCATAATGTATAACATTTATTTTTTCTTTATCGGCAGTAAGGATATAAACTGTGCCATATGTAGATTGCGAATATGTTCCTTCTCCTGACAGCCTAACTATCCATTCCGCATCATTATTCTCAATTTTTGTCATAGGAACAAGAACTTTTCTTCCACCTGTTCCATCAGATCCTAAAATAATTCCTTCCATTTCTCCAAATTCACTATTAGTCATAATGGGGTCGATATTCCACAATCTTACTTTTGCCTTATTATTATCTTTGTTGACATTTCTATATTTCTTTTCTAAAAACTTCAAGATATTATTCACTGCTAATTTTATATTATGAGTATTTAATTTGCTATAATCCATAAATCCATTAGGATTTATATTGTCGTATATGTATACTCCTTCGTTATATAATACTATTTTGTCAAAATCCTCTTTATATCTTCGAATTTCTAATTTTCTTTGTTCGATGTTATACTTCATTATCAATGAAATGAATTTTTCTTGTGTCAAAATTTCTTTGGCATTTTGTATTTTTGATTTTGACAATGGATATAATACATCGATTATTATATCAAGCAATACATCAAATAATGGATATAACTGTTTTTTCATATTATCATTTAATGTTACTTCTTTATACATATTACCATCTCCTGTTATATAAATAAATTTAGTCGGAACTTAAGTATTTCAATCTCAGTATATGTAAAAATTAGTGTCTATTTCTTTTACATACAAATCACCACCATTTATCTTATTTTTTGTAATTAAATATCCTGATACAGGTTTTGTAGATCCTTCAATATTGTACTCTACACAATATATGTTATATCCAAATAATGTAAGAAATGGGTTGAATACAGATAACCCGATAAGTGTATATACTTTTACCAACGCAATCATAATTAAAACGCTTACTAGATAGAAGTCTTTCATATCTTTAAGTTTAAAGAAAGGCAAGATATATAATGCTATATATAAAAACATATACCCATTTTCTTTTCTAAATTCTGTAATTGTTATATATTTATGTTTTGCTTGTCTCTTGTTAGTATTAAATGATATCACAAATACAACAATGATAAATATTGAAAGTAGTATAGCGATACTAAATAAATATGTACCATAATTAATAATAGAAAAGATTATAAGGATAGGGATACATGAAACTAAATAGGTAAGTATTTTAAACGCAACGTTTCTCATATTAAACCTCCTTTACTATTTATATTTGGTATTTTCTTGTATAAGATTAATAACGCTAGTACACAGTATATCAGGATCATAAAACTCTGAATCGTCTGACATTTTCAGATAAATCAAGTTAGTAAAGTATTGTGGTAATATCTCGTTATATATATACTGTGCGTTTTTCTGTATATTTATATCACTTTCTAATATATCCCGTTGTTTATTACTAAGATTTTTAGTAGTAACGTTTAACGATGTATCACATATAAACGTCATATCTGGTTGTACCAAATCTAATGTTTTGACTATATACACAAATTTAGATATAAACTCGTGTATATCGCCCTTCTCTAACATACATCTTGCTCCTTGTAATGCTAAATTAGATAAATAATATCTGTCTAATAATACATATTCATATCGGCTATTGAGATCTAGTAATATATCTTTACCAAGATATCTATCTATTTCAAACAATATAGCCAACGATTCATATTTAAGATTTAGATTGCCATTCAATGTATCATAAATCAATGTTGAAATTTGGTTGTTTTTTGTAGGAAATTTAAATTTATACACAGAATGGTCTTTCTTTAAATGCTCATATGTATTTTCTAGTAACGTACTTTTACCACTACCGTCTATACCTTCAAATACTATAATCATTATTATCACTCCTTTTGATATCAATTTTGTTAAAATATCTACTATCTATTTGTATTATTGTTTCCATTATTTGGCATTCACAAAAATCAACAAATTCTTCTATATTGTTTACGCCAAAATGAGTTTTTACCATGTCTCTAAACCATGAGTCATCTTCTTCTGTATATTGTATATATTGTTTTCTTAGATCTAACAACAAATGGTTCTCCACCAAAGATTTTGGTGGAGAATTTGCCATCATAGCTTTTTCTTTTTATATCTATGATGGCACTTGCCAATATGTATTGTATATTCACCCGTTTCACCTCCCTGTTTATTTTTCATTCCTTTTAGGTGGGATAAAGAGGGAGATTACTCTCCCTATATTAAGTTGTATAAATCTATAAGTATTCCTGCTTCTTCATATTGAGACATTCCTTCCTCCAAATCTAATAGAGGAATATCTATACCTGTTGTTTCAGTAAAGATACTGGTTTCTTCTTGCTTCACCGTGTATACTTTATCTTTGGTGAATACTAACCAGTATCTCTTTCTTTTCCCTGGACCTCCAGCTGGTCTTACTAGAAATCTTGCAGGGAATTCAGTTATTGATGCTAGAAAGTCGTTCCAAGACCCGACTCTTCCAGCATCGCCGTATGCTCCGTATCCGTAAGATAAAACATTTACTTTATCTTTATCTTCCACTAGTACATACACAGTTCCATACGTACCACGTGTGTATGTACCACCACCAGATAGTTTTGCAATCCAACCATCTGATGACTCGTCGCCTTCTATTATTTTAGGATATTGATTTCTGGTATAACCTATGTTATACCTATTACTATCAATATCCTTTTTTGCTTGGAAAGGTATTATAACCTTTCTCCTTGCTCTTCCTTCCTCTCCAAGCACAACTGCTTCTATTTCTCCAAAACCTGTTGAAACTTTGTAAGGCTCAATATTCCATAATTTCATACTAATTACCTCCTCTTATATTTTTTGATTCCTATTAGGTAAGATATGTTATTATTTAAAAAAAGGGAGAGTAATCTCCCTCGTTTTTAAAGTAGTTGCCAACCTTTGCTAGCAACTACCTGTATAATCCGACCATCGGGAAGTTCTTTTTTCTCCCGACGGTCGTTGTGGAATATAAGTACTTGGTCACCATATCTCTTAACTGTTTCTTTTAAGAGATATGGTATAGGTGATACAAATACAAACTTTGTATCACCTGCATAACTTTCAAAATTTTCTAAAACTCTATTCATTTCTTGAAGATCCCAGCCGTCAGCTGGTACTTCAAGAACTTTTATATCTTCATCAGCATTTGTTGCAAGTTGTTCGATGAGCATTTGTTGCTCATCGAAAAGTTGATGAGTTTCGTTTTTTATAACAACTATCATTTTCCGCACCTCTTATTTGTTATTGTCAATATCATTATATATCATTATTCATTTTTTGCAAGTGATATATGTAAATAGTTTGTAAATGATTTATGTCATTTTATAGTTAATCAAAAATCATTGTCAAATAACCTCGTTGTTAGAGGCTCATAGAGCGGTTTTATTTTTGGAATGAGTATATTTATATATGGATAACAGATATTTCGCAAATATGAGCCTATGACACGTAAGCTTCAAACTAAGAATTAGTGAGGATTACATGAGATATATGAGATTTGAGAATTTAGATCTCAAAATCTTAAATTAATTGAATATAGATAATTAATTATTGGAGGGCAAAAAATATGTCATGGAGATCTGGGTTATTTGGATATGATTTACAAGAATTGATATCAGAATACAATAAACAATTAAATCTTGGTATATCAAAATAGCCATAGTTTCAACTTATCAATATACCACGAACCGAATATACTGAGTATATGTTAAAAAACAATGATGAATTAAATACATAGTTATTGAATAATAGTATTCATATTCAGTATGATATTAATGAAGACTTCTATTAGTCTAACAATTGGTTTTCTGGTGATAGTGAAAAATTTAGTGAATTATTAAAATATATAAATATTAGACAACAATTATAGGAATTAATTCATAATGCACATATAACACTATCATTTTTTTAGGATTTATCTAATTTCAGTGAAGAATAGAGAAATTTTGAAATTAATATACAAAATTCTATAGAAAAAACTCGAAAGGCCACTGGAGATTTAGAAAGTGCGGCTGCAAGTATGTTAGGAAAGTCATAGAGTGAAACACTCAGAGGATTGGCAAGCTCAATTACATATTATCAATTTTTTAAAGGCGACCCATATACACAATCATTATTATAGAACTATAAATATTTACAAAGTTTAAAATTCAATTTGCCAAGATTTTGGTTAGATGGTGATATAGTCTTAAATAAAAAATTTTTTGTTAGATTACGAACTGACAAATCATATGAAGAGGCAATTGGTAGAGTTGTATAGCCTGCCATTTTATTATAGACTATGGCATCTCCAATTCAAAAATTTACAAAAAGTGAAAAATTTACATAGTCAACATTAATGCCACCATTAATTGTTAAATTTATTATTGGAAATTTAGACAATCCAATTTATATTATGCGGCATTAGATTATAGATAATCTTGAGCTTGATTTTAAACATATTGATGATTCAAATTTACCCAGAATTGGAGAATTGAATTTCACATTACAACAATTATTGCAACAGGCATTAATTTATTCAAATGAAGATTTTGAAACTATATTTAAAAATGAATATTCGCAATCATTACCTAATTAGTCAAATGTAAAACCAATTTCTAATATATTATTTGGCGAATAAATAATATAAAAAAAAAAAGAATACTCGGAGCAAAAATTATCCGCTCCGAGTATTTTGTTATGCAAAATATATTACCATGTTCCGCCATCAATTACATTGGTATATGTATACCCCGACTATGTTGAATTTACTATTACTAATTTATTCTAATGATTTGAATAATCTTCAATATCTTCTATATCTTTAATAGAAGAATTTGTTTTATCTAATTGAGACCATGTGGTAATCATAGGAGAATATACTATTTTATCTAAATTCGCATTATATACTAATGCATATCCGTCAGCAATATTTGATTCATCTATTTGTTTTGTTCCTAATTCTTGAGTTTTCCAAATAATGTTACCTGTATTATCCACATATAATACTTTATTTTTTACATTTGTATGTAAAGGTATCTAATCTAATACCTATTTGTTAGAGTGGATATGTCTTTTAGTTACTGCGTCATCAATATCTGTGAGACTAGAGTTGTGTGTATGAGATCTAGTAACCTAAGTATCAATTTGCTATGGTGTAGAATTTGGTTTACCAGTAATATTATTCCATGATAATTCTACTGAATATGTTGATGTAACCCGTACCCATGAAGATTGATTTACACTCCATATATATTCTATTGATTCATGATTACCAGTATCGTCATACTAATCTATTACAAAAACTCGCAATCCATCAAATTTGTTTTGTATAGCATCACGATCTGCAATTGTTTGAACTACTGTTACAGACCTAACTGATGGTGGAATTTGAGTTACTGGTACATATCCGTTGCCATCTAATGATGCATAACCATTAGCAACTCCGCGATTCTATATATTTTCCGGAATATAATTTAACTTATCCTGTTTCTCATTCCACATTTGAATTTGATAATCAGTTACAAATCTCAATTCTGGCGTTGTCTCAATTATAGATGCAGGATGAGTTGCTGGATGTACATATTTATTAGCACCATACTCTATTGAGTCCAATTTATTTTTCATAGAAGTATAATTTGTTTCTAAATCATCTAATATGCCAAATACAGTATCGCTATGAGTATGAGAATTTGCTATTGACATTTGAATATCATTAACAGAAAATCCTGATAATTCAGGTATCATGTTTAATGATAAATCTTTGAATATAATTCTATTATTAGGCTCATCAACAACCAATACTTTATTATTATTGGCAACGAATGTATTAGGTGTATCTATAAGATCTTTAAATGATATTGATATCTAAGTATTAATATTTTTAGGAGTATATTTGTTCTGATTTGTATCCCACATCAACTAATAATTATTAGATGGTGTACCAATATTTATATAATCTAATTTCTGTTTATCCTATTTTGACATATATCCATCTTGAATTGGGCTTGACGGTAATATTGATAATTCACCAGTTTCTATATTATATTGTAGTGGCGATATCTAACTTATCTATTCCCGCTATCTATCTATAGTAAAATATTGATTATTTCCTTCAGTAATATCGTCTGTAGTATACCCGCTAATTATTTTTTGGTATTGATTATATGTCAGATGATAAAATTCGCTATTTGTCTAATTACCACCTTGTAATCCTGATAAATCGTTATGCGATGTAATTGATACAAGAATTGTGCTCCATTCATTCCCTGTATATACATATGCGCTATGTTTATTAGTTACAAATCGGGATTCATTAATATCTGGTTCAATAAATTGCCATTGAGTACCGTCATATATCTATATGTAATTCTAATATCCAGCAAATTCTTCTATTGGATTAGAACCAATTATATAACTGTCATTTAAATTGGGAGACAATGGAGGCTCATTAATAATATCAATAACTTCATTTTTCCATATTATTCCATAATTCAAATTCCCAAATGTTGTCTATATCTTATATGAACTCCATAATATATCCTATGACTATGGCTATGTGTCATTTAATGTCTATCCTTTTAAGAATTCAGCATTTAAATTAGATTGTAATTCTCCATTTTTATCCTATTTACTATTCCAATAATCTTTTTCTGATTGTGTTACAAATAGATAATTTGACGTTATAATAATATCCGATGTATTGTGTTTATGCGCAAAATCTGATATTTGAGATTTGGTAATTTCCAACTATGATTGATTCACTTTTAAAATATTGTTTTCAGATATAATTGTATTGTCATCAATCATATCCAATATTTCTTGTTTAACGTCAGAGGTTATATCATTCCATTTGTTATTTTTATATATTTTCAATTTATATTGGTTGGGATTTGATATATCAATCCACAAATCATTATCAACTATAACATACCCCAACGTTGGGTCATCTACGGATTTATAAATATTTTTCTGAAAATATGACTATGGCTTAGAATCTAAAGTATTTGCGTTATCTGATAATTTAGATCTATCGACAATGCCATCATTATCATTATCTAACTCCGATTTCAAAAATATTGCTTTATTAACAAATTTACCAGATACTGTATCCCATACCAACTAATGATTCTTAGATATATTAGTAATATTAATATCTATAATATCAGATATTGATGGTTGCCAATTGATTGGTTTATATAATGTATCCTAAGTTTGTTTGGATATAGCTCCTGCCTCTATAGATGACAACTTTGTCTATAACTATGACGTAAATGGTATTTCTATTGCATCTAAAATATTTTTATTTGAATGTGTATGAGATCTAGTAACCTAAGTATCAATTTGCTATGGTGTAGAATTAGGTCTATTTGTTATATTATTCCAATCTACAACAACGTTAATTGTGGATATAATTTCTACCCATTCAGTTCCTGTATATATATATTCTTTATTAGTATCTAATGTGAATGCACGCATACCTTCATATGGAGAATCAATCTGCTACAATTCACTATATGTTGATACAACTTTTGTACTTAATAATGATGCGGGAATAAGAGATGTTGGTATTTTAGCTGTATTGTCTAATTGTGGAACTCCATTTGGTTGATTAAAATCATTTGATGTAAGAATAGTATTAGGATCAATTCCATAATATATTAGCAAATCATCTTGTTTATTTTCTAATCCTGTAATATTTATATCAACTAATTCCCACTATGGAACACCATCTGTTCGGATTCTCAAATATTTTCCTGCATTAATAAGTTCTCCGCTACCAGGAATTGTTTCAGCATAAATATTAGGTGGTGCATCATTTAAATCACTTAACCCAATACTAATATTTGCCCATTCAATACCAGTACCCTATGAATTTACACGCAAATATTTATTTTGGTTTTGTAGATATGATGGAACATCAGCGATATGTTGTAATTTACTACCGCTTAATTTATTATATTCATTTAAAACCAAATCAGACCATACATGAGTATGTGAGATTGGCTAATATAACGTATCATGTCTATGATTAATTACCTAATATAACTAATCTGCCTCATCTATTGTTAAATATTCATCTGGAATTTCTCCAATACCACCAAGAGATAATTCTTCCCAAACATCGTTTTTTAATATATATATCTTATCTTCTGATACTACATAACATAACATTCCATTTTCTCGTCTATCTTCAGGAATATTATCTCTATCGTCAAGTGTATACTATATATGATATCCACCTTTAATTTCATTAGCTATAGCAGATGGAAATGTATCCTCTTCTGATTGTGGCCTTATTGGCTATATAACTAATGTTCCTACATTATTTGCCATTAACAATCACACTCCTAATTAAAATACCTCAATATTAATTCCAGTACCATTTTGAATGGTATTTGTTCTATATACATAATATGGGACAGTGGAATTATCTGGCATACGCATATCAACTACAAATTGTGTCCATGCTGTATTTAATAATCCATTAACTTTAAAACTCTAGTTGCCCCATGATTGAGGATATGCTATATAAATATATTCTCCATTCCCATCAATAATAAATGTTTTAGATTTATTCGATGCAAAATTTCTATTTTGTAATGATAATACTAATTGTTCATCTGGTATATCTAACTATGATATTCCATAATAGAATATATGTGAAAAATTTCTTATTTGAATATTCATCCCTCCCGTTTGTAAATTCCTTGTCTTATATTTTAAGAATATGGATGTATATCCTTGAGAATTTGTGAAATTCATTGTTTCAAACTAAAATGTATTATTATCTGGAATATTATTAATTGTAAAACTTGATTGCCCCCATGTATTAGGATATACATAATAAACATATTGATTATTTGGAGTAACGGATATTGTTTTTACTTGGTTATCTGCTAATTCTGAATTGAAATTAGTTAAAATATAAGTATTATCAATAGTATCAAGATCTGATACTCCCCAATACCGTTTATGTTTAAAATATAATGTCATTGTACGTGTTTTAGTTGTAGTACCATCATAAATTTTTAATTGTATATTTGTATTTGTTGTCTAATTTAATCCTGTTAATATATAACTTCGCAATGTATTGTCAATTTGTATATTATTGATATATTGTTCTAAAACCTATTTATTCAATTGCCAGCTACATTCTACAGTATCAACAACTGCACCTATCTCAACTACATTAGGTGTAATAGTAAATGTTATTATCTCTGGCTCATAATATAACAATATATCTAAAACATCTTTTAAAGTATGTACATTCGGATATGCAGGATTCGTATATTGAATATTTTCTGCATTTACTATAAGATCTTCAAATATAATCTATGTTTCATCCGATGATACTTTTAAGATTTTATTCTACTATCCTTCATATGTATCAGGAGTATCTATTAAATCCTAGAATGATTGTGAAATTGTGATATCTTTAAATTCAATTCCATCTTCTGTATCATTTACAACTACAACCTTTCCACGATTCCCTTCATATGTTTCAGGTGTATCAGTTAATTCTATAAAGGAAACTACTTGTGATATTTCTTTAAACTCTATCTATGTTCCAGTATCATTTACCTATAAAAATTTATTTTCATTATTAGTATATGTTTCTGGTACATCTAGTAAGTTTATAAATTTAAATTCAATTGGAATTAATTGATTATTCTATTCATCTATCTATAAAATCTGCTTATCTAATCCTGTGAAATCATTTGGGACATCAGTTAATTCTTTGAATGCAATATTATCAAATATTATGCCATCCTCTGTGTCATTGACTCTTAATAACTTATACTATGAATTATCATAATTATCAGGAGTATCTAATAGTGTATTAAATGTATATGATATTGGAATTAATTTATCATTCTATTCGTCTATCTATAGAATCTGTTTATCTAATCCTGTGAAATCATTCGGCACATCAGTTAATTCTTTGAATGCAATATTATCAAATATTATGCCAGTTTCTGTGTCATTGACTCTTAATAGTTTCTTCTATGCCTCAGTATATTCATCTGGGGTGTCTAATAATGCATTAAATGTATATGATATTGGAATTAATCGATTATTATATTCATCGATTTGTAAAATCTGCTTATCTAATCCTATAAAATCATTTGGGACATCTATCAATTCTTTAAATGTAATATTGCCAAATATAATGCCATCTTCTGTGGAATTAACTTTTAGTATTGTATTCTATTTGCCAGTATACTCATCAGGAGTATCTAATAATGTGTTGAATGTATATGATATTGGAATTAGTCTATTATTCTATTCATCTATCTATAGAATCTGTTTATCTAATCCTGTAAAGTCAGTTGGCATTCCTATTATATTCTGAATCTATATATCGTCAAATATTATGCCATCTTCTGCATCATTAACTCGCAAAATCTTTCCCTATGAATCAGTATAATCATTGGGGGTATCAACTAATTCCTTAAATGTAATATTATCAAATACTATGCCATCCTCTGTGTCATTGACTCTCAGTATCTTTTTCTATGCCTCGGTATAATCATTGGGAGTATCAACTAATTCCTTAAATGTAATATTATCAAATATAATGCCAGTCTCTGTGTCATTTATTCTCAATAATTTCTTCTATGACCCAGTATACTCATCGGGAGTATCTAATAATGCATTAAATGTATATGATATTGGAATTAGTCTACCTATTTCTTCATCTATCTATAGAATCTGTTTATCTAATCCTGTGAAATCATTTGGGACATCAGTTAATTCTTTAAATGTGATATTATCAAATATTATGCCATCTTCTGTGTCATTAACTCTTAATAACTTATGCTATGAATCAGTATAATCATCAGGAGTATCTAATAATGTATTGAATGTATATGATATTGGAATTAATTGATTATTCTATTCATCTATCTATAGAATCTGTTTATCTAATCCTGTAAAGTCAGTTGGGACATCTATTAATTCCTTAAATGTGATATTGTCAAATATTATGCCATCTTCTGTGTCATTGACTCTTAATATCTTTTTCTATGAATCGATATAATTATTAGGAGTATCAGTTAATTCTTTAAATGTGATATTATCAAATACTATGCCATCTTCTGTAGAATTAACTTTCAATACTGTATTCTATTTGCCAGTATAGTCATCTGGGGTATCTAATAATGTGTTGAATGTATATGATATTGGAATTAATTTATCATTCTATTCATCTATCTATAAAATATGCTTATCTAATCCTGAGAAATCATTTGGGACATCTATCAATTCCTTAAATGAGATATTGTCGAATATTATGCTATCTTCTGTATCATTGACTCTCAGTATCTTTCTCTATGAATCAATATAATCATTAGGAGTATCAGTTAATTCTTTAAATGTGATATTGCCAAATATAATGCCATCTTCTGTGGAATTAACTTTTAGTATTGTATTCTATTTGCCGGTATATTCATCGGGAGTATCTAATAATGCATTAAATGTATATGATATTGGAATTAATCGATTGTTCTATTCATCGATTTGTAAAATCTACTTATCTAATCCTATGAAATCATTAGGAGTATCTATTAATTCCTTAAATGCGATATTGTCAAATATTATGCCAGTCTCTGTGTCATTGACTCTTAATAGTTTCTTCTAGGAATTAGTATAATCATCTGGAGTATCTAATAATGTGTTGAATGTATATGATATTGGAATTAGTCTATTATTCTATTCATCTATCTATAGAATCTGTTTATCTAATCCTGTAAAATCAGTTGGCATTCCTATTATATTCTGAATCTATATATCGTCAAATATTATGCCATCTTCTGTATCATTGACTCGCAAAATCTTTCCCTATGAATCAATATAATCATTTGGAGTATCAACTAATTCCTTAAATGTAATATTATCAAATACTATGCCATCCTCTGTGTCATTGACTTTTAATATCTTTTTCTATGAATCGGTATAATCATCTGGTGTATCTAATAATGCATTAAATGTATATGATATTGGAATTAATTTATCATTCTATTCATCGATTAGTAAAATCTGCTTATCTAATCCTGTAAAGTCAGTTGGGACATCTATTAATTCTTTAAATGTGATATTATCAAATATTATGCCAGTTTCTGTGTCATTGACTCTTAATAGTTTCTTCTATGAATTCAAATAATCATCGGGAGTATCTAATAATGTATTGAATGTATATGATATTGGAATTAATCGATTGTTCTATTCATCTATCTATAAAATCTGTTTATCCAACCCTGAAAAGTCATGTGGAACATCTACTAATTCTTTAAATGTAATATTGTCGAATATTATACTAGTCTCTGTAGAATTAACTTTTAATACTCTATTCTATTTGCCAATGTAATCATCTGGTGTATCTATTAATTCCTTAAATGCGATATTGTCGAATATTATGCCAGTCTCTGTGTCATTGACTCGCAAAATCTTTTTCTATGAATCAACATATTCATTTGGAGTATCAGTTAATTCCTTGAATGTAATAGTATCAAATATTATGCCATCCTCTGTATCATTGACTCTTAATAATTTCTTCTACGAATCAGTATAATCATCAGGAGTATCCAATAATGCATTAAATGTATATGATATTGGAATCAATCTATTATTCTATTCATCTATCTACAGAATCTGTTTATCTAATCCTGTAAAGTCAGTTGGGACATCTATTAATTCCTTAAATGCGATATTGTCGAATATTATGCCATCTTCTGCATCATTAACTCGCAAAATCTTTCTCTATGAATCAACATACTCATTTGGAGTATCAGTTAATTCCTTGAATGTAATAGTATCAAATATTATGCCATCCTCTGTATCATTAACTCTTAATAATTTCTTCTATGAATTTACATACCCATTAGGAGTATCTAATAATGTGTTGAATGTATATGATATTGGAATTAATCGATTATTCTATTCATCTATCTATAAAATCTGCTTATCTAATCCTGTGAAATCATTAGGAGTATCTATTAATTCCTTAAATGCGATATTATCAAATACTATACCTGTCTCTGTGTCATTAACTCGCAAAATCTTTCTCTATGAATCGATATAATCATTTGGAGTATCAGTTAATTCTTTAAATGTGATATTATCAAATATTATGCCATCCTCTGTAGAATTAACTTTCAATACTGTATTCTATTTGCCAATATACTCATCAGGAGTATCTAATAATGCATTAAATGTATATGATATTGGAATTAGTCTATCATTCTATTCATCTATCTATAAAATATGCTTATCTAATCCTGTGAAATCATCTGGTGTATCTGTTAATTCCTTAAATGAAATATTATCAAATATTATGCCAGTTTCTGTGTCATTTATTCTTAATAATTTTTTCTATGCGCCATTATACTCGTTTGGAGTATCAGTTAATTCCTTGAATGTGATAGTATCAAATACTATGCCATCCTCTGTATCATTGACTCTTAATAATTTCTTCTATGCCTCGGTATAATCATCTGGTGTATCTGTCAAATACAGAAAATCAATATTTCTAAAAATTAAACCAGTTTCAGTTTCATTTAACTATAATAATTTATTCTAATTACCTTGATATGAAGGAAAATCAACTAAATATTCAACAGTTAGTTGTTTAAAATCCAATCCATCATGAGTTTCATTAACCTATACAATATATTTATCATCATTTGGATATTCATTAACTGTATCTGCAAGATCTAAAAATCTAACATCATCGAATATTAATCCATGTGCATATTTATCAACTCGTACATATTTCAATTCTGAATCATAATATGTTTCTGGAACATCTATTAAATCTATAAATTGTAATTCGCTTTCTTTTAATATTCTAGTTTCCATACCACCAGTATATTGAATTGAAGTGGGATATAATTTATATTGTATATATTTACCATTACATTTAATTTGTCCCATACCAAATTGTTTATGTGGAACAAATTCAAATGTTATATTTGCATCTTCGCTATATTCTATTTTGACAAATTGTTTATTATTAACGGTAAACAATTCAAATTTAACTGGCGCATTTATATTTGTCTATAATAAAGGTGTTATTTTATCATAAAATTCACGAATCCTATCATAATCAGACTATTTCTATATAAAATATCCATATGTCTATAATGTATCGAATTCTGTGTAATCCATAGTAAATATTGAATGAAAGTTAAAACTTTCTATAATAGTTTCAGGTTCATTAGTTGCATATAAATGTTTACTAACCTAGAATATGGTTTCTGCCATTTTATTATAATAAATAGAAATTGGGTTTATTAATTCCGTACTTACAAAATATCTATCAAAAATTTCAATAATATCTTCATTAATTAATTGAATATTATATCCAGATAGTAATACACTGAATTCAATATAATCTTTATTATGATTGTGATATGAAATATTAGTAATTAACTGTACATTTTGGTTATCTATTAATAAATTATCATCATCAATAACAATTTCAATATAATCATTTAAAAATAATAGATTACTTACAGTATTATCTGCTTTAAATCTGAATGATATATTTGGAATATCATTAGTATCAATTAATTGTTCGTTCATATAAAAATTTATAATTGGGATTGGCTCACTATCAACCAAATGATTATATTGATGCAAATATAATTCAATTTGTGCCATTTGATTGTCTATATGAAAATATCCATATAAATCCAAAACAAATGGCCTTGAAATATCAACCTGACTCTTAATATTATTTGGGATTTTAATCTTGAAAAATTGCATATTATTCCTCCTATTTACGATTGACCACCAGTTTTTAATGTATTAATTAATTCATTAATTTTATTTGCAGTTATTTTATCCTCAGTACTAACAGGATTCAAATTTGTATTTACTACTGTATTAGTTTTGGTAATAAACGTATTTATTAGATCTGCAGTTATTATGTTATAACTAATAATATCATCTTGATATTGTCCATACTATCGCAAACACTACTATATTTGATTTGCAGTACTAACTTTAATCATGTCTCCCTATTCTACATTTTGTAAATTCAAACATTCATTTGGAATAATAAAATATGGTGGTAAATTAATACTTACTAAATAATAATTGAATGATGTATCTTTATATGAAAAATATAGTTTATTATCTTTATTAACTGCAAATGTACTTAATGCCCTTGGTACAACATTATTTGGAATATCTATTGATCCTGTTTCTATAATTGTAATTGATGTCATATTAGTATCATATTTGTATATTATGTATCCAAATTTATTAAATGTTTCTGTAGAATCTTTATGTGCATAAATGACAATATCATAATTGCGGCTATTTGGAATACTATTAGTAAGTACTATTCCAGATTCAACATTTATTGCCGGAGGTACAATCTATGTACCGTTGATATTTGATTCTGCATATGTATTAGATAAAATATCTAGGAATTTAATTACAGTTGAATTAGTTTTAATTGTATTTATAGTCGAATGTAATGCATTATTATATATAAAAGTGTCAGAAACTCTAATACTTTGTTGATTTATATCTAATTGTTTTCCTATATCACTTACAGAATTAATTACCTAGGTATTTCTATTCCATGATATTTGATATATACGACCATCATATCCATCTAACATATATAAATTATCTTGTTGCCACTATAATGTAGTATATTTGATTCGTGTAGATGCCAACTTTGAACTAAAAACTCGGATACGAGATATAACAGATAACGTATTTTTATTAATGCTTTCTAAATATAAATATCCAAGTTGGTTTTCGTTTTCAGTATCAATACCATTTCTGTCAATATTGGCATATAATAAAAAAATATAATCGTTATATATTATACTATTGAAATTATATCTAAGAATATAATACCCACCACTAGGGTTATTCCCAAATTCATTCGGGTCTGGAACGATTTTCTATGAATTAACAAGATTTAAATTTGATTTGTTAAATTTGTGCATATAAAGAAAATGCGCATCTGTTGTATCTACAGAAAACAAATAAAGATACTATTCGTCAGATATTAATATGGATGGATGTATATTTGCAATTGGCGTTTGCTATATAATATTGAGATTATAATCACATTTAACTATTTTTGGCGGATCAAATATATTTCCGACTATTATATATATATAATCATTATCATATGTAATTTGTGGTAGTGGTCTAGTATGTGTACCAATACCATTTTGTAATAAATAAATTTGATTACTAATTGAAATTGACATAATCTCAACTCACTTTATTAGAATTTTCACAGTGTTTTCATTCACATCTATTATTTTAGCTATAATATCATACCAATTCTAATCGCACTTATTGATAGATCTATATTTTAAAGTTTCTTTGTCTATAATTACATATTCATAGCATTGAGGTATATTAACAAACATCGATTTGTCAATAGTTAATGTTCCCTATAACGAAACAGGAATTTTAGTATGCCATAATTCATCTTCTGTCTAATTTAAAACCAACCCAAATTCTGATGTCACAATCCCAATTACTTTATCTATATCATTATATGTCTTTAATATCGATACTCTATTATTTATCATAACTACAGGATAATTTACCCATGATTTAAGAATATCTGTATCATTTATATATATATTATCTACTTCAAACTATTCCTACAAGTCATTCCAAACAGCATTATATACACGTTGGTTGTTAATTATTGCTGTACCATTATTAGATAATGAAATTATATCGATATTTTGCTATTTAAAACTCCCATTAGAATCACGCTTGACAATTGTATTAGGTGTATTGTTAGGAGTCTAATCAGTGATATCAGATGACGGATGTGTATGATTAGTTGTAGTATTAATAGTAATATTCTATGATCCATCAAATGACTATGACCCAGTTACAGAACCTGCCAATGAGATTGTCCTGGCAGTACTCAATTTAGATGCGGTTGCCTAGTTACCTGTAATACTTATATTCCAAATTCCTGAAGCTCCTCCACCAGTTTTAGTGACAGTATAATTTGTATAATTATTCTAATTCAATATTTCATATAATGTTGTACCATCTATTGAAACAGCCCATGTATCATTTGTTTCATCCCATAATAATTTTGGATGCTATAATGTACCTCTATTTATTTCAATTCCAGCATTTTCAGATGGAGAACTGCCAGTATAGTTAGAATTTAATAATATAATATTATCCTATAATTCAATAGTTTCAGTATTTATAGTTGTAGTTGTGCCAGATACTGTTAAATTTCCCTAAACTTGCAAATTACCCGCAAGTTCTAAATTTTGCTATTTAAAACTCCCATTAGAATCACGCTTGACAATTGTATTAGGTGTGTTGTTAGGAGTCTAATCAGTGATATCAGATGACGGATGTGTATGATTAGTTGTAGTATTAATAGTAATATTCTATGATCCATCAAATA
>Ga0134105_1001107_pt1 | contig 21610 bp, 18 predicted proteins | sample 16_3_2metaG_FD_94457 | JGI IMG/M metagenome (GOLD analysis project Ga0134105, IMG submission 94457) | Switchgrass degrading microbial communities from high solid loading bioreactors in New Hampshire, USA - 16_60_3.3_214_A3 metaG | ecosystem: Engineered > Bioreactor > Semi-continuous > Anaerobic... | reverse complement strand
TGCAAAGACTTCAAAGTCTGCTTCAAGGCTGTCAGAACAGATAAGACGGCATGAGTTCGGGAAAAAGTATCTGGCAGTTGTACACGGTACTTTTGAAAAGTCACATGGGCGCTTTGAAAATTATCTTTTAAAAGATAGCTCCACCAATACCGTTAAGGTTGTAGGCAGCGGAAATGACAAGAGCTTGAAGGCTGTTTTAGAATATGATGTCGTGGGAGAAAGATCTAATTTAAGTCTTGTAAAAATAAATCTTCTTACCGGCAGGCCACACCAAATAAGAGTTCAGTTTTCCCACAGCGGACACCCTTTGTATGGTGACAGGAAATATGGAAAAGAACATGACGTAGATGTTGATCAGATTGCTCTGTGGGCTGTAGAGATAACATGCAAACACCCAACTTTGCGAGAAGAGATGACTTTTACATCAACCCCCCCAAGTATATATCCATGGAGTATATTTTTTTCAAGTTAAATTAGTTGCTCATTTGAGAATACTTGCACAAGTTTAATTTTTTTATAAAATATTTTTAAAATTTTATATATAATTTATATATTTTTAATATTTATATTATATATTTATATATATTATTAGGATTATGTATTTATTTATAATGTTAGGAGCAACGTATGAATACAAACAATTTTTATCGTGAAAACAATTATGACGGTGGCAACAACTTAAATAATGACAATTATTACGGTGGCAGCAACTTTCATAATGACAATTATAATGGAGACAGCAACTTTTACAATGATAACTATTATGGGGACAACAATTATAACAATTATAATGAAAATTATAATTACAATAATGGCAATAATTATAATGAGAGGTATGACCGCCCGATAAGGCCTTCGAGGCCCAGACGAAGAATTCGCCTTTCTTATATAATTATTGCTGTTAATATTCTTATGTGGCTTTTCACAGAGTACTACAGCAAGAGATATGGTACAGATGGCAATCTTGTTTTTGGAGCGAAATTCAATCCGCTCATTATGAGTGGTGAATACTGGAGACTTATAACACCAATATTTCTTCACGGTGGAATTGTTCATGTTTTTTTCAATTCGTATTCTTTGTATGCAATAGGGCCTACGGTAGAGGATTTATTTGGAAGTGCAAAATTTGCTGCAATATATCTCATTGCAGGTATAATGGGCAATATAGCGAGCTTTGCTTTTTCCCCCCACATTTCTGTCGGGGCTTCAGGAGCCATATTCGGACTTCTTGGATCACTTGTCTATCTAATAAGAAAAGATAGAAGGATATTTAGAACTTCTTTTGGCACGGGTATAGTGATTACTATTGTGTACAATTTGGTTTACGGATTTATGAACGAAAGGATAGATAATTTTGCGCATATTGGCGGACTTATTGGTGGATTTGTTGCAGCGATGGTGGTAGGACTTGCAGGTGAAAGAAAACCTGTCCTCACAAGACTGACAGCTTGCACACTTGTAATTGCCATGGCTTTTACAGGCATATATATAGGTTTTAACAGCGAGCAGAATATAGAGCTGAAAAATTATTATGAAGAGGAGGTACTTCCCTCAAAAATAATTAATGAAGCAATAGACAGTTTCAAAAATAAGGATTATTCCAGAGCAGAGCAAATTTCAAAAGAGGTCCTTGATATGGAAAGGATAAGCCAGAACATTGAGACATTAGCTATTGATATTCTTGCTTCGTCCCTTATAAATCAGGGCAAATTTGATGAAGCAATTGAATACGCGCAGGCACTTGTCGAATTTGATGCAGCCAGGGGACACTACCTGCTTGCACTAAGTTACTTGAATACAAATGATACAGAGCGTGCAAAAGAGGAGCTGGAGACAACACTGCAGCTGGACCCTGATAACGGGCACGCTGCAAAACTTCTGGATGAACTGCAGAAGGTATATTAGAAACTTAACTTATATAATTAAGTTTTATAGAACAGAATATATTAGAGTAGACAGCAGCAATAGATTATGCTTGCTGTCTTTCTTTTATTTTACATTTTATTTCTTCTATTTTTGCTTCTATCTCACTTTTCTTAATTGCGCTAAGAGGAGAAAATTTGAAATTAAGGGCTTTTTCCATATTCTCAAGAGCTTTATCATAGTCACCGTTTTTTAACAGTACCAGGCCGTAATTATAATACGCTGAAGGAAATGATGGACTTAAGGGCATGAGTTTTTCATATATTTCAACAGCCTTGTCCTGCTCACCCCTTAAATAATATGTTTGGCCGAGATTGTCAAGAATAATTGGATTTTTATCATTGTAATCATATGCCTCAAGGTTAAACTCAAGAGCCCTGTCCAGGTCACCTTTCAGAATAAGCAAATAACCAAGGCTTCCATAAGTTGTTGTGGTTTTATAACTTTCAGTGACTTCTTCAAGTACATTTACGGCTCCGTCCAAGTCTCCTTTTTTCCACAGAAGAAGGGCGTAATTGGATTTTGCCAGCATTTTTTCATCCTGTCCAAGATTTAATTCAAAAATATGTTTGAATACTTTTTCTGATTCTTCTATATTTCCGCCTTTAAGCAGAAGATATGCGTATGTAATAGCAGTTCCGGCTTTTGCTTTGTTGATTTCATAAGCTTTACTGTACCAGTACAGCGATTTATCCATATCTCCCTTTCCGTAGTTTATGTTAGCGATTAATTTGTAAAAAATGCTTCGGGAAGTGTAGCATATTAGTATTATATATGCTATCAGGCATACTAAGCCGGCATATTTATTAAAAATAAAAGCGGCTATTATTAATAGAATTGGGAGAATAGTTTTGGTTATGTAATTCATGCTTATATTATTCATTGCTAACCTCCGGGAACAAAAGTCTTATTGGAATTATGCTTTTATTATAGTCCTGAAAGTTTTTTAGTGCAAGTAAAGCGGGGGAATGAAGATATTTGTTCCACTATTGATTATTGAATAGTAGAGTGGTAAAATATAACTAAAACTACTAATTAATAATTAGTACTGGAGGTAAAGTAAATGAAACAGCGAGAATATCTTCGTGAGCTGAAAGAAAATCTGGAATCCCGCATATCACCTGAAGAATTGGAGGATATACTATTGGATTACGAAAGTTTTTTTGTATCCGGCAGAGAAGAAGGAAAAAGTGATGATGAAATATCTGAAGAGCTCGGTTCTCCTGCTTTTTTGGCTAAATCTTTATTAGAAGAACGCATTGCCAAGGAAACAATACAACAGAATAAACATATAAGCAATCCCGGACGCCGTTTATGTGCTTACGTTATAGATGCGGTGATTTCGGTATTGCCTATTTTGGTAATAGTGTTTACTATGTCCAGAGCTTTTGCACTTCCATATATGATGTTTTTAACTTATCCAAGTCCTTTACCAGGAGCTTCAATATATTTGAGCTATTCTGCTTATACAGATTTATCAGAAAAATCAAGCTCCGGAGTAATAAAAACATATGTGGTAGCAGAAAGCGGCAGTACAAAAACTGTTGGTGAAACTAATTCAACATACAGTGTTAAGTCAAGGCTGCCAAGATATATTTTTTCAAGTCTGGGTCTTGCATTTTATCTTTTTTATTCACTGGTATGTTCATTATTGCTTAAAGGACAGACTATTGGTAAAAAACTAATGCGTATAAAGATCCGCAAGTCGAATGCAGACCCTGCAACAAGAGAATCTATCTTTTACCGGGAATTTTTAGGGAAAATTCTTCTGAATTCCATTCCAATAGTTCCTATTGCCTCAATATTTACAATTTTGTTTACAAGGGAGCATAGAGCACTTCATGATATGCTGTCCGGTACCATAATAGCGGAAGTATAGGAGGCAATATCGTGGATACCCAAATGAAAAAAGGAGTATTGGAAATGTGTATTCTTTATAGGCTTAAGGACAAGGAGCTTTACGGTTACGAACTTATGAAGTCCATAAGACAATTTTTCCCTGATGTTTATGAAGGATCAATATATACAATTCTTCGCAGATTAAACGCCTCAGGCTACACTCAAATAACAAAAAAGAATTCTTTAAATGGACCTCCGAGAAAATATTACAGTATTACACAGACTGGTTTAATTTACTTAGAGCAAATGTTAGCAGAGTGGAAGGCTATTGTAAATAATGTTGCTGCATTAGGAATTAAGGTCATATGATGATTATCAAAAAAGTCAAATATAGGCTGGGGCTGTCGGGGGATGTGTATCAGAGACTGTTCGACGTACGTCAGGGACGGTTTTATACCGTACTCACATAGCATAGTACCGTCAGACTGCGCTAAACATGTCGTTGTCGCGGTGCTGACTGCAGAAAATGCAGAACCGTCCCCATGTTTCAGAACCGTCCCCATGTTTCAGGTCTAAGAGCCGTCCCCGGCCTACTGCTTCATACAGGCTTTCCCAAATTGTTTAAACTGTTTTCAGGAACCTGTACAGAAAGGCGGCAATCACCTGTTGAGTGTAAGGCAGTGTGTTTTTGGCTGCAAAATCATAATAATAATATTTAAATAAAGAAAAAGAAGCTGAAGCAGCATCTTTGTAAGCATAGGCATTCTTTGCGGAGTCATCCGCAATTTTGCTGCAATAGGTTTCGAAGGAGTCTTCAAGGTAATCGTTATATTTAGAACTACTTATAACTCCATATTTTATTCTGCGTTGATCCACCCAATATTCAAATTCCACATGATTGGTAAGTATTGCTACCATATTAGAGGCATGGTGAGGTTGATTCATGTCTGACAGATAGTGGAGAGCTCTTCCTAACTCCTGCCATGCAAATGTTTTATTTTTGTGGAAATTGTTTGCAGCTTTTTCGGTATGCATCAGAAAGTTTGTTTTGGCTGTAGGACTTGTCTGACCCAAAAAATTTTGGCCTGTATATGGATTGTAAAAATGTCCGGCGAAAAGTACCCCCTTTTCATCATCATCGGGTTTGTCGGAATACTCCATTAATATCATTGTCCCGTTATCCTCATATAAATGCTTTGCAACGTTCCACGTCTTATCATTCTCTAATATTAATATACCTCTTGCGACTAAAAATTGATGGGTGTGGTCAATTCCGCTTCCTTTCCATCGGGGCGGTGCAATATTGCTGTCTTTATACTGGGTTATGCCGTGATGCATTATTCCGCCACCTACCATTGAATCGCTTCCGTTAGCAGTTTCCCACATAATTTTTCTGGCTACCTGTACATAATCATTGAACATAATAAAACCTCCAGACAGGCGTTACACTAATTAACTCTCAGAATCAGTATATGTACAGTAGTGAAGCATTTGCGCCAAAAAATAAATTTATAAAACAGATGGCAAATGGAAAAGATGTATATACATATAAGACTTTTATTGTTTTTATTGCATAATTGTGTTATAATAGCCGCAAAAGTTAATGTTAAAAGCTGTGAAGGAGTAAAGTAGACGGAACCGGTACATCACAGAGAGAGAACGCCGGTGGCTGAAAGCGTTTTTATGAATCCGACCGTTGAAGTTCACTCCGGAGCTGCATCCTGAATCGCAGAACAAGACACTCGCGTAGTAGGCGATGCCGGAGCAAACCCGTTAAAGTAAGAAGCAATAAGCCGTACAGGTAAGTTGCTGTATGAGAGCCCGCAGTATGCTGCGGGAAACCGGGTGGTACCGCGAAGATTGAACCTTCGTCCCTGTGAGGGATGGAGGTTTTATTAATTTATAAGGCAAGGGGACGCTTATTATTGAACAGGGGGTATTCCTTTATTGTTGAAAAATGCCCATGATTATGTAAAATGTCCCCGATGATAGCTGGTTGCGCTATCGAAAGGCTGGCAAAAGAAGTTAAGGCGAACTATCATATGAAAGGAGAAGTAAATATGAGAGAACAGCTGAACAGCATCAGGGAACGTGCAGAAAAAGAACTTAGTTCAGTAGAGCAAATTCAAGATTTAGAAAACATTAGGGTAAAATACCTTGGCAAAAAAGGGGAATTGACACAGGTGCTAAGAGGCATGGGCTCACTTTCACCTGAAGAAAGGCCGGTTATCGGTCAGCTTGCAAATGAAGTAAGGAAGCTGTTAGAAAGCAAGATCGAAGAGACCGGAAAGAAACTGGCTGAATTGGAACGGTCAAGGAAACTAGCGCGGGAGGTTATAGATGTTACCATTCCCGGTAAAAGGAGGTTCCTGGGAAGCAGGCATCCATTGACAATCGCAATTGATCAAATCAAGGAAGTATTTATCGGTATGGGCTATGAAATTGCCGAGGGTCCTGAGGTTGAATTGGACTACTACAATTTTGAGGCGCTTAACATACCCAAAGGACATCCTGCAAGAGATACCCAGGATACTTTCTACATCAACGAAAACATTCTTCTAAGGACGCAGACATCACCTGTTCAGATAAGGGTAATGGAGAATAAAAAACCCCCGATAAAAGTAATATGTCCTGGCAGGGTTTACCGTTCTGACGCAGTTGACGCCACTCATTCTCCCATCTTCCATCAGATAGAGGGACTTGTAGTGGACAAGGGAGTGACAATGGGAGACCTGATCGGTACACTGCAGGTTTTTGCAAAAAGCCTGTTTGGTGAAAATTCCAGCATCAGATTAAGACCTCACCACTTCCCATTTACTGAACCCAGCGCGGAGGTGGATGTATCCTGCTGGACATGCGGCGGAAAAGGATGCCGTGTATGCAAGAATGAGGGATGGATAGAAATACTCGGAGCCGGAATGGTACATCCTAAAGTTCTTGAAATCTGCGGAATAGATCCGGAAGTTTACAGCGGATTTGCATTTGGCATAGGAGCGGAAAGAACGGTTATGGGCAAGTTCAATATAGATGATATGAGGCTGCTCTACGAAAACGACATTAGATTTTTGAAACAATTTTAACTGATATTTTTGAGACAGTTTTAGAAGATAAAGCCAAATGAAACAATTTATATGTTCAGTGGAATGAATCAGTATTGTAGCAAAATGAATCAGTTATGTAGTGAAATGAATCTGTTTTAGCAGATTTAGTGAAATTAAATATGAATGGAGTGAATGATGATGAAAGTGCCTGTAAATTGGCTAAAGGACTTTGTTGATATAGATGTTGAAATTGAAGAGCTTGTTGAAGCTATGACTATGTCAGGATCAAAGGTTGAGGGAATTGAGAGCCCCGGACAGGAAATTTCAAGAGTTGTCGCCGGTAAAATTCTTCAAGTGGAGAAACATCCCAATGCAGACAAGCTTTTAGTATGTCAGGTTGATGTAGGAGATGAAACTATTCAGGTTCTGACCGGAGCAAAGAATGTAAAAGCCGGGGATGTTGTTCCTGTTGCCCTTGACGGATCCACTCTTCCAGGTGGGATAAAGATAAAGAAAGGGAAAATGAGAGGACTTGAATCAAACGGCATGATGTGTTCAATAGGTGAGTTGAACCTTTCTAAAGACGATTACCCTGAAGCCTGTGAAGACGGAATTTTTATTTTAAATCCTGATGTTATCCCGGGAACAGATATAAAAGATGTCCTTGGACTCAATGAGGTTGTAATTGATTTTGAAATAACTTCCAACAGGCCGGACTGTCTGAGTGTACTGGGCATTGCGAGAGAGGCAGCAGTAACTCTGGGAAAACCAATCAGAAAACCTGAGATAATTGTAAAAGAGGAAGATGACAGCGCAGAAAAGTATGCTTCAGTAGAAATCAAGGATACTGACCTCTGTGCCAGATTTGCTGCAAGAATACTCAAGGATGTTAAAATAGAACCTTCGCCGGAATGGATGAGAAACAGGCTTAAGGCCGCAGGTATCAGACCTATTAATAATATAGTGGATATAACCAACTATGTCATGCTGGAACTTGGACAGCCCATGCACGCTTATGATCTGGAAAATATTGAAGGAGGCAAGATTATTGCAAGAAGAGCTGTTGACGGAGAAATCCTGAAGACTTTGGATGACCAGGACAGAAAGCTTGATTCCTCAATGCTTGTAATAGCGGATGCTGTAAAACCTTTGGGAGTAGCCGGAGTTATGGGTGGTGCAAATTCTGAAATAAAGGAAACCACTAAAACAATATTATTGGAGTGTGCAAATTTTGACGGTATCTCTGTAAGGCTTACCGCCAAAAAACTCGGTATGAGAACTGAAGCTTCCAGCCGTTTTGAAAAAGGACTTGATGTTGAAAATGTAATTACTGCTATAAACAGAGCTTCCCAGCTTGCGGTAGAGATGGGGGCTGCAAAAGTGTGCAGCGGAATTATTGACTGCTATCCCCATAAAGCTGAGAGAAAAACTATAAAATTTAGACCTGACAGGATTAATGCATTCCTGGGTACATCCATTTCCACGGAATATATGGTGAAAACCCTGCGGGATTTGGAGTTTGACGTTGATGAAAATAATATGACAGTTACAGTACCGAGTTTCAGGCTTGATGTTGAAAGAGAAGCGGATTTGGCCGAGGAAATTGCAAGGTTCTATGGATATAACAATATTAAGGCAACACTTCTGGAAGGAAAATCTGCAACATTAGGTAAAAAAAGCTACAAGCAGAAACTGGAGGATCTCATAAAGGACACTATGATTTCGTGTGGAATGTATGAAATATACACGTATTCATTTACAAGTCCAAAGGTTTTAGATGCATTGAATATACCTGAAGACAGTGAACTGCGCAAAGCAGTGGTTATTTCCAATCCACTGGGTGAGGATTACAGCATTATGAGGACTACAACCATACCTGACATGCTTGATGCGATAAGCAGAAACTATAACAGGAGAGTAGATGGAGCAAGGCTGTTTGAAATGTCATATGTATACATTCCTGAAAGCCTGCCTGTTACAAAGCTGCCGTATGAGAAAGAGATTCTTACTCTTGGCATGTATGGAAATGCAGACTTTTACGATTTAAAAGGAGTGGTTGAAGAACTTCTGGATGCTCTGGGAATAAGACGTGTGAATTTCCTGCCCGAAAGCAATGATCCAACATTTCATCCGGGAAGAACTGCTTCTGTTTTGATAAAAGGACAGAAAATAGGAACTATAGGACAGATACATCCTGAAGTGGCTGATAAATTTGAATGCCCGGAAGAGACTTATATTGGTGTATTGGAAGTTGAAAAACTTATTGAAAATGCAAACATGGAGGTTGAGTATAAACCGTTGCCCAAATTCCCTGCTGTTACAAGAGATATTGCAATGCTTGTAAAAGATGAGATTCTGGTAAAACAAATTGAAGATATAATCAGCAGCAATTCAGGCAACATATTGGAAGATATGAAATTGTTTGACGTTTACAAAGGAAAGCAGATACCTGACGGAATGAAGAGCGTTGCTTACTCAATAACCTTCAGGGGACAGGACAGAACTCTAACTGACGATGAAGTAAATGCTGTAATGCAAAAAATCTTAGATGGGTTAAAAGATAAACTGGGTGCACAGCTAAGATGAGGTAAATTAAATAACTTGTTGTGCTATCTCATTGCTTAGCACAACAAGTTAAATCAGTTCTCAATATTTATAATATGTATGACCCATTTTGCATTGGAGACAATGCTTGAAAAAGGCAATGCCGGCTAGTGATGAAAATGGGTCATATATTTTTTATCTTTTTTTGTAGTTGTTTTTCTTATTGTAATTGTTTTTCTGCCATTGCAATCATTTTTTTAACCATCTGGCCGCCTATGGGACCTCCCTGCCGTCCGTTTTCTGCGCAGGTTACGTCGCCTTTATAATGATCGTTGAATTCCTTGCAGAATGTAAGGTGTCCTATCTCTTCCGCACATTCCAGCTTAAATCTTGTCAGTGCGTCTCTGCTTTCAGGTACCAGTGGAGTTTTTGGTCTTGACATTTTGTTCACCTCTTTAAGTTTTTTATGATTATTTTTTGCAAGATATTTTTTAAGGTATTTTTAAAGGATTTATTTTATTTTGAATCCCTATATATATCTTTCACCATATTTAAATTTTTTTACGTAAAAAATAATTCACAAAATAGATTTTTTATGTTCTTATGGATATATATCGAAAAAATGAGCAAGAATAGTGGGGAAAAGTAGATATATTATATTGTAAAATTATCCTTTAAATTAAAGTGTACAAATGTTATACTATACCAAGTAAACGTTAATCCAAGTAAATATTAAATTAATAATTATATATTTCAATGCAATGTAAACAAAAAATGTGTAGTCTGTCTCAGGAGGTATAATAAATGGAAAAATTGAAGTTCAGCTATTCTGACGCTTTAAATTTTGTTGGTGAAAATGAAGTATTATATCTTGAAAATTTTGTCAAAGCTGCCCATGATATGCTTCATAATAAGACAGGTGCAGGAAAGGATTTTACTGGTTGGGTCGATCTTCCTGTAAATTATGACAAAGAGGAGTTTCAAAGGATTAAAGCTGCCGCAGAGAAGATAAGACAGGATTCAGATGCTCTAATCGTAATAGGGATCGGAGGCTCCTATCTTGGGGCGAGGGCTGCTATTGAGGCGTTATCCCATTCTTTTTACAATATTCTGCCGAAGGATAAAAGAAAAACACCTGAAGTTTATTTTGCAGGAAATCATATAAGTTCCAAATATTTGTCTGATTTGATGGATATACTGGAAGGAAAGGATATCTCAATAAATGTAATATCCAAGTCCGGCACTACCACCGAGCCTGCCATTGCATTCAGGATTTTCAAGGAATTAATTGAGAAAAAATATGGAAAAGATGAAGCAGCGAAAAGGATTTATGTAACTACCGATAAATCCAGAGGAGCCTTAAAAAAGCTGTCTGAGGAAGAAAAATATGAAACTTTTGTGATACCTGACAACGTAGGAGGAAGGTATTCGGTACTTACTGCCGTAGGATTACTGCCCATCGCAGTGAGTGGAATTGATATTGATGATATGATGAAAGGTGCGGCTGACGCATATGAGACTTATAAAAGTGTGAATCTGGCAGATAATGAATGTTACCAATATGCTGCAGTAAGAAATGCGCTATACAGAAAAAACAAGATCATTGAAATAATGGTAAACTATGAACCTTCAATGCACTACTTTACCGAATGGTGGAAGCAATTATACGGTGAAAGTGAAGGTAAGGACGGTAAAGGAATATTCCCTGCAGGAGTTGATTTTACAACGGATCTTCACTCAATGGGACAATACATACAGGATGGCCTCAGGAATATTTTCGAAACGGTTCTGAAAATAGAGAAATCCAGTAAAGCAATAACGATTCAGACTGATAAAGACAATATAGATGGTCTCAATTTCCTTGCAGGAATGGAAATAGATTTGGTTAACAAAAAAGCACTTGAAGGAACAATTCTTGCGCATACTGACGGCGGTGTTCCCAATCTGCTGTTGAGCATTCCTGAGATGAACAGCTATTATTTCGGCAATTTGGTATATTTCTTTGAGAAAGCCTGTGGAATAAGCGGCTATCTCCTGGGTGTAAATCCATTTGACCAACCCGGAGTTGAAGCATATAAAAAGAACATGTTTGCCCTTCTCGGGAAACCTGGCTTCGAAGCGGAGAAAGAGATACTTGAAGAGCGCCTGCGCAGGTAAAGCACTTATTTATGCAGAGAGATAAGCACTTGCCTGATCAGGAAACCTGCGACTTATTCTCATGGAAGGTAATAGATTGTTATTTCAGGCCGTGACCTGAATCTGAGGGGAACGGTGACGTTCCCCAGTCCACGGCTTATATACAAATTAATTCCGTTAATTCTGTGCAGTCCTTTTTTTATTCCGTTTAAACCAAGTTTATCTCCACGCAGCAGCCTGAACTCCAGATTGAACGGGGCCCATATTTGTCCTCCGTGCAAATGTCCGCAGAAAAGATAGTGTATTTCCTTACCTTTAAGAGAATATACAATGTCCGGATTGTGTGAGATAGCTATATTTATATAGGCATTTTCTTTTTTTGTACTTAAGGCCTTTTCAATGTCCGGGCTACCTTCTCTTATATCGTCTATACCGGTAATGCTGTAATTTTTTTTATTTTTATTAAAACAAACGGAACAGTTGTCAAGCACAGTAATACGACGTTTCTCGATTTCCCTTATGAACTTATTAACTTTTTTGCGGTTATATGAAAAAGCCCTGTGATCATGGTTGCCCAGACACATGTAAACAGGTTGATCAAAGTCTAAATAATCGATGAAGTCAAGAAAAATATCCATATGTTGTTCTTTTTCTATGCAGTCTCCAGTTATTAAAATTAAATCAGGGTTTTCCTTTTTTATTATTTTTCTTATTTTTTGCCATGGCACTTTCAATCTGTTTGTGTGTAAATCCGAGATGTGGAGAATCTTTAAATTCTTACTGCTTTTTGTAAACTTTATATGATTAACTTCAACCCATGAAGCTTCGAAGCGCATGTAGGTTATAAAAAGTAACATCAGTGCTAATACTATGTAATAAATCAATGGTTACTCCTCCGGTTGGTGATATTATAATATATGCAAACTTTATATCTGTCATAGCAGATTTAAATATAATATAGCAGTAGATAGCATCGCTGGCAACTACAATTGACTTATTTCCTCATAAAAAATATAATGATATTGAAATGTTTTTACAAGTCTGACATAATAAAATTTAAACCATTAGTAATGCCATTAAACAAGTGAAGGATGTGCTATGGTGAAAAATTGTTTCGACAACTGTGAAGAATACAATACTAATTCTGATAACGTAAACAAAGTAAAAAAATCTATGCTGGGTGAAGAAGAAATAATAATGCTTTCTGAAGTATTCAAGACACTTGGAGATCCTACCAGGCTGAAAATTATATTTGCTCTTTCAAAGTGTGATATGTGTGTTTGTGATATTGCTGAAATTCTTAATATGACACAGTCAGCTATATCACATCAGCTTCGTATTCTCAGAAATCAAAGGCTTGTAAAGTTCAGAAAAGAGGGAAAGTCTGCAATTTATTCTCTGGACGATGAACATATTTTGCAGCTTTTCAACCAGGGACTGGAGCACGTTAGACACATATAAACATTATAAATATAAATATTACGCATATTAACATAATATTTATTGACATTACACTTATAAACAAATCTATTATGGATTTTTTTCCAAATGTGGTTTACATTTTAGTTATTTATGGATATAATATACTTTGTTAGTAAAATTTTAATAGATAAAATTGAATATTGTCGTATTTTGTCTTTTTATGCATTAATGCCTTATTAAAATACTAACTGAGAATGAAGGTGATCCATTTGAAAAAGCTAAAGAAGGCAAGAGGTAAAGAAATATTTACCAGAAAGTTAAACTTTATGTCAACAGTGAAAGGCAGAATGATTTTGGGATTCAGTGCTGTAGTAATATCAATGGGAATTGTGAGTATCTTATCTTTCTTCTTGCTACGTTCTCTCATTTCAGGTTTTGACAGCATGGTGCAGATGTCAATAGCAGCCAATGAAATCAAAGATTCAGCAGCGATAATTCCTGAACACCTTACTAATTACATCCTTGAGAAGGATAACAAGTTACATACAGATAATATCACGCTTGAAACTAAAAAGATTGATGACAATATATTATTGCTTAGGAAACTTGCTTCGGACAGTGAAGTAATTACAAGAATTGGTTATGTTGAAAGGCTTAACAAGACGTTTAAAGAATATATAAATGGTGTTCTGGAAAGTCAATCGATAAACGATTCCATTGAGAAAAGAGACAATGCAAAAAAAGTTGCAGGTTTTATTGAGGATGAGATTGATGCATTAATCTCATCAGAGTTAAACAGTCAAATGGATTTAAAGGAGCGTCTCAGCAAAAGAGCTGATACCACAGGAATTGCAGTAATTTTGTTAATTATAATTGTCAGTGCCGTGAGTCTAACGGCTTCTACAATATACTCAAGCAAGACCGGTGGAACTATCAACAAGCTTTCTTCCTCCGCACAGAGTATTGCAGACGGAAACCTTGATATTGGAAACATAAAAATAAATTCGAAAGACGATATTGCAGTATTAGCGCAGGCATTCAATAAAATGGCGTTAAACCTGCGTTCTATAATAAGTAAAATCAGCAGTACAAGTGAAAACGTAGCTCAATCGGCGGAATCACTAAAAGCCGGAGCAGAGCAAAGTACAAAAGCTATTGAGCAGATTGCAGCTGCTATCCAACAGGTCTCAAATGGCGCGATAGATCAGTCAGAGAAATCTGAAAAAACTGTAGAAGTTATAAGAAATCAGATGGAAAGAAATAAAAGAATCTATGAGAATTCCCGTACCGTATTATCTACATCCATAAAAGCAAGTAAAGCTGCTGAAGTTGGTAACGATAAAGTCAGACAATTAATAAATCAAATTGAGACTATTCAGAATAAAATTATCAATACACAGGAAGTTACTCAGTCACTGAATAAACAGACCGCAGATATAAGAGTAATTCTGGATTCGATAACTAACATTGCTTCACAGACAAACCTGCTTGCCCTTAATGCAGCAATAGAGGCCGCAAGGGCCGGTGAACACGGGAAAGGTTTTGCAGTTGTAGCTGACGAGATACGCAAGCTCGCTGAGGGTTCCGCAAGTGCAGCAAAGAGAATCACAGAAATATTAAAGGAAATACAAAACCAGGCGATGTTGGTTGCTGAAAGTATGACTGAGGGAGTTAATGAGGTTATTGAGGGCACAGAAATGGCAGAGGAAGCTGGCAAGTCCTTTGAAGAGATTGTCAGCACCAGCAGGGATGTGGATAATCAGGTAAAACAAATAAATGAAGAATTAGAAAAAGCAGTTGAAGAAATTCAGAAAGTGGAGGAAATGAGTAAAGCTATTTACGATGTGGCAAAGAAATCCATGTCCGGAAGCCAGGAAGTTGCGGCAGCTATAGAAGAGCAGACAGCAGGTCAGGAGGAGATATCTTCATCTGCCGCTATGCTCGCAGAATTGGCTGAGGAGTTAAACAATATGATAAGCAATTTCAAACTGTAGTATTGATTTTTTATAAGATTGTGTTATAATCATCTAGTAGCTTTTTTAAGCTACTAGATGATTGTTTATATATGCGGACATGGCGGAATTGGCAGACGCGCTAGATTTAGGATCTAGTGGCAACCCCGTGCAGGTTCAAGTCCTGTTGTCCGCACCACTTGCCCATAGGGTTTTGGGATGCTTTTCCCAAAGCCCTTATTTTATGGCGAAGCAGGTATTGTTGAAATTTTTAATCTTTTTGAATTGTTTAATGTTATTCTATTGTTGGTATATATTACATACTTGGAAGGTGGACGTTAATGACAGAAAAATATCCTTTTAAAGACATTTTGCTGGCCTGTGACATGGATGGTACACTTCTTGACAGCAAAAAGCAAATTAGTAGAGAAAACAGGGAAGCTGTAAAATATTTTGTAGAAAAAGGAGGAAGTTTTACAATTGCCACAGGCAGGATGGATCTGGGAATAGTACAGTACATGCCTCAGCTTACTGTAAATGCTCCTGTGATATTATACAATGGCAGCCAAATATATGATTATTGGAAAAAAGAAACGCTTTGGTGCAAGTTGCTTCCAACAGATGTTAGAAGTGTTTTGGTTCACTTGATGAAGAAGTTTCCCCAAATGGGTGTAGAGGTATTCCATGGAGGACATATGATACTTCTGAGGGAAAATGACACAACAGAAATGCACTTGAAAAGAGCAGAGTTTTTTCCCCGCCGCGCTTCCATCGAAGAAGTGCCTGATGGTTGGTATAAAGTAATGCTTGCCTGGGAACATGAAAAACTCCTGGAAGTTGAAAAGTATATTCTGGAGAATATTATAAATAAAGAAAGTGCTTTCTATACGGTATTTTCAGAACCGATTTTTCTTGAAATACTCAGTAGAGATGCTTCAAAAGGAGCGGCATTGAAAGAGTTGATAAGAATGCTGGAGATTTCACCCTCAAGGGTTATAGCAGTAGGGGACAACCTAAATGATGTTGATATGATACAGGCTGCAGGCATAGGAATAGCAGTGGAGAATGCACATGAACAACTGAAAAAAGTGGCGGATTATTGTTTTCCGGATAATGACAACCATGTTGTTTCAAAAATAGTAGAGTGGCTGGATAAAAAAGAAGTAAGGGCAGAATGGTTCGGGAAAATATAGAATAGATGGCTTTAGAATTTAAATTGTAATAATATGTAACGATAATATTGTTAAATATACTTTCAAATAATTAGCACTTAGAGTAATTTTATGATATTATATATATGATTTTACATAATAAATTTATAATGTTTTTCAATCTACTCTATAACCTGAGTGGAGGGATTAGTATTAATAAGAAATATTGTCTTTGTTCACTGCCTTATTTGCCATACATAAAAGTAAGAGACAATATAATTTATGAAATCAGTTATGCATTCATAAACCTGACAGGATATCTAAAAGAAGATCTTATAAATAATGATATTGAAACAGTATTTAAAAATTTATTTAGGGCTAGTATGGATTATTCCAGCATTTCAAATGAAATAGAGAAGAGAATGTATTTGTTTACCAGAACATCTCAGGCTAGGCTTGTAAATGTGATTAGGTTGCCTGGAGTCATGCCTGGCGAGGCGATTATCATATTCACTGAAGTACCAAACTCAAGAATTGAGGATCAACTTGCCGGCATAGAACATATTTCAAACGGCACTAATATTGGAATTGCTGTTTTTGGCGTGCCTGAAATGATTTTATTAGATGCAAACGGCAATTTCCTTAACCTGTTAAAGTCTCCGTATGATAATAAGAAAAACAGTGTAGGAGTCTCTCTTAGCAAAATTGCAGCAGAATGGGTTAAAGAGGATGGTACTTTCATATGGAAGGAAGTCTTTTCCTGTGGAATTATTATAAGAATATCCGAATTTATGGTTAAACGGGATACTGACAATGAAATGTATGTTGATATTACTTTTGTTCCCATCAAGGAAAACGAAACAATAAAATATATCATATGTATTACATATGATGTCACAGAGAAGGTGATTAGCAGACAGTTGGCAGACGAATATTCCATGGCAATGGAGCACCAGAGGAATGAATATGAAAAGATGCTGAGAACAAAGGATGAATTTTTCAGCTTTATATCTCATGAATTCAAAGTTCCTCTTACCGTAATTTGCGCTGCAGTTCAGACTATAGAAAATATGTACAGGAATTCAGTGCCCCAGAAAGTAAGAAAACTGATTCATCAGATAAAACAAAATTCCCTAAGGCAGCTCAGACTTGTTAATAACCTGCTTGATATATCCAAGGCAGAGAACGGATATATGAAGATTCATAAGAAAAATATTGATATTGTCTGGTTTACCAAATCTATTATAGACTCAGTAATGCTGTATGCAGTTGACAGAGGCGTTGAAATTAAATTCATATCTGATTTCGAACAAAAAATCATAGCAATCGATGAAGAAAAATATGAACGAGTCTTATTAAATCTACTCTCAAACGCAATAAAATTTACTCCCTGCGGCAGATCAATAGAAGTAAAAATCTTACATGACGGTGACAGGATTTGTGTGAAAGTTAAAGATGAAGGTGAAGGTATACCGGAAGATAAGATTGAGCTTGTGTTCAATAGATTTGTACAGGCAGATAACACCCTGGCTAGAGAGCGTGTGGGTACCGGCCTTGGACTAACGCTGGTCAGACTGCTTGTAAACGCAATGGGAGGGGAAGTTTTCGTCGAAAGTAAGGTGGATGTAGGCAGTATTTTTACCATTGTTTTTCCCATGGATATAATTGAGACAGATGAAAGCTCCAGTGGGGAAATGAACTGCGGAATTAATGATAATAACCTGGTATATGCTGCAGCAATAGAGTTTTCGGATATATATTTACAGTACACTGATGATAAAGCACAAGATAACGATGGTACAGTTTATCATCATACCCAAATTGAAAAGGAAACAATATAACTCAATCCTTGAAATTTGCAAATATTAATATAGAATATATTAATAAAGAATAAAGTTTGTATATAGTTTGTGTATAAAAAGTAGAGTTTGTATACTGTATTGCTTTTATTTATATGATTTGTTTGAGCTAATAAAAAGGCAGGGTCGGGTTATGAGAAAAAGACATGGTCAAGTTATGAAAAGAAGGCACGTTGTAAAATGGATTGCACTCATTACTGCGATGACTCTTATCATAACTACATTTGGAGCAATAGCATTATCAGTTGCAGGAAGGTAGTGATATAATGGGTAAAATTGCCGGAGCATATATATTTCCACATCCACCAATTGCAATACCTGAAATAGGCAGGGGTGAGGAGAAAAGTGCAAGCAGGACCATACAGGCTATGAAAAAGGCCGCTCAGGATATCAAATCCGACAGACCTGATACCATAATTATTACAACACCCCACGGACCGGTATTTCAAGATTACATATATATTTCAACTTCCACCAATCTGGCCGGTGATATGGGCAGGTTCGGAAGAAGTGATGTAAATCTGGAGTTTTCCATCAATACTGAACTTGTCGGGAAAATTATTGATTATTCAAATGCTGCCGGAATCCCATGCGGAGGCCTTGAAAACAAGGAACTGAGAAGATATGGCTTTTCACAGAATCTGGACCATGGAGCATTTGTACCGCTTTATTTTGTCAGCAAAGAAATCAGCTCATTCAAGCTTGTCCATATCTCAATTTCAGGCCTTCCCTTCAACGATTTGTACAGGTTTGGAAGATGCATTGCAAAGGCCGTTGAAGATTCACAGGGAAATGTTGTTTTTTTAGCAAGCGGTGACCTTTCCCACAGGTTATCTCATGATGCTCCTTATGGATACAATAAGCATGGCAGGGAGTTTGACGAACTTCTGGTAAACAGTGTGGAAACTCTTGATATAGAAAGACTGTTGGAATTGGATGAAGATTTTTGCGAACAGGCAGGAGAGTGTGGCCTAAGGTCTTTTATTATGATGTTCGGAGCATTGGACGGACATCAGTTGAAATCCGAGGTATATTCATATGAAGGTCCTTTTGGAGTAGGGTATGCCATAGCCAGGATTCAAGTTGGTGAGGAAAAGGCTGAAAGCAGTATACTGGAAAGAGTTGAAGACAGAAAAAAACAAAGGCTGGAAGAACTGAGAGAAAATGAAGACGCTTACGTAGCACTTGCACGGCATTCACTGGAGACATACGTGAGAAATAAGAAGATTATTAAGGTTCCTGGAGATTTGCCTGCAGAAATGCTGGAAAGCAGAGCAGGTGTATTCGTGTCAATCAAGAAGAACGGACAGCTTAGGGGATGTATCGGAACTATAGCTCCTGTAAGAAAAAATATTGCCGAAGAAATTATATATAACGCAATAAGTTCAGGTACGGAGGACCCAAGGTTTTATCCCGTTCAGGAGGATGAACTTGGTGAATTGGTATATTCTGTTGATGTGTTGGAAAAACCCGAGCCCATAAATTCGCTGGATGAGCTTGACGTCAAAAGATATGGTGTAATCGTGAGATCAGGGCGTCGATCAGGTTTGCTTTTGCCAAACCTGGAAGGCGTTGATACACCTGAAGAGCAGGTTTCAATTGCTTTGAAGAAAGCGGGTATAGCACCTGACGAGAACTATAAAATGGAAAGGTTTGAAGTGGTGAGACATAAGTGAAGCTTGCGCAATACTACAACAAAATTGAGGATTCAAAAGTATGCTGCTATTTATGTCCGCATAACTGCGTAATAAAAGCTGAGAACACTGGTGCATGCAGAGCTCGTGCCAATATAGAAGGAGAACTGTATTCTCTGAATTACGGCAAAATTTCTTCCATAGCACTGGACCCCATTGAGAAAAAGCCGCTGAAAAAGTTTTACCCTGGGTCAATGATACTTTCCGCCGGTACTTTTGGATGTAACTTAAAATGTTCTTTTTGTCAGAACTGGACAATTGCCCAGGTAAGTTATGATGAAAGTTCAGATGTATATGATGTCGTACCGCAGACGCTGGTGGAAAAGGCTTTGGAACTTGTTTCATCCGGTAATATCGGGATAGCCTATACCTATAATGAGCCTTTCATCTGGTATGAATTTGTATATGACACTGCAAGACTTGCCAGGGAAAAAGGCCTGAGGAATGTGCTCGTGACAAACGGTTTTATAAGCAGGGAGCCATTGGAAGAGTTTCTGCCTTATATAGATGCGATGAATATAGACGTAAAGGCTTTTACGTCTTCCTTTTATAACAGCATATGCCGTGCTGCACTGGACGATGTAAAAAGGACGGTTGAAATTTCAGCGGAAAAATGTCATGTTGAGGTTACTAACCTCGTTATTCCAGGATTAAATGACTCAATGGAAGAGATTGAAGAACTGGCCAAATGGCTTGCATCTGTTTCTCCTGAAATTCCACTTCACCTTTCCAGATTTTTTCCGAGATATAAAATGAGAGATGTTTCGCCTACGCCCCGGGAAACCCTTATAGAGGCAAAAAAGGTAGCTGAAAGGTATTTAAAATACATTTACCTGGGAAATATACATTAATTTTCTTTTGCTTTGCTGTAAATATACAAAAGAACCTGAATTTTTTGTAACAAAAATTTCAAATAGGTTTACATGGAAATTAAAAACAGGGTATAATTCTATTATGGGGAATTGGCTTGCAAGTATTTACGTGAATAAGCGCAATAACCGCATTAAACCGGTTATGCAATTCTCACTATGGATAAAACATCTTAACAGATGTCAAGGGTGTGAGGTTTGTTGAATATATTTGGTAATATTAATATTAATGACTTAATTAACAACTTTGCAGGTTATATAGGCATTGAAGGTCCTTTAGATGTGATTAAGTCTATAGTTGATATAAGTATAGTTTCCTATGTGGTTTATAAAGTTATCGTACTTGTAAAGGAGACAAGAGCCTGGCAGCTAATCAAAGGTATTATATTCATACTTATAGCTTCTGAGTTAAGTAAATGGCTTGGCTTGCGGACCATTGCATTTATACTTAACAATATAATAACAATTGCTGCAATTGCTTTAGTGGTTCTTTTCCAACCGGAACTCAGAAGAGGGCTTGAACATATTGGTAGAAGCAGATTCAGGGATCTATTTAACTTTGATGAGCCCAGTACCCGAATAAAGGTTACAGCCGCCATTGAGGAAATAGTAAAAGCGTGTATTGAAATGTCCAAGGCATACGTTGGTGCGCTTATTGTAATAGAAAGAGACACTAAAATAGGAGAAATTATCAATACCGGTACTCAACTTGATTCAAATATCAGTTCAGAACTATTGATAAATATTTTTACACCAAACACACCACTACATGACGGAGCAGTTATCATACGGGACGGAAAAGTTAAGGCCGCAGCTTGTTTTCTTCCCCTGACGGACAATCCCAATCTTAGCAAGGAACTTGGTACCAGGCATAGGGCTGCTCTGGGAATAACCGAGGTTTCAGATTCTGTTGCCGTTGTTGTTTCTGAAGAGTCAGGGAAGATATCACTGGCATACAATGGAGGGTTAACAAGAAATCTGACACCTGATATATTGAGAAAAGCATTGAACAAACACCTGTTGGAAGGCAATACCTCCAGTAAAATGCTATCATTATGGAAGGTGAGGTCTAAATGAAAGATTTCTTGAAAAAGGATACTACAATTAAAATTTTTTCAGTTGTGATAGCAATACTGCTGTGGCTTTATGCTTTGAACACCAGCGATCCTTTTGATACCAG
>Ga0134105_1001104_pt1 | contig 21642 bp, 15 predicted proteins | sample 16_3_2metaG_FD_94457 | JGI IMG/M metagenome (GOLD analysis project Ga0134105, IMG submission 94457) | Switchgrass degrading microbial communities from high solid loading bioreactors in New Hampshire, USA - 16_60_3.3_214_A3 metaG | ecosystem: Engineered > Bioreactor > Semi-continuous > Anaerobic... | reverse complement strand
CCTGAAGCAACTGAGCGCGCCCACGTGCCGGGTCCTGCGGGACGGCGAGGTCGTCCGGATCGACAGCCGGGACCTGGTGCCCGGCGATGTGGTTCTGCTGGAGGCCGGCGACCCGGTCCCGGCCGACCTGCGCCTCACCCAGTCGGTGATGCTGCGCATCGACGAGTCGCTGCTCACCGGTGAGTCCGTCCCCGTCGAGAAGGACGCCGGCCGTCTCCTCAAGGCCGAGACCGCCATGGCCGACCGGGTGAACATGGCCTACATGTCCACGTACGTCACCTTCGGCCGCGGCCAGGGCGTCGTTATCGCCACGGGCATGCAGACGGAGGTCGGCCGCATCGCCGGCAAGCTGCAGGAGGAGGAAGAGGAAGCGACGCCCCTCCAGCAGCGCCTGTCCAAGTTCGGGAAGCAGCTGGGCGTGGCGATGCTCATCGTCTGCGCCGTGGTGGGTGCGCTGGGGCTCTTCCGCGGCATGGGCTGGCTCGAGGTCGTCATGGTCGCCGTCTCGCTGGCCGTGGCGACGATCCCCGAGGGCCTGCCGGCCGTGGTGACCATCGTGCTGGCCATCGGCACCAAGCGCATGGCGGACCGCAACGCCGTGATCCGCCGCCTCTCGGCGGTGGAGACGCTGGGCTCCGCCACCGTCATCTGCAGCGACAAGACGGGCACGCTCACCAGGAACCAGATGACCGTCACCCGCCTCTGGCTCCCCGAGGGATGGGTCGACCCGAACCGCAAGGCCACTGTCGACGAGCCGCACGGCCTCCTGCTCGCCGCCGCCGCCCTGTGCAGCGACGCCAGCCTGTCGGGAGAGGCAGGGGACTACAAGTCCGTGGGCGATCCCACCGAGACCGCCCTGGTAGTCGCCGCCGCGCAGGCCGGCCTGGACAAGCGGCAACTGGAGAAACAGTACCCGCGGCTGGGCGAGGTGCCGTTCTCGTCGGAGCGGAAGCGGATGACCACCTTCCACCACCTGACCGCCGAGGGCATCACCGGCGTCGTCAAGGGCGCGCCGGACGTGGTGCTGCGCCTGACCAACCGCATCCGCAAGGGCGGTGAGACGCTGCCGCTCTCAGATGCGGACCGGGCTGCGATCGAGGCCGCCAACCACGAGATGGCGGGCCAGGGCGTCCGGGTTCTGGCCGTCGCCCTCACCGACCCGCAGGCCCGGCTCGAGGGCGACCTGGAGCGGCTGGAGCAAGACCTGATCTTTGTCGGCCTCATCGGCATGACCGACCCGCCCAGGCCGGAGACGGCCCCCGCCGTCGCTGAGGCTCGGAAGGCCGGCATCCGCACCATCATGATCACCGGCGACCACGTGGACACCGCCGTGGCGATCGGCCGGGAGGTAGGCATCGTCGAGGCGGAGCGGTCGGCCAGCTACAGCGGCGTCCAGCTGGACCAGATGGACGACGCGGCGCTGGAGGAGGCCGTGCAGAAGGCCAACGTGTTCGCCCGGGTATCGCCGGAGCACAAGCTGCGCATCGTGGACGCGCTGCGCCGGCGCGGCGAGATCGTGGCGATGACGGGCGACGGCGTGAACGACGCCCCGGCCCTCAAGCGGGCCGACATCGGCGTGGCCATGGGCCTCTCCGGCACGGGCGTCGCCAAGGGCGCCTCCGACATGGTGCTGATGGACGACAACTATGCCACGATCGTCAGTGCGATCGAAGAGGGGCGGACCATCTACAGCAACATTCAGAAGTTCACGTTCTTCCTGCTCTCGGCCAACCTGGCGGAGCTGTTCATCATCACCGCCGCCATGCTCACGGGCCGGCCCCTGCCGCTCCAGCCGATCCACCTGCTCTGGATCAACCTGATCACCGACTCGCTGCCGGCCATCGCCCTGGGCATGGAGCCCAGTGAGCCCGGCGTCATGGAGCGCCGCCCGCGGGACCCCAAGGAGAACGTGATCACCCGGCCCATGCTGATCCAGATGTTCATCCAGGCCGTGCTGATGACCGTCGCCGTGCTCTGGGCGCACTCGCTGGGCATGGCGAAGGACCCGGCCAACGCCGCGGAGATGGGCTCCACCTACGCCTTCGCCACCATCACCCTGGCCGAGCTGGTCTGGGCACACTCCTGCCGGAACACCACCAAGCCGGTGTGGACCATCGGCCTCTTCAAGAACCGGTTCGCCTGGCTGGCCACCATCGTGGGCGTGCTGCTGCTGGTGGTCGTCATGACCGTGCCCGTCCTCGAGCGGGTCTTCCAGCTGCACGAAGTACACACCCAGGACTGGCTGTGGATCGCCCTGTTCTCCCTGGGCGTCACCGCCGTGATGGAACTCGTGAAGACGGTGATGGGGGGCCGCTTCAGCGACCCGGCGGCGAGGCGGTGAGAAGGGCTGCCCGGGGGCTCACCCTTCGTCGACACGGGTGGCCCACCCCTCGTACCTCGCTTCAAACTGGCGGGCGAGGCCATCCATCTCGTCGGAGAGCCGCAGCAGGCGCTGCTCGTCGACCAGCTCCAGCCGCACCACCACGAGCCGCCACGTGCGCTCCCGGTCCGCGGGATCGTAGGTGAGACTCTCCACCTGAAACCCGCGCTCCTGCAGGGCAGCCGAGAGGCCGTCGAAGTCGCCCTCGTCGCCGGCGCTGAAGTGCTGTTCCAGCGTGTAGGGCTCCCACGGCGGGTTGTCGGGATCGAACTGCGCCCGGAACGCGGCGACGGTCCTCGCATGGCGCTCAGCACGCTCGGCCTCTGACTCGGGCCGCACGGCAACCCCCCCTTTCTGCCCTTACGACGGTGGAACGCCCCGGGCCCGTTGCGCCCGAACCACCAGATCGGTGCTCGAACCCCGAAGTCGGTGTAGAACGCGAAACCGTGGACCGGTGAGTCTCCTCGCCGGACCACGGTTTCGATTTCTGCGCCCCTTCCCCGGGCTGCCCGTCTCACGGCCCCGGGAACCTGTCGGCACCCGCCCGGGCCGGGGAGTTCGTCTCGGGAGGAGCCGTTCTGCCCGTTCTGGACGCCTCCCTGCCTTACCCCAGCATCATGTCAAGGCCGTGCCCCGCCGGGTAGAGACCGGGAACCGACACCGGCAGCCGCCCCTTCGCCGGGGCCCGGCCAAAGAGCAACGGTCCGATGCCTTTCAGGTTCACATCCTGGTACCCGTAGGCGGCGATGTAGGTGCCGATCTCGGGAATGGCGGTGAGCTCGTAAGGCATGCCCAGTCCGACCACCACCACCGGCCTGCCGCCGGCCACCAGGTCGGCGATCAGATCCCGATGCCCGGGAACGTCGTGGCCCTCGCTCACGGCGTAGATCACCACGTCGGCCTCCTCTGCGATCTCCCGGGCGGCCGCGAGGGCGTCCTCATCGGGCCGGTAGTCCAGCGTGATCTCGATGGTGTTCTCATGCAACGCCCTGATCGACGCCCCGAGGGCGGTGGCCACGCCGTCAACGCCGGTCACGGGGCGCGCGTAGGCGGGGCCGATGACGACGATCCGGTCGCCGGCGCTGGGCTGAAGCGGCAGGTGCGCGTTGCGCACCAGGGTCAGGGCATCGGCGCCGATCTGCTCCGCCAGGGCCTGGTGGGCCGCCGGTCCAATCGGCTCAGCCAGTGGCTGCTCCCCCGTCAGTCGGACCGGCTCGCGCGGGGCCCCACCTGAGACCTCCCCGCCGGCGCCCCCCACCTCGCCGGCGGTCGCCTTCCCCGGAAGCGGCGGCAGGAGCCCCCGCCGCTCCTTCAGTGCCAGCACCCGGCCGGCGGCGTCGTCGATCCGGCTCTCGGGAATCCGCCCCTCCCGCACCGCCTGCAGCAGCTTGTCGTAAAGCGAACGCTGCACGCCGAAGGACTCGGTGACCAGCACCACGTCCGCGCCGGCCTGCACGGCGAGCACCAGCCCCTCCGCCACGCCGTAGTGGTCCGTGATCGCCGCCATGCCGTCCATGGAGTCGGTGATGACCACGCCCGGGAAGCCCAGTTCCTCCTTCAGCAGGCCGTTGAGCACGGAGGGCGAGAGCGTGGCGGGGCGGCCGTCCTGCGCCACGGCCGGGAACACGACGTGGGCCGCCATGACCGCGTCGACTCCCCCCGCGATGGCCGCCCGGAAGGGCCGCAGTTCCACCTGGTCCAGCCGCTCCCGGTCGTGGCCCACCACCGGCAGGTCGAGGTGGCTGTCGACGTCGGTGTCGCCGTGGCCGGGGAAGTGCTTGGCCACGGCGCTGACCCCCTCCGCCTGGAGGCCTCTCGCCAGGGCCGCCGCCAGCCGGGCCACCAGCGCCGGGTCCTCGCCGAAGGAGCGCGTGCCGATCACCGGGTTGGCGGGGTTGTTGTTCACGTCGGCGACGGGCGCCAGGTTCATGTTCACGCCCACCGCGAGCAGTTCCCGGGCCATCGCCCGCCCGACCTGCTCGGCGTACTCCTCCGAGCCGGTGGCCCCCAGGGCCATGTTGCCCGGCCACTGGGTAAACGGCGGGCCGAAGCGCTGCACCAGCCCGCCCTCGTGGTCCACCGCGATGACGAGGCCGGGCGTGGCCCGCTCCCGGGCGGCCGCCGCGGCCTGCAGGGAGGCGGTGAGGCGGCGCAGCCGCTCCGGGTCGCTGCCCTGCCGGCCGAACAGGATGTAGCCGCCCACCTTCCCCTCCGCCAGCAACTCCTCCGTTTCGGGGGTGAGCTCCGCACCCGGGAGGCCCACCCAGAAAAGCTGGCCGAGCTTCTCCTCGAGGGTGAGGTAGTCCAGCCAGTCGGGCACCGCCGAGACAGGCGCAGGCTCCTCCCCCCGGCTTCCCCCAGGTTCCTCCGCGGGCGGGGCTCCGCCCTGCGGCGGCGCGCCGGGCGACGGCGCACCACCCCGGCCGCAGCCGACCGGCGTGGAGACTGCGACCAGCGCAGACAGGGCGGCGGCCAGGATGCGCTGCAGGGCAGCGGTGCGCGCTATGACCATGGAACACTCCTCTCTCATCCGGTTGAGTCTGTGCGGGCGGTAGCCTCCCCCCGCCCACGATCACCGATACAAGCGGCAGGCCCGCACCGGCGTGCGGGCCCAGCGCTGCTTACCGTCTTGGGAAGTTAAGCGCCGCCATGAAGATCTCCTCGAAGTCGGGGTGTGTCGCCAGTTCCACGAAGTGCGCACTGGCGGCCAGCCTCTCCGCCCGCTCCCGCGCCCCGGCAGAGAGCAGCGCCAGCTTGGCGCCGGCGGCTGCGGCGTTGCCGACCGGCCGGATGCGATCGGGTGGGATGGAGGGCAACAGGCCGACGGCCAGGGCGCTCTCCCGGTGCAGGTACGTGCCGAAGGCGCCGGCCAGCAGCAACTCGTCCAGCGCCTCGGGACCGGTGCCGGCCACCTGCAGCACCAGGTCGATGCCCGCCCGGATGGCCCCCTTGGCCAGCTGGAGTGCCCGGATGTCCCGCTGGGTGAGCCCGACGCCCGGAGCCAGTTCCACCGAAAGTCCGTCCGCGGCGATGCGCCGGGCGGCAGGGCCCGTCCGGGTGAGCCGGCCGGTCCAGTCCAGGAGCGAGGCGTCCAGGAGCGCCGCAGCGGCGTCCAGCAGCCCCGAGCCGCAGATCCCCCGGGCCGGGGTGCCCTGGGACAGGCTGCCCTGCCCCTGGCCGCCCCGAACACTTCTGCCTGTCTCCGCCGATCCGGCACTGGGGGATGCGGCGCGTCCCCGGGGGCCGGGGATGACCTCGACCACCAGGTCGGTCCCGTCGAAGCGCACCGCCTCAATAGCCCCGGGGCCGGCCCGCATTCCCTGGCTGATCTCGCCCCCCTCGAACGCCGGGCCGGCCGGGGCGGAGCAGGCGTAGAGCCGGCCGCCGTGGCGCAGCAGGATCTCGCCGTTGGTGCCCACGTCCACCAGCAGGATGGTGCCCTCGCCCTCGTCCAGGCCCGCAGCCAGGGCGGCGGCCACCGCGTCGGAGCCCACAAAGCCGGCGATGCCCGGCAGGGCGTAGAGAGGTGGGAAACCCGGGATGGCGAACGTCCGCCCCTCCAGCAGCGCCGGGGTGTACGGCGCCGCCGCCAGGCCGGCGACGGGAAGCCCCAGGAAGAGGTGGTGCATCACCGTGTTCCCCACGAGCGTGCCGGTCACCACGTCCTCCCGCCGGGCCCCTGCCTTGCTGAGCAGCCCGTCCAGCAGGTGCAGTGCGGCCTCCCGCACCAGCCGGGTGAGCTCCTGCGCCTCCGCCTCGCCCTGGATGGCATGGGAGAGGCGGCTCATCAGGTCCGCCCCGTAGGCAGCCTGGGGGTTGGGCGCGGCCTGCACGGCCAGCTCCTCCCCGGTGCGGAGGTCCAGCAGGGCGGCGGCCAGGGTGGTGGTGCCCACGTCCAGGGCGAGACCGAGCGAAGGGCCGGCCGGGCGGAGCGGCGCCCAGGGATCGACCTCCACCGGCCCGCTCAGCCCGCCCAGCCCGGCCTTGCGGGCGTCGGCCGCCGCGGCGGGGAACACGGCCACTTCCAGGTCGCCCTCCACCCGCAGCTGGCAGGCCAGGCGGAAACCCTGGCCCAGTTCGGCCGGGGAAAGCTGCTCCCGATCCGCCGGGCTGGGTGCGGGCGCCCCGCGGGTCACCCGCACCAGGCACTTGCGGCACTGCCCCCGCCCGCCGCAGGGGGTCTCGATCAACACGCCTGCGCGGTTCAGCGCCGCCGACAGCAGGGTCCCCTCGGGCACCGTGAACTCACGGCCCGCAGCCCTCACGCGACAGCCCACGCCCATCCCTCCCTTCGGTTCCTTCCCGGCCGCCCGACGGGCTTCACCGCCCCGCCGGCTCCGGCACGTTCACAGCGGCACCGCGTCTCGGACTACTCCTTGCGCCGGGCGCCCCGTTCCTTCATGATCTCCAGCGCCAGCGCCACGGCCTCCTGGGCGTCGCGGCCGTGACCCCGGGCGCCGATCCTCTCGGCAAAGGCCCGGGTGGTGGCCGCACCGCCGATGATCACCGGGCAGTCGAAGCCCTCCCGGGCGAAGAGGTCGATCACCCGCTTCATCTGCGGCATGGTGGTGGTCATCAGGGCCGAGAGGCCGACGATGTCCGCCCCCGCCCTACGGGCCTCGTCCAGCACCACCTCGGCCTTCACGTCGCGGCCCAGGTCGATCACCCGGAAGCCGTAGTTTTCCAGCAGCACCGCCACGATGTTCTTGCCGATGTCGTGGATGTCCCCCTCCACCGTGGCCAGCACCACGGTGCCGACCTCGGTCTGGCCCCGCTTCGCCTTCTGGATCTCGGGCTTCAGGCGGGCAAAGGCCTTCTTCATCGCCTGGGCGGAGAGCATCAGCTGGGGCAGGAAGTAGATGCCCTCGCCGAAGAGCCGGCCCACCTCCTCGATGGCCGGGATCAGGTACTGGTTGAGCAGGCCCATGGGGTCCCGCCCCTCGGCCAGGCCCTGCTCCACCAGCGGCAGGATGCCCTCCGGGTCGCCCTCGAGCACCGCCCGGTACAGCTTGGCCCCCAGTTCGTCCCGGGGAGCCGGCGGTGCGGGGAACCCCTCCGCAACGGAGGGTGCGGCTGGGCCCTCGGGAGCGGGGCCGGCGGGCGGGCCGCCTGCCGGCGCCCCCGCCGCGTCAGGGACGGGCCCGCCGGCTCCCGCCCCGCCCGGCTGAGCAGCGGTGCGCGCAGAGGGACGCGCACCCGTCGCACCCGGGCCCGGACCAGCGGGGGCACTCTGCCCTTGCAGCGCCTCCTCCGCCGTGTGCACCAGCCGCTTGGGGCCCACCACCTCCATGTAGGTGCGGGCATTGCGGTCCCGGTTGAGCAGGAGCCGCAGGGCCCGGATGGTGTCCATCATCCGTTCGTCCAGCGGGTTCAGGATGGCCATGGAGAGCCCCATGGTCACGGCCATGGTGAGGTAGACGCTGTTCAGGAACGGCCGGTTGGGCAGGCCGAAGGAGACGTTGGAGACCCCCAGTGAGGTGAGCACCCCCAGCTCCTCCGTGATCCGCTGCACGGCCTTGAGCGTCTCCCGGGCCTGGGCCTGCTGGGCCCCTGCGGTGAGCGCCAGCGGGTCGATGACCACGTCGTGCCGGGAGATGCCGTACGCCTCCGCCGCCTCCACGAGCCGGCGGGCGATCGCCACCCGCTGCTCGGCGGAGGACGGGATGCCCTTCTCGTCGATGGTGAGACCCAGCACGGCGGCGCCGTAGCGCTTCGCCAGGGGCAGCACCGCCTCGGCGCGCCCCTCCTCCAGGCTGAACGAGTTGATGAGCGGCTTGCCGACGCAGGCCTTGAGGCCCGCCTCCAGGGCGGCGGCGTTGGGCGAGTCGAGGCAGAGCGGGACGTCCACCGCCTCCTGGATCACCCGCACGGCCCGGGCCATCGCCGCCGGCTCATCGATGAGCGGCACGCCCACGTTCACGTCCAGCACCGCGGCCCCGGCCTCGACCTGCCGCCTCGCCTCCGCCCGCACCCGGGCGAAAGTGCCTTCCCGGATGTCCTTCGTCAGCAGCTTCCGGCCCGTCGGGTTGATGCGTTCGCCGATCACCACCGGAAGGTTCTGCTCCACGAAGAAGAGCGAGCGGGTGCGGGACGCGAGGCCCAGGGTATGGGCGAGGGGACCGGGGCGGCCCGCCGGCCGGAGACCCTCCACCGCCGCCCGGAGCCGGCGGATGTGCTCCGGCGTGGTGCCGCAGCAACCGCCCACCACGGACGCCCCGGCGGCGACCAGCTTCGGGCCGTAGGCGGCGAAGTCTGCGGGCCCCATGGGAAACCGGGTGGTGCCATCGGGCTGGAGCAGCGGCAGCCCGGCGTTGGGCTGGGCCGAGATGGGCACCCGGGCCACCCGGGCCATGCGGGCCACGGCTTCCACCATCAGGTCCGGGCCGACCGAGCAGTTGAGGCCGATCACGTCCACGCCCAGCGACTGCAGCACCAGGGCGGCCGTCTCGGGATCGGTGCCGGTGAAGGCGCGGCCGCTGGGGTCGATGGTGATCTGGGCGATTAGCTTGAGGGAAGGAGCATGATCCCTGCAGGCCAGCACCGCTGCCCGGAGTTCGTTCAGGTCGGCGATGGTCTCGATGATGATGAAGTCGGGCCGCGCCTCGGCAAAGGCCCGCGCCTGGGCGGCGAACTGGGCGTAGGCTGCAGCGAAGGTGAGGTCGCCCAGCGGCTCCACCAGCGCACCCAGAGGCCCCATCGACCCCGCGACCAGGGCCCGACCCGCCGCGGCCTCCCGGGCGCAGCGCACCCCGGCGGCGGTGATGTCGTGGCACCGGTCCGCGAGGCCGTAGTGGGAGAGCCGGATCGGCGTGGAGCCGAAGGTGTTGGTCTCGATAATCTGTGCCCCGGCCTCCACGTAGGCCCGATGGACGGCGATCACCGCGTCCGGCCGCTCCAGGTTCCACAGGTCCGGGCACGCTCCGGCGGGCAGTCCGTGCGCCTGCAGCATCGTGCCCATCGCTCCGTCGCAGACCAGGACCTCCCGGCCCAGGAGGTCAAGCAGCCCCATCGCATCATCCCCTCCTTCGAATCCGTGCAGTGGCGTCAAGTCCCACGGGGCTCCCGGGCCTGCACCGCTCACCGCACCGCCGTCCGCTTTCCCGGGGCGCACCCCGGCCGGACGGCCCGGGCCTCTTCCGCCTGCCCCGCCCACCTATCCCCGTCGGGGCGCCGCCCCAGCGACCGGCGCCCTGCGGACCCTGTACGGGCAATCCACCTTCGCACAACGGCTGCAGCCGAGGGCCGGCCGCTCAGGAGCCCCGGCAGGCTGCCAGCCGAACAGCCCGACCAGCGACTTCCGGGGCTGCAGGTAGCACGTCGGCGTGCACGTCACGCCGATCGCCGGCCCGCCGGCCAGTTCCACCAGGCGGATCTGCTCCTCCACCTGCCAGTCGCCGTACCCGGGTGCGTACAGGGGGGTGAGCCCGCCCCCGGTCAGCGTCTCCCGCACCCACTTCGCCAGCCCGTGGACCAGGGCGGAGCCGGCCGCGTCCACGACGGTGGCCAGGGCGTACTCCTCCCGCTGGAACAGTTCTTCGATCAGCCTGTCCACGTCGGGCCCCAGAGTCGCCGCGACCAGGGTGACGCCTTCCGTACCCGCCAGCAGCCTGGCCAGGGTGCGGGAGCGCCAGGCGACTTCCGGGGCGCCGGTGCGCACCCACTCGCCGTCCACGCGGGCGGCGCAGCAGGCCACGCTCGCGGCTGGTGCCGCCGCGTCGCGGGCAAGCCGCATGCCCCTCTCCACCAGTTCCTCGTCCCGCCGGGTGAGGCGGGTGCGCCCCTCCCGGTAGCCCAGGAGGCGCAGCACGTCCTGGGGCGGAAGGGACAGCTGGGCGGCGGGGGGCCGCAGGATCGTATGCGCCAGCATGGCTTCACCCCTCTCGGCGAGACGGCGGGCCTGGGGTGCGTGCCGCGGCCCCGGGCCACTCACCGGCGCCGCAGTCACCGAGCGCCGCAGGCCCCATGATCCGCCTCGCCCGGCACTACTCTCCCTGGCGCCGGGACCGGCGCAGCCCCAGTTCGTCGATGATGTCCAGCACCGCCACGGCCAGGCGCGCACTGTTCATCGGGAAGATGTGCACGCCGTGGACGTGCGGGCCGATCTCCCGCAGGAGTTCAGCCACGAGCCGCAGGCCCTCCTCCTCGCCCCGGTCGCGCATCCGGTCGAGGATGGGGTCGGGGACCACGATGCCGGGCACGTCCCGGTTCATGCGCAGGGCGAAGTCGTAGCTCTTCAGGGGCAGGATGCCGTACAGGATGGGGATCCGCACCCGCCCCGCCAGCTTCGCCTGGAAGCGCTCCAACTGCCGCGGGTCGAAGATGGGCTGGGTCTGCGCAAAGTGTGCCCCCGCCTCGACCTTCTGCTCCAGCCGTGAAACCTCGGCCTCCAGGTCCGCCGCGGCGGGGTTGCAGGCGCAGCCGATGGCGAAGTCGGTGGGGTGATCCAGCGCACCCCCGGAGAGCGTCTGCCCGCGGTTGAGGGTGGCCGCCAGGCGGATCAGCCCGATCGTATCCACCTCGAAGACGCCGCGGGCCCCGGGGTGGTCGCCCTGCTCGGGGTTGTCGCCCCGCAGGGCCAGGATGTTGCGGACCCCCAGCCCCGCCGCCCCCAGCAGTTCCGCCTGCAGACCGATCACGTTGCGGTCGCGGGTGGTCAGGTGGAAGATCGCCTCCACCTGACCGTCCCGCTGCAGCAGGTGCGCCAGGGTGATGGGGCTCATCCTGACGTTGGCCATCGGGCAGTCGGCCACGTTCACCGCGTCGACCCTGTCGGCGAAGCGGCGCACCCGCTCCAGGGTCTTTGTCACGCTCGCCCCCCGGGGCGGGTCGATCTCCACCGTCACGCAGAAGGCACCCTGCTGCAGCCTGTTCAAGAGCCGTGCCACATGTCTCGCCTCCCCAGCCCGGATGTGCCGCCCGGGCCCCAATACACAAAGAACCCTTCGAGAACGAAGGGTTCGCAGACAGTTCGCTGCGCCCGCTTCATCTCTCGGACCCGCCGTCCGCTGGAATTGGCACCGTTCTCCGCCCGGAGCCGGTTGCCGTGGCATCACAGGGCCAGTCCCTCCGCCACTCTCGATGAATCGAGCAGGGTATGGATTTGTTAGAGCCCAGTATAACAATCCCTGAGCGGTGGGGCAAGACCACTCACAGGAGTCCGTCGAGGAGTCCGGCGGGGTCCAGCGGCTCGCCGTCGTGCCGGAGCTCGAAATGCAGGTGCGGACCCGTCACCTGGCCGGTGGCGCCCACGCTGCCGACGCGCGCCCCGCGGGTCACCCGCTCCCCCTCCCGCACCGCCACCCCGGAGAGGTGGGCGTACACGCTGGCCAGCCGCCCCCCGTGGTCGATCACGACGATCTGCCCATACGCGGGAAGGGAGGCGACGACGAGCACCTCGCCGTCCAGGCAGGCGACCGCAGGGGCCCCTTCCGGCGCCCCGATGTCAACCCCCGCATGCAGCCGAAGCCGCCTCAGCACGGGGTGCAGGCGAAGGCCATACCCAGACGTGACCTCGGTGTACCCCGGGACCGGCCAGACCGGGTCGCCTTGCGGAGTCGGGGCGAGTTCTTCCTGGCGCTCCCGGATCCAGCGGCCGATTTCCTGCACCTCCCGGCCCGGGTCCACGGCTGCGGCGGGCCGGGCGCCCCAGACGGCCAGTGCGACGGCCCCAAGGAGGAGCGCCGTGCGTAAGCGTTTGCGGATGTGCAAGGCAGGCATCTCCCTTCGTGTTGCTACATGCCTACCATAGCGCACCGACCTTACCGCCGCTTCACCTGCGGCTTACGGGTTTATTAAGGCGTCTCACGACGGGGTCCGCGACCCGCTGCGCCGCTCGGAGGTCTGATCCCGCAGCGCATCCGGCCCCTGCGCAACGTCTCCCTGGCGCACGCCCGGACGGTGCCGGGGACCGGGCCGGCCAGCCGGGCATTCAGAAATAGGGGGAAAATCAGCCCCCTATTTTTGCCCAATTAGGGGGAATTCTTGCCCCCTATCGCGGCGCATCCATACCCCCCGGGAGTAGATCCGGCCCGTCAACACCCCTCGACGGGCTCTTGCGGGAGACGTGTTCACCCCTCGGGGCAGCAAAAACCCCTACTCCGGGGCAAATAGGGGGCAGAAATTCCCCCGATCTCGGGGAAAATACCGGTCCTTTTTTCCCTCTATCTCCGAAGACGCCTTCCTACCCCCCCTCCGAACCCAACTCGGAGGGAAGGCGTCTCACTGCCGGCGCGCAGAATGGGCGTCGGGGCGCACGACGCCTCGGCCACGGCGGAACGGAGCCCCGACACGGCAGCCGGGCTTCCGTGGACGCCGCCACAGAAACCCGGACGCATTGACCTCGTCTCGCTGTGGGTTGCCATATCGCATCGCACTCGGGGGCATCCGCCCACGCCGTCCCATCTCTCCTGGCCTGGGCGCTGTCCTCCGCGCTCTGGCGCACCCGACCGGGGGACGTGTCACATTCCGACGCCCCAGACCGGGGACGGTGCGAGCGTTGCAGCGTGCGGCCTCGCCCGGGCCAGAGACGTTCGTCGATCACCCCGCCGATCCGGGGAGCGCCTGGTATCCCGCGTGGGCGCCCATGGGCAGCCGGATCTCGAACACGGTGCGCTCGGTCTCGTTGATCGCCCGCACGCTGCCGCCGTGGAGCGTGACGATGTTCTTCACGATGGCCAGTCCAAGGCCGGCGCCGCCGGTCTGGCGGGACCGGGAGGTCTCGCCCCGGTAGAAACTGTCGAAGATGCGGTCGAGCAGGTGCACCGGGATCGGGTTGCCGCGGTTCGCAACCCGCATGAGCACCGCCCGCTCAGCCTCCCGCACCTCCAGCTCGAGCTCGACCACCTTGCCCTCCTGTCCGTAGCGGATGGCGTTGGAGATGAGGTTCTCCAGCGCCCGCACCAGCAGGTCGGGGTCTGCGGTGATGGTCACCCGGTCGGGGGGTAGCTTCAGGCGGTACTCCATCCCCGCGGCGCGCAGGGCGGGGACGAACTCCTCCGCCACCTGCTCCAGGAGTTCCGCCGGGTTGATGGCCACCGGCCGCAGCACGATGCCCCCGTGGCTGGTGCGGGTGAACTCGAAGAGCTGGTCGATCAGCCGCTTCAGCTGCTTCGCTTTTTCATAGGCCATGTCGACGTAGTAGCGCAGCTCCACCTCGTCCCGATACCGGTCCTCGTCGATGAGCTGCAGGTATCCGAGCACCGACGTCAGAGGGGTCCTCAGGTCGTGCGAGACGGCGGTGATCAGCTCGTAGCGGGCCTGATTCGCCCGCCGCTCCCCTTCGATCGCCGATTTTACCTGCCGCGCCATGGCCGTCAGGTTCTGCCCCAGGACGCCCAGTTCGTCGGGCTGCCGGTAAGGGAGCGCGACGTCGTAGTTGCCGTGCGCCACTTCCTGCATCGCCCGGCTCATGGCCTCGATATAGCGGACCAGCGGCTGGCTGAGCACGACGTACCAGATGAAGAGCAGTACGACACCGGTGGCCAGCATCACGGGCCAGGTCCCGACCGTTCTGGCCAGGAAGGTCAGCAGGGCCTCGACCGGCCGGAACGTGTTGCCCACCGCCACCGCGATGGCCAGCAGCGCGAGAGTGGAGGCGGCGGCCAGCAGGCCGCTGGCAGCGAACGTAAGGATGAGCTGCCAGCGCAGGCTCAGCGCAGCCTTAGTTCTCAATTTTGTAACCGGCCCCCCAGACGGTCTTGATCAGCGTGGGGTGACTGGGGTCGTCCTCCACCTTCTCCCTCAGCCGGCGGATGTGGACCATCACCGTGTTGTTGGACTGGAAGTACCGTTCCTTCCAGACCCGTTCGAAGATCTCCTCCGAACTGAAGACCCGTCCGGGGTGCGATGCCAGCAGCAGGAGGATCTCGAACTCGGTGGGCGTGAGGTCCACCTCCCGCCCGTCCTTCGTCACGGAGCGCCCCGCCCGGTCGATCTCCACGCCGCCCACCGTGATCACGTCCGGCTGACGGGCCGAAGCGGGATTCAGCGTGAGGTAGCGGCGCAGCTGCGCCTTCACCCGGGCCATCAGCTCCAACGGGTTGAAGGGCTTGGTGAGGTAGTCGTCAGCGCCGATCTTCAGGCCCAGGATTTTGTCCACGTCCTCCGACTTGGCGCTGAGCATCAGAATCGGCACGTTGCGCTCCCGCCGGATCTCCCGGCAGACCTCGAGGCCATCCATGCCCGGCATCATGATGTCCAGGATCACCAGGTCGGGGTGCTCCTCCCGCACGATCCGCAGGGCTTCGGCCCCACTTGCGGCCTTGCGCACCCTATAGCCCTCACTCAGCAGGTGAATCTCGATCAGGTCCGTGATCGCCTGCTCATCGTCCACCACCAGAATCAGCGGTTCCGCCATCCTCGCTCCCTCCGGCCGCCAGGGCCACCGGCCCTTTCTGCCTCTGCCGTCCTCGGGTGCCCCGGGTCGCGGGCACCAGCGGGCCGGGTCCGCCGCCCCTCCGGTTCCGCTTCCCCGGGCTCGCTCTCCACATTACCGTGTGTTTCTTTCGGCCGTCTCTGGCCAAATCTTACGGCTTTCTTAAGGTTCTCGCCTTCTCCCGGCCCTGCTCCAGCAGCTTCCGGGCAGCCTCGATGGGCTGGTTCTCGATGTAGTAGGCCACCGCCGCCTGCCCCAGAGCGTAGGTGCCCCAGTAGGCCACGCCGGCGGAGATGAGTGACCCGCCGCCGGGCAGCAGCCACTTGGAGAGGCCCCGGGCAACCTCCCGCAGGGCGAAGCCCGCGCCGACGTTCAGGCCCAGAGCAGCCATGAACTCCAGGGCCGCCTCCCGGGAAAGCCGCCGCCCCGCCAGGTAGGCGATGCCGGTCACCATCAGCACCTGCATGGCCGTAAGGATCGGCATGTCCGCCAGGGGAAGCGGCGTGGCGGCGACGGCGGAGGCGGCCGAGGCGGTGGACTGGATCAGCGCACCGGCGATCTTGGCCTGCGCCGATCGGATTCCCGCCACCCGGCCCATGGTGAGCTGCGCCTCGTCGGGCAGCTGCTCCACCAGGTAGTCCACCAACTCGTCGATCTGCCAGCGGCGGTCCACCACCAGCACGCCGTCGCGGTAGCGCATATAGGCGGAGGTGGCGAAGACCCGCACCGGCTCGTCCAGCACCCGGGCCATCCGCTCGGACAGCTTCTCCCGGGCCAGGGCGATGTTGGCCTGCTTTTCCGGGTCATCGTAGGGCGGCTCGGACACGTCGGCCGGGCTGAGGAGGTCCACTTGCGTGAGGACGCCGATCACCGGCGGCACAACTCCGTGCCGGCGGGCGATGGCGTCGCGCAGGGCCTTGACCTGGGCCAGGTCCTCCTGGATCCAAACGTCCACGTCGGAGGCCTTGATGACGAAGAGGATCGCGTCGGGGCAACGGTCGCGCACCGCCTTCAGACTGGCGGCGACGGCATCGTCCTCCGATGCCCCCGCCGGGCGTTCGCCCTCGCCCAGGCCACGGGTGTCCAGCACCTCCAGCGCCCCTGCAGGTCCCTCGTACTGGTACCAGGTGCCCGCGGGCGTGGTGGCCAGCACGGCGCCCGTCTCGGCCCGGGGCTCGCCGAAGATGGCGTTGACCAGGCTCGACTTGCCCGACCCTCGCCGCCCCACCAGCGCAATGCGGGGCGGCCGGGCGTTCACGATGTAGCCCTCGATCGCGGCCAGCTCCGGCTCCAGGTGCTTCAGCACCATCTGCGGCACGTGGCTGCGGATGAACTCCAGGACTTCCCTCAGCCGCTCGCGGTCGATCTCTTCCATCAGAGGCCTCCTTCACAGCGAAGTCACGAGAGGGGCCAGGCTACTGCGCCTGGCCCAGCACCTCGTCGATCTCCTTCAGGTCCTCTTCGGAAAGCTTCACGCCGGAAGCCTTGACGTTCTCCTCCACCTGCTCGGGCCGGGAGGCGCCGATAAGGGCGGAGGTCACCTCGGGCCGCCTGAGCACCCAGGCCAGGGCGAGCTGGGCCATGGTGAGGCCGTTCCGCTCGGCGATGGGGCGCAGCTTCTGGATGCGCTCCAGCATCTCCTCGTCGCTCAGGTAGCGCTTCACGAACTGCCCCACCTTGGGGTCGGCCGCCCGGCTGCCCTCCGGCAGCGGCATGCCCGGCTTGTACTTGCCGGTGAGGACGCCCTGCGCCAGCGGCGAGAAGACAATCTGCCCGATGCCTTCACGCTGGCAGATGGGCATGATCTCGTTCTCGATGTACCGGTCCAGCATGTTGTAGACCGGCTGGCTCGCCACCGGGCGGCGGAGGTTCCGCTTGTCCACGATGGCCATCATGTTCTCCACCTGGGCCGGGGTCCACTGGGAGAAGCCGTAGTAGAGGATCTTGCCCTGGGCGACCAGGTCGTCGAAGGCCCGCAGGGTCTCCTCCAGGTCGGTCTCCGGGTCGTAACGGTGGGCGTAGTAGATGTCGATATAGTCGAGCTTCATCGCCTTCAGGCTCATCTCGACCCGCTCGATGATGTGCTTCCGCGACAGCCCCTGGTCATAGGTGGATGGACCCACCTTCCAGAACACCTTGGATGTCACGGTATAGGTGTGGCGGGGGAACTCGCGCAGGGCCTCGCCCACCACCTCTTCCGCCTCGTGCGGCCGGGAGCCGTAGACCACGGCGCAGTCGAAGTGGTTGACGCCGAGTTCGTAAGCCTTGCGAATGCAGGCCTTGGCGGCCTCCGCCTCGACCCGAGTGCCGTAGGTGAGCCAGCTTCCCAGAGAGATCTCGCTGATCTTCAGGCCGCTCCGTCCCAGTCGACGGTACTCCATGGCACACCACACCTTTCACAGAGGTTTCATCCAGAGGTCGCAACTTCAGTATACCACAAGGCCTCAGCCAGAAAGCGGCAGAACTCCGCCAGCCCCCCGGGCCGGTGGCCGGGCCCATAGTGAGGTTGCCCGACTTCGCTTCCCGCCACGCGTCGGACCGGCCCGGCGGTCGGTCCCCAAACGGCCGGAGCCGCTTGCCACCCCGGCGTCCGGGGCGGCCGGCACAGCCCACGGCCCACTCACGACTCACCGCTCGCCGCCCACCGCTCCAACACCTGCCTCGCCTCGCGGAAGAGGGGCCGATCCACCTCCAGCCCCTTCCGGGGGGCGTCGGTGGGCTCCAGCGCCTTCTGCCGCTCCATGGCGTCCAGCACCGTCAGCCCGCTCCCGGCCAGGCGGGCGGCAGCCGCGGCGTCGCCGGCCGCCTGCGCCCGCTCCAGGTAGTCCAGGTGGGCCGAGACCGCCGCCGCGTACGCCTCGGTCTCCCAGGGCCAGAGCCGCACGTACTCGCGCCAGGCCGCGGCCGCCTCGTCCCAGCGCCGCTGCCGGCCCAGTTCCTCCGCCTGCAGCCGCGCGTACCAGGGTTCCCGCGGGCCCAGTTCCCGGGCCCGGGCGAGGGCCGCAAGCCCTTCCTCGCCCCGGCCGAGCTGGATGAGCGCGATCCCCCGGTAGGCGTGGGCCAGGTCGTTCCAGGGGGCGAGCGCCGCGGCCGCGCCGGCGTGGCGCAGGGCCGTTGCGGGCGAGCCGGCGCCCAGGCTGCGGGCGGCCAGGTCGACGGCCGCATCGACGGCCCCGAGCAGCAGCGCCCCTGCCAGGGCCAGGCCGGCCAGGCCCGCCGTGAGCCCTTGCGGCCAGATCCAGCCTTCCCACGGCCGCCGTTCGCCGGCGGTCGGGGCTCCCCCCGCCGGCCGGGGCCGCCTGCGAACGAGCACCGGTTCGGGCCCCAGCAATCCGAAGCTGAACCACAGCGGAAACATGAAGAGGCCGTAGCTCAGCTCCCAGTCCACCAGCCCGTGCAGGGCCAGGGCGCCCAGTCCGCCCAGAACCGCCGCCCGGGCGGGGGGCCAGGCGCGGGCGCGGCGCAGCCCGAGCAGGAGGCGGGCGGCAAGCAGCGCAAAGCCGGCGGCGCCGGCCCAGCCGAAGGAGAGGGCCACGTCCAGCAACGACGAGTGGACCTCGGCCGAGTAGTACGGGTAGCTGGCCGCCTGCAGGTGCAGCGCGGACCAGGCGCGGTAACCCGCCCCCCGGGGGAGGCCGGCCGCCAGGGCGAGGCCGTCCCGCAGGAAGATCAGCCGTTCCGCCGATGAGGTATCGGTGAGGGGAAGCGTGGACGCCCGGCCCCAGAGCCACCCCCAGCCCGGGGCGAACCCCAGGGCCAGCAGGGCGGCCAGCAGCACGGCCAGCCGCACCGCCCGCAGGCGGTGAAACCGCTCCGCCGCCGCGACCGTCAATAGGGCGAGCAGGGTCACCAGCCAGAGCCGCGGCGCGTCCCGCCCCTGCACCGCCGGGGCGGCCCACAGCGCGGCGGCGATGGCCGCGAGCAGGGCCGGCCAGGCGCGGGGCAGGGCGTCCCGGAGCAGGCCCGGCGCGGCCCAGGCGAGGTACGCCGTGAGCAGGGCGGAGGCGGCCCACACGCCCCGGGAGCCGGAGAGCAGCAGCCCCAGGGTGCAGCCCAGCGCGAGGAAGGGCGCCCAGCGCCGTCCCGCCGCGAGGTCTGGCAGCGCTCCGGCCAGCCCGAGCAGCCCGGCCATGCCCACGGCGATGGGGTAGCCGACGAAGGAGGCCAGCCTCCCCGAGTGGTGAGGCGCGGTGAAGGAGATGAGGAGCACTCCGGCGAAAGCGAGGAGGGCACCCGTGGTCGCCCAGAACCGCGCCAGGGCCGGCTCGGCCTCGCCAGGTCGGAACGCCCGGCCGGCGATGAGGGCCAGCGCCCACCCGGCGACCAGCACCGGCCCGTGCGCCGCCGTCCCCGCGGCAGCAGGCGCGGCCAGCCCACCCGCTGCTCCCGCGGCCAGGAGCAGCAGGGCCAGCCACTCGCTGCCGTGAAGCCGCACGGAGGGCGCCCTGAGCGCCAGGGCGGCGGCCAGCAACACGCCCACCATCTGCTGGCCCGGCGCGTAGAGACCGTCCCAGAAGGCGCCCAGCGCCAAGCCGATCAGAACCGTGAACCCGAGCACGTCTCGCTTGATCATGTTTATTGGATTTCGCCGCAGGCGGTACGACTGCCTGCGCCTTGTATGAAACGGAGGGAGCGCCCTGTACCAGCGCATGACCTATTCCGACCCGCCCGCGCGCCGGAGGGTGCCCCGCTGGGTGCTGCTGGCCACCAGCCCCGCGGCCCTCGCACTGGGGCTGATCGTCGGCGTGGCCGCCTCCGCCTATGGCCCGGCTCCCGAGCCCGTCCCCGGGCAGTTCCAGGTAGAGCAGCAGGAGCCAGAGCCGCAGGAGCCTGGACAGAGTGGAGATTCCGTCGGCCCGACCCAACCGTCTGAGAGCGACGAGCCTCGACCCGGGACTGCGAACCAGCCTGCCGCACCGGTGGCCGAGGCCGTAACGCTGTTGCCGCCTCCGCCGGACGACACGTCGCACTCCACTGCGACCAAGCCCGCGTCCGGTGCGCTGTCCGTTGCGGAAGTCCGCTCCGTCATGGATGCCCGCACGGTGCTGGCCGCCGAGTTCGCCACGTTCAGCGCCGGCGGCAAGGAACTGTTTCACGTGGACTATCAGCTGGCCCGCGACGTCAATTACAATACCTTGCTGGTGGGCATCGTCCCGCTGGCGGAATACGACAACTGGATCCAAGCCGTGCGCGACTACGCGAGCGAGCTCAACCGCTGGCTGCTGGCGGCCGCCCGGCGCGTGCGCTCTGCGGCGGAGAGCGAGGGCTTCGTCCTGAGCTGGGCGCTCTTCGAGGTGGTCCCGGGTGAGCCCTACGGCTTCATGGAGGACGAGGTGACCCCGATGCCGCGCGGGGAGGGGTACCTGGTGACGCGCCCGCTGGCAACCGTCACGGACTTCACCGGCCCCACCGTGGTGGTGGCGAGCCTGCCCGGGTCAAGCCCGGCGACCCGTCCCATCCCGGGAAACCCCTACGTCCCCGTGCTCCGCTTCGACCCCACGGACCTCTACCGGCCGCAGACGGTGACCCCGTGAGTCGGGGACAGCCCCCGCATAAGCATCCGCGCCCGAAGGGGCGCGGATGTTGCGTTACTCGGCATCGGGTTCGGCCTCATTCTCCGGAAGCGACGCCTCACCCTCGGACGGCCCGGCCGCACTTCCGGCTGATCCCGCCTTACCCTCGTCTGCCCCTGCCGCGGTGTCGGCTGGCTGGGCCTGAACCTGGCGGTAGAAGTGCAGCTCGAGAGAGGTGGTCAGCTCGTCCTTGCCGTCGGAGGGGAGCTGGAGGATGAGGTCCGGGACCTCCACCAGCAGGGCGTGCTCCTCCAGGGAACGCAGGAAGGCGACGAACTGGGCGTAGGAGCCTCTGACCTCCACGTCGGCCTGGTACTGCCGGAGCCACGGCACCGCCTCCAGCACCTCTCCCCTTGTCAGGCTCAGGCGCTCGATGCTGACCCCGGAGGCCGCTGCCACAAGCCGGAGCTCCCGCTCCATGTCGTCGAAGGGCAGATCCCCGAGCAGGCGGGCGGGCGGCACCGTGGCGGCCGCCTCGGCCTCCCGGAGTCCTTCCTGCGCCCTGCGCACGGCCCGGACCTGCCTGCGTGCGGCGGCGACGCGCTCCGTCACCGCCTGCAGTGCGAGGGCCCTCGGCCGGGCGAGCTGGTCAAACACATAGTACGGCACGGTCACCAGCAGCACGACCAGCAACAGCCAGAGCAGTTCCCGTTCCCGCTTCGTCCTCACGGCCCATCCTCCTCCCGGAGACGCACCAGGTACGTGAAGAACGTGTCCCCGGTGGAGTCGGTGGTCAGTTCGACCTCCGCGACGGTGCGGAACTGCGGCTCACCGCGCAGGGAGGTCAGGTAGCCCATGGCGGCGGCGAAGGTGCGGGACCGCCCGACGAGCGTCACTGTGCGGCTCTCGCCGGCCTCAAACAGGACGTCGGTGAGCCACACCTCCCCCGCCTGCGGGCGGACCAGCGCCAGGATCGCAGCCTGGCTGGACCGCTGGTTGCGGGAGATGTGCGCCAGTTCGGCCCCGGCGGCCTGCACGGCCTGGAGGCGGGCCTCCACGTGGGAAAGGCGGTGGGCCAACGCCTCATAGGACTCGGCCAGCGCCTGCTGCTCCGCAATCTGGGCGTTCAGATCCCGCACCTGGAGCAGGCCGAGCAGGGTCACGAAGCCAGACGTCATCACTGCGGCCACGATGGCCACGGTGCGTGCCACGAGCCACCAGCGCACCCCGGGCGGAGGCTTGATGAGAAGGTTGATGTCGATCATGCGAACAACCCCGGCGGAAGTGATAAGCCCAGTGCGATCATGTGCGAAAGCGGAACGCGACCCTCGGGATCCTTCAGCGGCTCCACGGTGAAGTCACCGGGGAGCCGGTTG
>Ga0134105_1001084_pt1 | contig 21956 bp, 21 predicted proteins | sample 16_3_2metaG_FD_94457 | JGI IMG/M metagenome (GOLD analysis project Ga0134105, IMG submission 94457) | Switchgrass degrading microbial communities from high solid loading bioreactors in New Hampshire, USA - 16_60_3.3_214_A3 metaG | ecosystem: Engineered > Bioreactor > Semi-continuous > Anaerobic... | reverse complement strand
TGATTCTTATTCTTTGTAAGAATAAACTTATCATTATAATATTACTTCAACCCTTAATAAATGTTGATATGTTCGCTTAACCAGGTATTAAGACATATTTCCCGTGAAAAAATGTTTTTGTTGTATAAGTGATGATAATTGGGTATATTATATTTAGCAGAAAATACCACTACAGGTAAACGGTTATTTTAAGCTAAATTGTTTGCAAGAGGTGCGTCGGATGTCAATATTGCTGGGGCATGAACCTGTTAAAATAGTTGTATCGGGAGACTCCATATCAAAGGGAGTTGTGTATGATGAAGTTAAAAAGAAATATACCATTCTGGAAGAAAATTATGTTGAGCTTCTTCGCGACAAACTGAATGGTATTGTGCACAATGCTTCCCGTTTTGGAAGCACGCTTATCAAAGGGATTCAAAAGCTAAAGAGCAGCATTTTCAATGACAAGCCCGATATAGTGCTTATTGAATATGGTGGAAACGACTGTGATTTCAACTGGGTTGAAATAGCAGAAAACCCTGATGCTGTCCATATGCCAAGAACCGATTTTCAGACATTTGAAAAAACCCTTCTTGAAGCGATAGATCTTGTAAGAACAAATAAAAGCATTCCGGTATTGATGAATCTTCCTCCTTTGAATGCAGACAGGTATTTTAACTGGATCAGCAAAAACAATCCTGTTGCAAAGGAAAACATCCTCAAATGGTTGGGGAGCGTTACCAAAATATACTGGTGGCAGGAACGCTATAATTCCGTTATTCAAAAAATAGCAGAAGAAACTAAAACCATTTGCATTGATATACGTGAAGCTTTTCTTAGATTCCCCGATTTTTCCACGCTTTTATGCATCGATGGAATTCATCCGAACAAAGACGGTCATATTGTTATTGCAAACAAGGTATTTGAATACATAAAAGGCAGGTACAATTTCCTTTTGAAAAACCATTTTCCTACCATTCAGGGTTATGCACAGACCGAATACTGCTGACTATTTTCTCAGCCATAAGAGGTACAAGGGGAATGCCAGGCATATTATAGATAATATAATAAGTGCAATTCCCCCTTTTTTATTGGCTTTCATAGTCCATATGGCATAACTCATCGTATAAATGCATGCCCATATAAGTATTATTAATATTAATATCACAATTAATGTATTCAACTATTAATCCCCTTTCGTTTTAATTCCGGGCACCTGCTTAACCATAATACCCGGACGCCTGATTTTCACATTTACGTCCACATTGAAATCAGCCTTTTCATATTTTTCTGTCCAGTTGAAATTAACCCAGTCCTCCCAAAGTATAAATGTTTTTTTTACATATTTACCGATTGAACAGATATCGCTTTTGAACTCGTCCCGCGTTTTTTCAAGAAATGAAACCACTCGTTCCCTGATGTATTCTGATGCATAGTTTTCCAGTTCATTTAAACCATCACCCGTTGAATAATCGTTCTTGCCTGTTATTGCAAGGATATCTCCTTCCAGCGAAACTTTTACATTTATAACCGGCTTGTTTTCCTTTATCTTTACTTTAATTTGCGGCTTTCTTGCCTCAGCCAGTCTTAATGAAACATAATCCCTGTTTCGGTCAGTACTTTCGCTTTCGCTGCCAGGATCAGGCAATGTGTAGTACATCTCACCCAGTTTTCCCGAAACCATAAGATAATAAAAGGTTTCAAGACCTGTAAGTTCCCCCACCATTTTATCTGACTTAAAAACCGCCGAACCCATTTGCCTGACTTTATTCTCGTAAACAACGGGTATGGTTTCCGCGTTATAATCCCCTTCCAGGATTTCATTCCCTTCATTTTTTATTTTTTGGAATAATTCAGTAAATTCTTTGCTTTCCTGGATCTGTGAGACATCCAACAGGATAGCCACTGCCTCCTCGCATGTACTTTCCATTCTGGAATAGAACTCTTCAATTGTACTGCCGTTTGAAAAACCTGTATACTTATAAGATTCCATTACCAGTTCAAAATGCTTTGACGGATTGAATTCAAGAACCGGCTTGCTTGACTTCAGGAATTCTTCAGCACTCCCCAATGTTATACCTATATAAGTATCAGGTCTGAACTCCCTGTACCTTGTAAATGTGTTTATAAATCTTTCTATACCCTGTTCTGCAAGCTCCTTTGATATAACAATAAGCTTTGCATGAGCAAAATTAACCCGTTTGCTTATAAGTGAATTTATAACATTTATGCCTCCAAGTATTGTAGGCGCTGCAACTGTTATAACATTGGTTGCGTTGTCAATCTCTCCGGGTTCAGGGCCTACACCAACCGCAATAGGAACTGCCAGCAGCAGTGTTATAACCAGGTTTCCGTCTGTTCCATTATCCAATCCCAGGGCTACAACAAAAGTCATGTCATCCGGTTCAAAGGCATCAAAGCAGCCACTTAAAAAAATCATGGATATTATTATTAAAACAAGGGTTTTTTTCATATGGTTAATCATGGCGCAGACCGGCTTCCTCCTTCCTTTTCCCTAATCTTTTCCTGGCTGATGCGACTGCAAGCAAAATTATCGGAAAGATCAGTGTAACCATCCAGGAAAAAATCCGATATATCTGCATCTCTGCCTGAAGTGTAGAGTACAGGTTTTCAGGCAAAAGGCTTAATGTAAAAATAAGAATAATAAACGGCACTATTAGAGGTTTACGGTATTTAAGGTTAAATGTCCGCTGAAATATATATGTTATGAAATACAAGCTTGAGCTAAGATACAAAAAGGCACAGGATGCCCATATCAAAATAAATGCCGCTTCCACCCGCGTAAAAAACCTGCCTATTTTAATTGTTCTTGCCATCTGGTACACAGGAAGGAAAAACTCGGTTGACGTAGGATATGGATATGCCATGGTATAACAAAAAACCGACAAAACCAGGAAAAGGCCCGAAAAAAATATTCCATACCGGCCTACCTCTCCATAACTCTTTTCCTTTTTCAGGAAGGGCGTTAAAAAAAACAGTGCAACCAGTTCGGAAAAATAAGAAAGATTTATTAAACCTTTTTCCAGTATTGCTTCAATCCCCAGTCCCAGCCACGGTGCCAGCCTGCTTGCATCATATCTTGAGACATTAAATAAAAGTATCATCAGGAAAGCCGCAGCCATAAGCGGTATTGCCAGAACATGAAGCCTGCTTATTGCTTCAAGCCCCAGGTAAGCTCCCACTGTCATTCCTGCCGAAAAAAGCAGGATAACTATACTGACAGGAGTTGACGTAAGGCTTATGACTTTTATATCTTCTGCAAACTGCCTGAGTATAACATAGGTTATGAATACAAATTGAACAAGATATATAAGGCCTGTAATTATTCTTCCAATTTCGCCGAAAGCTGTTTCGCTTACATCCAAAAGGTCGTTGCTGACGAATTTTTTATACAGCCTGGTCATTATCAGAAACAATATATATACAACCACCGAATCCAGCAAAATCATCAGCCATGCGGCATTTCCCGCGTCCTCGGAAACAGTCCGCGGGAAGTCAAGAATTATTTTGGTGGAAAGCAGATTCAACAAAATGCATGCTGCCTCGAAATTACCTATTTTCGTCTTCTGATCCATCCACCCTTACTCCTTTCTCCGATTTTACCCATTTCCTGCTGATAAAAGGCTGCTGCTTGACATTCTTTGGATTTATAAAATCAGGCCTGTCTTCTTCTTTCCAAAGCGGTGCCCTGAATATTGTATTGGTTCTTTTTCCTGTTGTTTTTGGCGCAATCGGTGCAAGGAAAGGAACACCAAAGGATTTTGCATTAATCAGAAAAAGAAAATGTATGAAAATACCAAGGCTTATCCCCAGAAGGCCAGAAAACCCGGCCAGTAGAATATAAATAAACCGCAGTGCACGGAAAGAATATCCCAGAGAGAAGTCAGGAACCGCAAAAGAACCAATTCCTGTTACGGCTACAATTACAATCAGAAAGGGGCTTACAAGATTAGCCGAAACAGCAGCCTGGCCTAAAATCAGTCCGCCAACAATGCTTAGGGTTGGACCAATTGGACCGGGTATCCGTATTCCGGCTTCACGGATAAGTTCAAATGCTACCTCCATGATAATAATGCTTACTATTGTCGGGAAAGGAACCTTTTCCCTCGATGATGCAATTGCCAGGAGCAAGTCTGTGGGAAGCATCTCCTGGTGGTAGTTGGTTATTGCCAGATAAACAGCCGGCAGGAAGAGTGTGATTAAAATACCCATAATTCTTATAAATCGAAGCAACGTGGAATATGGATACCTCAAATAATAGTCTTCGGGCGAATGAATAAGGTTGAAAAAGGTGATTGGTACCACAATTACATGAGGGCTGCCATGGACTATTATCGCAACACGGCCTTCGCCCAAGTAAGCTGCCACCCTGTCTGGCCGTTCGGTCAGGAGCATTTGCGGTGCAGGAAGAAATGTACTGTCTTCCAGAAATTGCTCAAGTTCACCCGAATCACGCAAATAGGCTATCTTTATGCTTTTAAGTCTTTTCCGTACTTCATCCACAAGCCTGGCATTTGCTATGTTTTTTATATAGACAATACTGCAGGGGGTTTTGCTTCTTTCACCAACCAATACATCTTCAACAATTAAATTCTCGTCCTTAAGTATTTTTCTGAGAAGGGCCGAGTTTGCCCTGCTTATCTCAATAAAAGACTCTCTTGGTCCGCGTATGTTCAGTTCTGATGTGGGCTGTTCAACATTTCTGTGTTCCCATCCCTTAACATCTGCGGCAAAGGCCACATCGAGACTGTCAATGAATATGCCTATGCCGCCGAAATTTATTTCATCAACAACTTCCTGGTATGATTTACACTCTGTAATCTGGTTTTGCGGAATCAAATGCTCAAAAATGACATCCCGCACAGACTGGTCCTCGGTGTCCATTGGCATGACCGACAAAGTCATTAATGGAAGCAGAATATTGTTATTAATAATGGACGACTCAACCAAACCATCAAAAAAACAAACGAAAGCCTTATATACCTTGTCTTTTACCCGAACCTTGAATTCACGTATTTTGAAATCAGCATTTATGTCAGCACTGTACCTCTTTTTTATCACTTCAAGACATATGCTTAAAGAACTGCTTATTTTTTCTTCTTTTCCATTTTCTGTCTCTTCCCGGTCTTCTTTACCTTCATTTTCATCTTCCCGTTCCATATCACTTTTAACTGAAACAGGTTTTATTATCTTTTTTCTTCTCTCATTTTTTTTGCTTTCCGCATCCCTTTCATCTTTTTCTGTATCATCATCCATTAATGAAACATCGGTATTTTTGTCTCCGGTATTTTTATCATTCTGATTCGAAAAATCATCAAGAACAAAAGGATTTTTTGGTTCTTCGGGTTTAAACAGCAAAATTGATTTAAGATAAGAAGCTATTCCCTTCAAGAGACACCCTCCCTGAACTACAGTCTTCAGTTAGTTTTCTCAGCGAATATGAATGTTATACTGAAACAAACGATTTGGAGTTATTGTTATATGAACCTCTGAACAATAACCGTTTATAATGGGTGTTAATAAATAAAAACAGGACTATCCCTATTGATAATTTAAATGTTTTTGTGTATAATTATCTACGCACGGGTGATACCCCGGTGAATGATTAAAGATTTCACGGTCACTTAGCTCAGCTGGTTAGAGTACCACGTTGACATCGTGGGGGTCGCTGGTTCGATTCCAGTAGTGACCACCAAAAAAGCTTCCGGTATAAACCGGAAGCTTTTTGCTATGTTCAGATATTATTTTGCAAATTCATTTCCTCGATCAGGTTCAATGCCTTCATTGTGGCTTTTATTGCCGATGCTGTCTGGTCGGAATCCAGCCCCCTTGTTTTGAATTCGCGCCCGAGATACCATGTAATCGATGTTTCAACAAGCGCATTGGTCTTTCCTCCGGGAGGTATGGTTACTATATAATCCACCAATTGGGGCATGGGTTTGTTAACCTTTTCATAAATTTTAGTGATTGCTTTCATGAAAGCATCATATTGACCGTCGCCGTTTGAAGTCTCTTCATATACCTCCCCGTTTATCCTTAAGCTTACGGTTGAAACGGGTTTCAGATTCCTGGCGTGGCATATGTAGTAATTCAGCAATTTTATCTTATCATCATTATGCTTGGTTCTTAAAACGTCGGAAATAATATACGGAAGATCATCGGTGGTTATATTCTCTTTCTTGTCACCCAGCTCCACTATCCTGTCGGTAATTTTCCGTATCGATTCCTTATCCAGTTCTATGCCGAGTTCCTCCAGGTTCTTTTGAATGCTTGCCTTGCCTGAAGCCTTGCCCAAAGCATATTTTCTGTGCCTTCCAAACCGTTCGGGAATCAGATTGTTGCAATAGAGATTGGCTTTATTGTCGCCATCGGCGTGGACACCGCTTGTTTGCGTAAAACAGTTCTCACCAACAATGGGTTTGTTTCCCGGTATCCTAATACCCGAAAAGGCTTCCACAATCTTGCTTATTTTGCCCAGCTTTGTTTCGTCGATGCTTAACTGAATGCCTTCGCAGAAGTCATTCAGTACACCGACAACACTTGACAGGGGTGCATTACCTGTTCTTTCTCCCAAACCGTTCACCGTAGTATGAACTCCTACAGCCCCTGCCTTTACTGCCATAAAAGTATTTGCAACCGCAAGATCATAATCATTATGTGCATGAAAATCAAACCTCAGGCCGGGATATCTGTCCACCATTACCTTAACCAGCTGATATGTTTGTTCGGGATGCAGCACGCCAAGTGTATCGGGAAGCATGAATCTATCAATTTCGTGTTCTTTCAATGCATCAATCAGTTGAAAGACATACTCGGGAGACTCAACAATACCTTCGGACCAGATTTCAAGATATACGTTAACCCGTATTCCTTTTGAACGGGCATAGTGTATCACATTAATAATATCCTGTATATGCTGTTCGGGTGTTTTTTTCAGCTGATACTGAACATGTTTTACAGATCCCTTGCATAAAAGGTTCAATACCCTTGCTCCCGATTCGTAAATCCAGTCCACCGAAGCGGTACCATCCACAAACCCGAGCACTTCAATCCGGTCAAGGTAACCCTTTTGAGCACACCAGTTTGATATCAGCTTAACAGCTTCCATTTCACCTTTGGAAACCCTGGCAGACGCCACCTCCACCCTGTCAACCTTTACTTCTTCCAGAAGCATTCTTGCAATATTATATTTCTCGGTATGAGTAAAAGACACACCAGGGGTTTGTTCTCCATCCCTCAATGTTGTATCCATAATCTCTACTCTCATAAAGATTTCTCCCTGTCTTGAAAAAATTTTTACACTATTTTACCGTAAAAGAGCCATGCAGTAAAGATAAAAAAATGAACCTGCTGAAAATTCGGTCCTAATTTCAACAAAGCCATCCGCAGATGCCGCTCAGTTTTTCATCTGGTTAACTGCCTGCCTTGAAACTTTGTTGTGATTTGCTATCTCTGTTAGGGTATAACCTCAGAAAAATAACGTGACAATTCGACGTAACATTTTGGTTTTTAACTTGGTTAATAATACAATGAAACAACAATAAAGCTTTTTATTTGATAATAAAGTTGATCTGAAGGATCAAGATACAATTGCGATAGAAACTCCTGAAGGTATTTTCTTTTATAAAAAAATACCGGAATTATAGCATATTACGTTCCAGGGGCTCTTTATTACTGGGAATATTGGATAAATGATGCATTAAACCGGGATTGTATATAATTTTTTGTATCGAAATTGAAAGTTCTTTCGTGAGCAAGGAAATTATAACCGTTGCTTTTAAGTTAAACTGCTCAATCTGGATTTTCGCCATTATACCCTTAATATAAAAAAAGAACCTACATAATAGGTTCCGAATCAGATTATATTGTGTTTTAATGCATAAACCGCTGCCTGAGTTCTATCCGAAACCTTAAGCTTCTTGAAAATGTTTGAAATATGATTTTTTACCGTTTTCTCACTGATATAAAGTGTTTTTGCTATCTCTTTATTCAAAAGTCCCTTTGCTATAAGCCTTAAAACCTCAAGTTCCCTGTCACTCAGGATGTTGTTTTTCTTTGAAGCAGTTCTTCCGTTTTGCAGGTATTTTTTGAATTCCAGTACCAGATCTTTTGCCATGGTGGGTTGAATATACGTCTCACCTTCATATACCTTTCTTATGGCCTCAATAAGTACATATCCGTCCGCATCTTTCAGTACATACCCGCTTGCACCAAGCTGAAGCGACTGAAACAGATATTCCCTGTCCTGGTGAATTGTCAGCATGATAATTTTGGCATTGGAATCCTTCTGTTTAATCAGTTCCAAGGCCTGCAACCCGTTCTTTTTAGGCATATTGATGTCCATCAGCACTATGTCTGGTTTTTCTGTCTGATAGTAATCTGCAGCCTGGGTACCATCAGCAGCTTCAGCCACCACCTTGATGTCATTTTCAAGCTCGATTAGTTGTTTTAGTCCCTGACGAACCATTGAATGATCTTCTACCAGCATCACACGAATCTTTTCCATCAACCAAACCCCTTTCAACCTATGCATATGGAAGTATAACACTAATGGTTGTGCCCTTTCCTGTATTGGATTTTATTTTCATAGTCCCATCAAGCAGCTCAACCCGCTCTTTAATACTAAAAAGACCGAATCCTCCCATATTGTCATCCTTATCAACTTTCATATTTTCTATATCGAATCCCTTACCTTTGTCTGTAATTGTCAGCACTACGTTTACAGGTGTAAATTCAATACGTACAGATGCATTTTTGGCTCCCGAATGCTTGCGTACATTATTTAAAGCTTCCTGGACAACTCTGAATATCGTCAGTGTTAAATTTTCATCACTTATTTCCTTCTCCGCACCTCTTTTTTGAAAACTTATGGCAATTCCGGTTTCCGATGAGAATTTATCCACATATTTTTCAAGAGTAGGTATAAGTCCTATATCTTCAAGCGACATCGGCCTTAAGGCATACATAATCCTTCTTACGTCTACAAGTGACTCCCGCACTATTTTCTTTAAATTTTTCAGTTCTTCCTTTGCCTTGTTTAAATCGGTATCAATTAATTTTTCACATATTTCAGCCTTGAGGGCTATATTTGACAGTGTCTGTGCCGGTCCGTCATGAATCTCCCTGGCAACCCTGCTTCTTTCCTCTTCCTGGGCCTTTATAACACGTATGGCAAGGTACTTTCTTTTTTCCACATCCTCAAGCTGCACATTTAAACTGTTTAAATCGCCCGACAGATACTCCATTACCGTACCAACCTGGTTAATTAACTGCTCAGCCTTGTTAACGGTTTTTGAAGCCTCCAGCAGACGACGTTCAAGTTCATTCCGACGGATAATGGCAAATCTTTCCCTTTCCCTGTTAACTGCCAGTTCTACTCTGATTTTATCGGCTATTTCATAAGCAGTGCGTATATCATCCTGAGAAAATTTCTCAAAATTCCTGCTGACCATAGCAAGCTTTACACGGCTTGATTTTAAAGCAATCTCCAGTTCATCGGTTTTTCTGATGATTTTTTCAACATCATTCTTCAGGTCTTCGAGGTCTCTTTTTAGGCGTTCACATTCATTTCTTGCGCCCTCCGCGATATCGTATATTGCTTCCCGGCTCTTGTCTATCATGCTGATAGTATCCTTAATGATTTTATTCAGCTTGGATACATTAAAAATTTCCAAGATGGATTACCTCCACTTATTTTTCCTCAAGTATTTTTTTCAGTTCAGCCATAAAAGTATTAATATCCTTAAACTGACGATAAACCGAAGCAAAACGGACGTAGGCAACTTCATCAAGTTTTCTTAATTCCTCCATGACCAACTCACCAATAACGGTGCTGGTGACCTCTCTTTCAAGGGTGTTATGAATCCTCGATTCAACATTGTCAATCAATTCCTCTATTTGATGTATCGAAATCGGCCGCTTTTCACATGCCCGCAATACACCGTTTAAAAGCTTTTCCCTGTTATACGGCTGGCGGGACTTGTCCTTTTTAATAACAATCAAAGGCATATATTCAACCTTTTCATACGTCGTAAACCGCTTCTGGCAGGACAAACATTCTCTTCTTCTGCGTATTGTGGCACCTTCATCCGTAGGACGGGAGTCAATTACCCTGTCCTCAAGATGGGAGCAATATGGACACTTCATAGCCTACCTCCTTTGTACGTTTCTATATCAACATTAGAAGCTAATACATTTCTAAATGACATACAATTCATTTTTCTAATGAACATCTATTAATTATACATTAAATATCGGATTTTTAACAAATTTTTTGAAAATTATATTCATCGGGTATTCAGATCCACAAGAATAATATCATCGCCTACTTTTTTTATATCCCTCCATGGAATTACCATCTCTTCAATTCTGCCAAACAAACGGAAAATAGACCATCTGCCCGGAAGTATCAATGATGTAATCTTTCCTGTTTCAAGGCTGAATTCGGCATCCTTGACAAAACCCAAACGTTTGCCGTCCACAATATTTATTACTTCCTTGTATCTCAGATCGGCTATTCTGCATATGTTGGAATTCGGAAGCTGTATTCCGTTCCGTTCGGAATTCCTGTAATCTTTTTGAAGCATGGCTGCACCCTGGAAATAAAGATTCTACTACAAATTTATTCATAAAAAAAGGAAGTAAGAACCCTTACTTCCCTTGCATTCCTATATCCTATACATATTTCCGCATATGTTTCAACGCTGCTTTTTCAAGTCTTGATACCTGTGCCTGGGATATTCCGATTTCTTCGGCAACCTCCATTTGTGTTCTTCCCCTGAAGAATCTAAGGTCCACGATCATGCGTTCCCGGTCTGTAAGCCTTGAAATCGCCTCGTTTATTGATATGTTTTCCAGCCAGTATTCATCGTTGTTTTTTTCATCACTAACCTGATCCATAACATAAATGGCATCACCACCGTCATGGTAAACCGACTCAAATAGGGATATGGGCTCCTGTATCGCATCAAGAGCTAAAAGGACATCCTCTCTGGGTATGTTCATCTCTTCTGCTATTTCACTGACAGACGGATCCCTTGACAGTTTGTTTGTCAGTTTTTCTTTCGCCTGCAATGCTTTATAGGCAATGTCCTTTAGTGAACGACTGACACGGATGGAGTTGTTATCTCTCAGGTACCTTCTTATTTCTCCGATAATCATGGGCACAGCATAAGTAGAGAATTTAACATTTTGCGATAAATCGAAATTATCAATGGCTTTAATCAATCCTATGCATCCTACCTGGAAAAGGTCGTCCACATTTTCGCCCCTGTTGTTGAATCTTTGTATTACACTTAATACCAACCGAAGGTTTCCATGGATAAACTCTTCGCGGGCCTTTTTATCTCCGTTTTTAATTCTTTTGAACAATTCGTCTTTTTGCTTGTTGGTCAATACAGGAAGTTTCGATGTGTTGACTCCGCATATTTCCACTTTGTTGATCAAAATGACACCTCCCTATTTGAAAAACCTATTATCATTTTCTCCGGGAAGGTGCCAAATATACTGTTCAAAGTCTTTGAAAATATACTGAAAACCCCTTGACAGGCTCTTTAATGAAGATCAATGTTGCCTGGCAGGGCCTTAAAATTTATATAATTATTTTTTTTATGGAAATATTATTGTCCGATTATTTCCATTATTATTACAACATTCTTGTTATTTCTTTCTTCAGCCGTCCCAGTATCCTTTTTTCAAGGCGTGAAATATAGGATTGGGATATTCCCAGCATATCAGCCACTTCTTTTTGTGTTTTCTCCTTTTGATTATTCAGCCCGAACCTCATTTCCATTATCTTCTTTTCGCGCCTGCTCAGCTTGGTCATTGCGGCAGCCAACAGTTCCTTGTCTATTTCATCGTCAAGGTTCTTTTGAATAAGATCTCCGTCGGTGCCGAGAATATCGGATAAAAGAAGTTCATTGCCATCCCAGTCCACATTAAGAGGTTCATCTATTGAAACCTCTGTACGAACTCTGCTGTTTTTCCTCAGGAACATCAGTATTTCATTTTCGATGCACCTTGATGCATATGTAGCAAGTTTTATATTACGGGAAGGATTGTAGGTGTTTATTGCCTTTATTAGCCCGATAGTGCCTATTGAGGTTAAATCTTCAATATCCATGCCTGTGTTTTCAAATTTTCTTGCTATATATACAACAAGCCTTAAATTGCGTTCAATAAGCGTTTTCTTAACCAGGAAATCATGCCTGGACAGTTTGTCGAGCAGTTCTGCCTCCTCCTCGTTCGTCAACGGAGGTGGTAAAGCTTCGCTGCCGCCTACATAGTAAATGTCCCTGCCCCTGAATATACTGTTAATTCTCTTTAAAAACTCCAAAATACCTGACACTAAAAAGTTCGCAAGCTTCATTCAAATCCCCCTATCGTCCTTTACACATTTTCACTCTCATGCCGTTACCATTTCAGGACTTATAATAGCCCGGTATTGCTCTTTTGATGAAAGCCTGTTAGGGCTTATACACACAACCACCTGGGTTCGTTCAAAATATAACTCCTCTTTTTCAACACAGACACTGTCGGGCTTAAAACCCGGCAGCATGCCGTTTTTTGTTCCAATCGCATGAAACGGAATCAACCTGATGCGCTTTATCCATTCCGAGTTCTCATCGGGGCTTGAGGCAGTTTTCATTTGTGCCCAGTCTTCCAGCCATTTAACCATTCCATCGGGCAGCAACTCTTTAATGCTCTCCAGTTCAGCTATCATGACAGGGCATTGCGAAACCGGATCGGTCAATGAGTTGCCTGTATCAATAAGGGCCTGCAGGCATACTGTTTTTTCTCCCAGCCTGATATATGTATTAACTATGTACGACTCTCTTTCTATACGTTTTCTGAACAGGTCGGTGAAAGCACGAACCATTAAAAAGCCTGACAAAAGGGTTAATGCCAGGAGCAGGCCGTCACTTTTCATCCCGGTGTAAAACTCGCCGTTTTTAAAGTAAATCCCCTGGTTCAGAATGCTCATTAATGCATACCCTGCGCCTGCAAATATAAAGGAAGAAATATAAAATGACAGTAAAGCTTTAAACCAGTTTTTAAGCTTTTGCCCCGGAAATGCTATGGCCACCATTAAAACAGAAAGCAGGACTTTTCCGCCCACAGTATACAAAGTGCCTATTCTGGGGCACAGAAGCATGATAACCAGGTAAGAGGCACCAACGGCCGATGATATGAGTTTACGCAGCGCAGTTGAATACCTGCCCGATAATTTTTCGGTTACAAATAAGATACCATAATTTACAATGATATTCTGAAGAAATAATATATCTATGTAAACCGACATAATAACACCTCTGGTTGTCTTTTCCCGGACTCTGCCAATTTCCGCTGGAACTTCTCCCCATAACCGGTTGAGAAACCAGTTTTCTTCAGCACCGGAACACCCGAAGGGCATACTTTTCCCATTATCCACCTATATGCTGGTGTAAGGATTTTTATACCTGTTCAGGATAAAAAATATTTCCGGTACCACCCACCTGTAACCTTGCCGGTGTAATTATTATACAATTCAAGAAATGCAGTATTTGTCAAATAAAGGTATGACCGTTAAATTTCCCGGTTCTTTAATAAGACATAAAGCTGTATACAGTGTTGTATAATCAAATCATTCCCGAATACCAGTGATTGATTTGAAAAACTCATCTTTCGGGGTTAATGCAGCTTATATCGCAACAGCATGTTTCAATTTACCGTAATATTGATCTAGCAAGGCTTTTGATTTATTATGTATGTAATAAATAATGTAAAATTTTCAGGAGTTTTTATGAAGAAACCAGTTGAAATATGGTACCTGTATCACAGCGGGTTTGCCGTTAAAACAGGCGGGAAATTGCTCATATTTGATTATTTCAGCAACAAGGCGGCCGGTAAAGGACCTGCTTTATATAACGGAATATTCAGTCCTGATGAATTTAAAGATACCGATGTATATTTTTTTGTTTCCCACAGGCACCACGATCATTACAATCCCGTCATCTTCGATTGGATGAAACAAAGTCCGAACATCCGAGCAATTATATCATCTGATGTCAGGGGCTTCAGACCACACTCCAATACTTATGTTGCCGAACCGGACAGGAGTTATGTCATAAACGACATGTATATTGAAACCTTTACATCCACCGATGAAGGTATTGCGTTCCTTGTAAAAACTGATGATACCTGCATTTACCATGCCGGGGATTTGCACTGGTGGCACTGGGAGGGGGAGCCTGATTCATTTAACAGGCAGATGGAAATCCAATATAAGGCCCAGGTTCAGAAACTGGCAAAACATAGCATTGATATTGCGTTCCTGGTTGCCGACCCCAGGCAGGAGGGATTTTCCCTGCTGGGACTTGACTGGTTTGTAAAGCATGTTGAATGTACCCATATTTTCCCGATGCACTTTTCGGACGATTACAGTATAATGAATACCATACGGAAATATACAGAATTAAATATATTAAAACCCGAAATACACCTTATAAGCAAGAGAGGGCAAATGTTTCCAATAGATAATTAAGGGAAAGACAGCGAAGTTTCAAGTGAGGTCGGACATGAAAAAATTTTTCAAGGTATTTTCATATTGCACCGGATTGGCAGCATTATGTCTCATAATGCAGGTAATTGCTTCTGTTCCGGTTACCGTTGTTTACATGGTATTATATTCCCTGCCCAATGTTTTATCAGGCAATCATGAAAGGGCTATGACAATTGATCTTATGAATGTAGTGCATGATTCATTATTACCGTCCTATATCCTGTCGGTAATAATGACATTCTTCTCAGCATGGGCCATACATGCCATATTCAGAAGAAAATTCATTGAAAGGCTTTCATTCAATAAAACCCCGCCGGCTTTCATCACATTAAGCTTTATAGCCGGTTTCGCTCTGCAAATGCCCATAAGTTTCATCCTGTCATTAATAGAAAATGCCGGGGTTGCCCCCGACCTTTTTGAGCAATATTCAAACAACATGGAACAGTTAATGAGCAATCAAAGCATGGTTCTTCAAATACTCGCAGTGGGCATAATGGCCCCCTTGCTGGAGGAAATTATCTTCCGGGGCCTCATATTTAACCAGCTCAGAAACAATATACCATTACCTGCCGCATTGGTAATACAGGGGTTGTTATTCGGCATAGTGCACCTGGATGTTATCCAGGGGTCATATGCCTTCATAATAGGCATTTTATTGGGACTGCTGATTGTATGGTACAATTCATTGCTGCCGCCTGTTGCTTTTCATATGGGACTGAATTTATCGGGCATAATACTTTCCGAGCTTGGGGAAGGCTTATCGGATATGGCCGGCATGTTCATGCTGATATTCTCGTTTTTAATTCTGCTTGTCTGCATGGTTGCGTTATACTTCAATCAACAGGAAAAACCGGCGCATTAAACCGTCTATTCCATAATCGGAAGCGGTTTATGATTAAACGAACGCCTCTGCTCGGCATAGTCGGATACTATATGCCCTTTTCCAACCAGCTTGTATTTATATATTGTAAGTCCTTCAAGTCCAACCGGTCCCCGGGCATGGATCTTGTTCGTACTTATTCCCACCTCTGCCCCAAAACCATACCTGAACCCGTCACTGAAGCGAGTTGAACAGTTCCAGAGCACATTTCCTGAATCAACAAGTTCCATGAATTTTTCCGCATTTTCCCTGTTTTCCGTGATAATAGCATCGGTGTGGCCCGAACCGTAGGTATTGATATGTTCAATTGCTTCATCCAGTGAGTCAACTATTTTTATTGACAGGATATAATCAAGATACTCTGTTTTCCAATCTTCTTCAGACGCAGGTGAAACATCAATAATCCTCTGCGTTCTTTCGCACCCTCTGAGTGCCACGTTGCTTTCGTCAAGTTTCTCCTTAAGCACCGGCAGGAACTTCACTGCGATTTCGCTGTGAACAAGCAGGGTTTCGGTTGCATTGCATACTGCAACATATTGGGTTTTTGAATCATTAACCACGTCAACCGCCATTTTAATGTCTGCATCGCTGTCTACATAACAATGGCATATTCCGTCGGCATGCCCCAGTACCGGGATGTTTGAATTGTCCATTATATATCTGACAAATTCGTTGGAGCCGCGCGGAATTACCAGGTCTATGTATTTATCAAGCTTCAGCATCAGGTTTACATCTTCCCTTGTTTCAAGCAGGTGAATCCAGCCGGACGGGATACCTGCTTCGGCCGTTGCCTTAATGATGAGTTCTGTCAGGATCCGATTGGTTTCAATTGCTTCCCTGCCGCCTTTCAATAATACTGCGTTCCCGCTTTTAAGGCACAGCGTGGAAATCTGGACAAGAGCATCGGGCCTGGATTCGAAGATTATTCCTATTACTCCAATCGGGCAGCTGATTTTATACAGGTTGAGTCCTTCATCCAGTTGTGTCGCCATAAGCTTGCGCCCGACGGGATCGGGAAGATTAATAAGGCTGTTGATGCCCTCAATAACACCCGATACTTTCTTTCTGTCAAACTTCAGCCGTTTCAGCAGGGCTTCAGGCAAATTCTCCTCCTTGCTTCTTTTCAAGTCTTCCTCATTTGCCCTGACTATATCTTCAATATTATTTTCAAGATAATCTGCAATAAGCCGTAAAGCCAAATTTTTCTGTTCGGTTTTGGCTGATGCCAGGGAAATCGATACCTTCTTTGCCGTTTCCGCAATTTGAATCAAATCCATAAAAAACCCCTCCGGAAAGAGTGTAGTAAAATTACAGCAATTATAACATATCTTTATCGCAAATTGAAATATTGCAAACACTATTGCCTGATATATTTTCAAATATTTATAAAATCGGCATCTTGACTAAGTAACCATTTGTTTGTAACATGTAAGGGTATAAATCCCGAATTTTGATTAATCCTTTTCGCATTATGGTATATTATAGAATAATATAAATGAATCTGCCATATGGACCTGAAGGGGGTAGGAAAATGTTTAAATGGAGCGAGAACTATAAAACGGGTATAGAGATAATTGATGAACAGCATAAAAAGCTGATAGAAATCGGCGCCAAGCTCGAGGATATGCTGTACGCCGGAGATTCATTGGACTATTATGATTATATAATGGAAACCATTAACGAGTTGAAGGACTATACGGATTATCATTTCTCCTACGAGGAAAAACAGATGCGTGAACGCAATTACCCCGATTTGGATGAACATCGTGCGGAACACCTGTATTTTATTAAAAGAATAGACAAAATCGCCATGCAGGATATCGACAGTCAGCAAATCAGCGTAATATCAGAAGCCCTGGATTTTTTGGCAAGATGGCTTTTCAGCCATATTCTCAATTCTGATATGAAATATGTGGATTATCTGAAAAAAAGTGCAGGCTAATTAGAAAGGAAGTACAACACCGGATGCCAGACTTGAAAAAAGTAATTCAGCAGCAGGTTCAAAGGCGCAGAACTTTTGCAATAATATCCCACCCCGATGCGGGAAAAACAACAATGACGGAAAAACTTTTACTATACGGCGGAGCCATTAACATGGCCGGCTCGGTAAAAGCGCGCAAAGCTAAAAAATATGCGCTTTCAGACTGGATGGAGATTGAGAAGGAACGTGGTATATCGGTTACTTCCAGTGTCATGCAGTTTGAGTATAACAACCATTGCATAAACATCCTCGATACCCCCGGACACCAGGACTTCAGCGAAGACACCTACAGGACCCTGGTTGCCGCAGACAGTGCGGTAATGCTTATTGATGGTGCCAAGGGAGTTGAAGCGCAAACTATAAAACTGTTTCATGTATGTAAAATGCGCGGAATACCCATTTTTACATTTATCAATAAACTGGACCGGGCAATAAAAAACCCGTTTGATTTGATGCAGGAAATAGAAGACGTGCTGGGTATCCGCTCATACCCGATGAACTGGCCGATTGGTATTGATGGTGACTTTAAAGGCGTTTATAACAGGAAGTTAAAGCAAATTGAACTGTTTACCGGCGGGAATCACGGCCAGTCGGTGGTGGAATCAACCGTTGGTTCTGTTGATGATCCCATTTTCAGGGATTTGCTTGGCGAGCCGTACTATTCCAACCTGGTTGAAGACATTGAGCTTCTAAATGTAGCAGGTGATGATTTCAACCTGAAGGAAGTATTGGAAGGCAAGCTTACACCGATATTTTTCGGAAGTGCCATGACTAATTTCGGTGTTGCCCCTTTCCTTGAAGAATTCCTCAGAATGGCACCCGCTCCCGGCGCGCGTATTTTCACGGATACATTGATCGAGCCTGACAATGAAGATTTTTATGGCTTTATTTTCAAAATCCAGGCAAATATGAACCCGAATCACAGGGACAGGATTGCATTTATGAGAATATGCTCGGGCAAATTTACAAAAGGAATGGAAGTGTATCTCTCAAACAGCAGCAAAAAAATCCGACTTTCACAACCGCAGCAATTAATGGCCCAGGAACGTGAAATTGTTGATGAAGCATGGCCGGGAGATATAATCGGGCTTTTTGATCCGGGAATTTTCAAAATCGGCGATACATTAAGCACAGCCAGGCCTTCCCATTTGTTCACAGGGATACCCCTGTTTCCTTCAGAGCACTTTGCCAGGATAGCACCAAGGGATACAATGAAAAGAAAGCAATTTTTAAAAGGAATTATGCAGCTGTCCGAAGAGGGCACTATCCAGGTTTTCAAGCAGCTCGACATCGGTGTGGAGGAGTTCATCGTCGGCGCTGTAGGCGTACTGCAGTTTGAAGTTCTGGAGCACAGGCTTATGAATGAATACAACGTGGATTTGAAGATATCAATGCTTCCGCATAAATTTGCACGCTGGCTGACCAATACCGATAAAGATCCCCGCGATTTGAACCTTACTTCGTCAACACTTCTGGCAGAAGACAAGGACGGGCGGTTCGTGCTTATATTTGAGAACCAGTGGTCCATTGATTGGGCTAAGGATAAAAACAAGGGCATTGAATTATCGGATGTATCGATGCAATAATCATATTGAGGAACCAATAAAACCTTCATGTGTACCACCCATGAAGGTTTTAATTCTGCGAAATTAACATTCTATTTTCTGGGTATGATAAACATGGCAATAATGTACAGCAGCACTCCTCCCACCAATGCCGAGCATACCGTCAGTATCGCCCATACAAGGCGCACCACGGTGGGATCAATGCCCAGATATTCGCCAATTCCACCGCAAACACCGGCGATCATCTTGTTTGTATCAGAGAGATATAATTTTTTATCCATAAACTCACCCCTTATGTGACTGAGCAATAGCAAACAATGCATTACCCCATAGCACTGTTTAATTATTCACACAATCCCTGTCAAATATTATGTATACATACCCGGTCCTGTTATGCTTTATACACTTCATCCGGCGACTTGATTTTAACGTCTTCGCTCTTTAATGCTACAATGGCCTTTTCAGGCTCTTCCACCCTAAAAATAACCATCGCGGTGTTTGGTTTTGAATTTACAAATGCATACATATACTCTATGCTGATACCTTTTTTATCGAGTATGTCAAGAGTTTTTGCCAAACCTCCCGGCTTATCCTCAACTTCAATGGCGATAACATCGTTTATGCTTACCATGAAACCGTTGTCTACAAGAACCTGTCTTGCCCTGTCGGGGTAGTTGACAATCAGCCTTAGCACGCCAAAATCGGTTGTATCTGCCAATGACAGTGCCCTGATGTCAATTTTGTTTTCCCCCAGGATCCTGGTAACATTTGCAAGCCTGCCATGCTTGTTTTCAAGAAATATTGAAATTTGCTTTATAAGCACGCCAATCACCTCTGAATAAACACTGTTTTCTTAATTAGATTATATCTTAAATTTCCTGTATCAGGCAAGAATATTATTCTCCTTATAATATATTAAACCTGGCTTTAAAACCGAAAGGTTGCCCTGACCGGGCAACCCTTCTTTCCTTCTTTATTATCCCTGTTATCTCTGGTCCGAGATACTTGCATTGTCATTGTCCGCAGCCAGTTGAGCCAGATTGTCATATGGCGGTCCTATTGTAGTTCCTACCAGGAGAACAATATCGAATTCATTCGGCGGCGTTCCCCAGGAGTTTCCGAAAAATGTTGTAAAAGCACCGTCCACCAGGAATCCGCCTTTTGTATTGTAAACAACATTGTTGTTGATGGCGCCTGTTGTATTCGGATTAATGTACATTCCTGTTCGCAGGCTGTAAAAAGTATTTCCCTCCAAAAGAATGTTTGCCGTACTTCCCTGAGATACAACAGCCCTGTTCACAACCCAGTTATCCATTGGCGGCGGCTGTACGGGCCCGTAAATGGTATTTCCGATAAGCCTTACATTAGGTGCTCCTACCTGGATAAACTCCTTCGGGTATGGAATGTCGCTGGTCATTGTCAATCCCTGGATGGTTACGCCATTACCGGTAATCAGCATTGCAATGGTATCGGCTTTAAGGAGAATCTCGGCACCGGTTTCTCCAAGCAGCGTTATTCCTGCTTTGTTTACATTAATCTGCGTCGTTGTTTCATAGGTGCCGGCTGCTATATGAACAGTTCCTCCCGGAACTACCGCATTAATACCTTCCGTTATGCTTCCGAACGGGTGGGCGATGCTTCCGTCTCCTCCAATACTGCCTGCCTGTACGTGTATGTTTTCAGGATCCACCACTTCGTTTACAGCAGTGTCAAGTGCTTCCTGCACAGCATCTACAGATTCATATCCCAGATCGGGTCTGCTGTTCAATAAGGCCAGCAGTACTAAATCCTGAGCTATCGTACTCAATGACTCAAAACCGGACAAATCCAAACCAAGAGCCGGATCGGTAATGGCCGCCCTCATTTCTGTAACATCCTGCGCATTATTCACAGCATCCAGCGGTGGATTAGGAGGTGGGGCTTCACCAATTTTAAGAATCAGAACCGATGCGCTGACGCCAGTTTCTGTTCCTCCTGCCGTATTGTCAAGAGTAATATCACCACCGGTGCTGGTGTGATTTCTCAGGGTAATTTGATCACCCTCTTCGGCTTTAATAATAACCATTCCGGTGTAACCGCTCTGACCGGTGCCAGTACCATATGTGCTTCCGGGTACCGGGCTTTCGTTCCTGTAAAGTGTAAACTGATTGGCATCGGCTCCGGTAACGGTATACCAGATTACATAGATTCCTGCAGATTCAATTACAATCGGTGCTGCGTGTGCTTCGTGGCTGATTTTTAATAAAGCACCATTGTTGCTGAATGGAATGGAACCATCTGCCGGAATGGATTGGTTAAGTGTGTTATAGACATACCCATACGGATTCTCCGCGGTAGGTGGCGGCGGAGGAGTTTCTGAATAGGTAACCACCAATTTCGGGAAATACGGTTCATATATGATATTATTCGTACCAAATTGAACCAAAGTTTCCCCGTCGGTGTTTGTAAGCGCAATACCGTAATTTTCGTATGTCCCTCCGAGCCATTCGTTCACAAGCGTCGTAATATCAATACTTACAATCGTATACAGATCCGAAGTGTTGATATCGATTTGTGATGTTGTTGCCGTGAAAGCCGGAATGGTATTGAATGTTACGGTTTGAGCATCGAAAGGGCTAGTTACCCTGTTTACAACGATTGGACTTGGGTCGGTATCTGTTTTCACAATAACCGATAATTGCAGCACCGCACTGTCCACAGTCGTTACGGGTATGGATGACAAATCAATTTCCATCAGCCCTATGCAATCAGAAAAAACCTCGTCTGTACCAACATAAATCAGGGGGTAAAATGAAAAATTATTCAAAGGCTGGGCGGAAGATACAAATGTTGTATCGGGAATACCAATCGTAATCGTAGGCACTGTAATCACATCCTTGTACAATTAATATTGTATTAAATCAGTGACCGAAGCCACTGTTCGACCCATTAAAATTCATTGTTAACATAACACTTCAAACTTCATTCTTTTCTAAACATCAAGCACATCAT